>ENA-UERC01002125-UERC01002125.1-human-gut-metagenome-genome-assembly--contig:-NODE-2125-length-10008-cov-30.637398_pt1 | contig 10008 bp, 9 predicted proteins | sample MGYA00242955_ERZ507955 | MGnify/ENA primary metagenome ERZ507955 (study PRJEB26167, sample SAMN06115394) | human gut metagenome | host: Homo sapiens | place: China:Hubei | collected 2016-04-27... | reverse complement strand
GGAAATGGGCAGGCTTCGCCGCCGGCTACACCACGCTCCTGGCATGGGTAGTATCAGCCCTGGTCTTCCAGATAGGAAGCTTGTTTATCTAATATAACAACGTAAATTCAAACAAAAAGGGTGTGACTAGTCGATTAGTCACACCCTTTTTGTTTGTTGCTCATAAGAATGAAGGCCGTTCTTACCTGCCGGAAAAAGCAGGAGAAGCAGGAAAGTTCTTGGTAAGCCATAAGAAAAATGTTTCTGTCCCTAATAGAAATCTATGTTCAGCAGTGTTGAACCTATGTTCAGCAGTGTTGAACTTATGTTCAGCAGTGTTGAACTTACATTCAGCAGTGTTGAACATAGAAATCCATTAAGAAAAGAAACAATTATCATTAAGGGCAGAAACAATTACCATTAAGGATAAAAAGAAATATCGTGGTGGATAACATCACTATGAATCATATTCACCAGCAGTCAAGATATTCTCTTTTCCACCTTTGCGGCAACAAAAGCAATCACCAAGCCCAGACAGGCGGCAATGCTGATGGCAATGCGGAGACCGGTGGCCTCAGCAAGCCATCCGATAACCGGTGGTCCTACCAGGAAACCGAAGAAACTGATGCTCGAAACGATGGTGATGGCGATGCTCGCCTTGATGGTTCCGAGTTTTCCAGCGATGCTGTAACAGATAGGCACCGATGAAGAGATGCCGAAACCTACCAGCAGAAAGCCCAAAGTGGCAGGAATCAGATAAGGCAAGGCAGCAGCCAGCCACAAACCGCCCAATATCAAACCACCACAAACCTTCAACACCCTGGCTGGGCCGTATTTCGTAACAAAGCCATCGGCAAGGAATCTACCCAGAGTCATCGCTCCCATGCCAGCCACATAGCCCGCACGGATAAAAGCCTCATCGGGTTTTACTACTGATGAGAAATATACACCACTCCAATCGTAAACAGTACCTTCACAGAACATGCCGGCAAATCCCATCAATCCCAGGAGAAAAAGAATCGGGTCGATAGTCTTGAACGAGAACTTCGGAACATCCTCCTCTTCAGCCTTTGCCGTAGCATCATCTACCAGATATCTGAATCCGAAGGCGATAATGAGAAGACTCATCACCAAGACAGCTCCAAAGTGAACCTCTATCGGAAGCAGGGTGTTGGCAAAGACGGCTCCGATGATACCGCCCGAGAATCCGCCCAAACTCCACAGACCATGAAAAGAAGACATGATGTTGCGCCCATACATCTTTTCCACCAGGCAAGCCTGGGTGTTGGTAGCGATGTTCATCAGATTCGCCATCATTCCGAAAGCCATCAGAGAAAGAATCAGCTGGAACACCGTACTGCTGCTACCCATACAGAACAACACGAAAGCATAGAGCACCTCAGCAAGCAGAATCATCTTCCTGCTGCCAAACTTACTCACCAAAACGCCCGAAAAAGCCATCATCAGAAGCTGGCCGATGGGAATGGCAAAAAGCACCGTTCCCAGCTGTCCGTTGCTCAAGTGCAACATCTGTTTTACATCCGGAATACGGCTTGCCCAACTGGCAAACACCACTCCCGGCACAAAATAATAAGCCGCAACAGCCACTCGCTTGCGGGTCAAATCTCCCAAATTGTTTAAACTTACAGTCATCCTCTATAATACCTATTAATATTTGCGGCTGCAAAATTACGAAAAAAAGCAGAATTATATCTATTTTTGAACAAAAAATATAGCTTTATTCAAGAAAATAGCCGTAACTTTGCACTCAGAAAAAGAATTAAAAACAAACTAGCAATGAAGAAACAGACAATGATTACCCTGGCACTCGCCTTGACTTTGGCGATGCCAACCCTGCCCGCCTTCGCCCAGAAGACGATGAGCAAGAAAGAAATCGCCGAAAAAGAAAAGGCTTTCAAGAACCTTCAGCATCCCTGGAAGGGAAAGAAAGTGGCTTACTTCGGCGACTCCATCACCGATCCGAACATCAAGGCTTCTAAAGTGAAATACTGGGGATTCCTGCAGGATTGGCTCGGCATCACCCCATACGTTTATGGCGTGAGCGGCAGACAGTGGAACGACATTCCCCGCCAGGCAGATAAGCTCCAGAAAGAGCATGGCGATGATTTCGATGCCATCCTTATCTTTATGGGTACCAACGACTATAACAATGGTGTGCCTATCGGCGAATGGTACACGGAGACTTTCGACAGTGTGAGAGTAGCCCGCCACAAGCCAAGCGAAATGATTCAACGTCGCCACCGCCACTTTGCCATGGACAAGAACACCCTGAAAGGTCGTATCAACATCGCCATGTCGAAACTGAAGCAGATGTATCCTACCAAGCAAATTGTAGTAATGACACCAGTACATCGTGCTTACTTTGCATCTGGCGACAAGAATATCCAGCCTGACGAGATGTACGAGAATGCCCGTGGTCTTTTCTTTGATGAATACGTAAAGGCTATCAAGGAGACTGGCAATGTTTGGGCGGTGCCGGTCATCGACCTCAACTCCCTTTCGGGTCTCTTCCCTCTTTACGATGCTGGTGCCCAGATGTTCAACAAGCCAAACACCGACCGTCTTCATCCTAATGATGCCGGCCATTCCCGTATGGCAAAGACCATCATGCAGCAGCTCTCCGCCCTGCCTTGCGACTTCTAGAGAAGGGGCAGCGGATATTGAAAAGTGTATTATTTCACCCCAATTTTATATTGAAAAGTGTAAATTTCCGCAGGAGTTTGCCTATATTTTAGGAAAATTTCTGCGTTTTTTGCCTATGTTTTAGGAAAGTTTCACTATATTTTTGCCTATGTTTTAGGAAAAAAAAGTAAATTTGCAGCAGAACTAAGAGATATCGCTTATGATTAGTAAAAATGTACAAGAAATGATACCCAAGATACAGAAGTATCTTGCAAGCCAGCCGATAGAAAAAGCTTGGCTCTTTGGTTCATGCTCTCGTGGAGAAGAGACAGAGAAGAGCGATGTTGACTTACTGGTAAGGTATATTAGAAACGATAACTTCTCGTTAATGACTATCGCTGGCATAATGGTTAAGTTAGAAGACATCATCAAAAAGCCTGTCGATTTGGTAGAGGACGGCCGTCTTCTACCCTTTGCACAGAAATCAGCCAACCGAGACAAGATCTTGATTTATGAGAGAAAAGGTTAAAGACAAGGGCAGACTTGAACATATACTTCAAGCTTGCACCACATTATTAGATAATAAAGACAAATATGATTTCGAGACCGCAAAAAATGACCCTGTCATATTTTATGGTTTCGTAAAACTTGTTGAGATTATAGGCGAAGCATCCTACATGCTCACCAAAGAGTTCTGTACGGAACATCCACAAGTACCTTGGTCTGCAATAGTTGGAATGAGACATGTTTTAGTACATGGCTATTACACTATCGAGCCAATTGATCTTTGGAAGACCATACAAAACGATATTCCTACATTACAATCACAAATACTAAATCTTCTTGAAACAGTAGATTTTCCAGAAGAAGAATAAAGTAAGATCAGATATACTAATATAAGATAACCGCCCATCAGCTGATGTAGCACCGAAGAACCTATATCTTCTGAAGACATTTCCTAAAAGTGATAACAGTGATAGCAATTTTCACCAACTAATCATTTTTATGTAAGAGAAAAGGATATGGATGGGTAGCATTACGCTACCCATCCATACCCTTGCACCGCCATATCCACAAAGTGATTGAACAGCAGATTCGTCTTGTCATTGAATGATACTCGGTCGTAACTCATCGGCAAGTCTTCATTAAGCGATGTCTGTATCAAGGCGAAGACCTGATGGCGAGGCTGTTCGTCCTTATACCAATCCACTACCATCACCTTCTCTTTCTCTGCCAAGAGTTTCTGATAGAGATTCTTAGAGGCAAGAATCACCTTCTGCTCTTCTTCCTTAGTCAACTTGCGGTCAGACCTCAAGAGGTCGAAGATTTCCAGTTCCTCTTCCTCCAATCCCATATCCGTGGTGCGACTCTGTTCTTTCTTCAAGTCAGCGATGAGCTGAAGCAACATCTCATAATAATCCTCATTCTCACTACCACCAGCATTGTATCGGTCGATGATATTCTTATATCGCTGAGAGAATGCGATACGAGTGCAATTCTTATTAATCAATTGCTTCAATGTTCGCTCGATAAAAGCACGCAGGTCATCTATCTCCAACGCCTTATAAGGAGTGCTGTTGATTTCCTTGCGCAATGCATCTACATCCAGTTTGCTCAGGTCAATGACCTTGCCTTGATGGATGGTATATTCAGAAGAAGGATGAATATCATCGGCAACCATATCTCCGGATGCATACGCTGACACACTCTGGTCGAGAGCCTCGGCCATTCTCAACTTCGCCTTTCGCAACTTCTCATCATCTATCTGATTGCAAAACAGACCATTGAGATAAGCTATTGGAGCAAACTTCTCGTTATACCAGCCTCGCTCAAAGATCTCTGGCTTGGAGGCATCATAGAGATTCATCAGCAGATTGCTCAATACCTTGAAGCGGTCTTTCCACTCATCTTTCTCCAAGATTCGGTTATATGCCTTTCGGAACATCTCCAGTTGGTCGAGCGTTTCTCCTTCGGCGATGATGTCTGCCAACTTGATGCCGAGTTGCAACAAGAAAGCCTCTGTCTCCATGACACATTGGTCGATATTGGCTATCAACTGCTCGATGTCCTTGGCAGGATATTCTGCGTTATCATCTGTAGAGGCATAGTCAGACAGAGCTTGCTGCATATACTTGAACACATTCACGTAATCCACGATGATGCCACACGTCTTGCCAGGATAAACACGATTGGCACGAGCGATGGCTTGCATCAACGTATGCCCCTTCATCGGTTTGTCGAGATAGAGCGTAGAGAGGGATGGCACATCAAAACCCGTAAGCCACATGGCACAGACGAAGACCAAACTCAATGGGTCATCCTTATCCTTAAAGCGGTCTTCGATGTCCTTGCCATCAGGCGTTATCGCTTCCATCTTCTTGCGATGCATCATGATGTCGAGACCTTGGGCGGCAAACTTCTCCTCCTCGCCATCTTCCTTACTGATGACCACCGCCATCTCTACCTTGTTCATATAGTTGAGTCGTTCTGTCAAGGCTTGGCGCTCTTCCAAAGTCTTTGCCTCATTGCGCTCCTTGACGAGTTGCTTCTTCTCTTCCGCCCAGTACTTCTGCACCTTATCATACATCCTTACCGCCGTGTATTTATCCACACTCACCACCATGCCCTTGCCCAAGAATCCTCTGCGAGGGAAATGATGGGCGATGTCCTTGGCGATACGGTCGAGGCGTCCATCTCGCTTGATGACCTCCAAGATGCGAGAGGAAGAGTTCTCCAAGAGTTCTTTCTCTCGGTCGTTGAGATTCTCATCTTCCACAATTTGGTCGATGTCGGTATCCAGCCAGTCATTGGTCAAGCCCACCTCTGGCACTCTTCGGCTATAGAAGAGCGGAACAGTGCTGCCATCCTCAATGGCTTGGGCGAAGTTATATTCCGATACATAATCGCCAAACCATTGGTTGGTGAGTCGCTTGCTGCCCAAGAGTGGCGTTCCAGTAAAGGCGATGTAGTTGGCATTCGGCAAACCGGTGTGCATATTCTCGGCTAACTGCTTATATTGGGTGCGATGAGCCTCATCTACCAATACAAAGATGTCGTTGCGAGTGGAGAGCACGGGATATTTCTTGGTCTTATCGTACTGGAATTTATGGATAAGCGTAAACACCATCGGCTTGTTGCTCGTCAGAAATTCCCTCAACTGCACGGCATTCTTAGGTTGGCATTCTTCCTTGTCGCCCACCACCTCCGTGCGCACAAAGGTCTTATGTATCTGCGTATCCAAGTCATCCCTATCCGTGATCACCAAGAAGGTGAAATTGCCATGCAACTTGCGCTTCACCTTTCTTACAAACATCACCATCGAATAGCTCTTGCCCGAACCTTGGGTATGCCAAAAGACACCGAGCTTACCCTTCAGTTCCTCCCTGCGCTTCACGGTTTCCATCAGATTGTTCACGCCGAGATACTGGTGGTTCTTGGCGATAATTTTTATCCTTTTATTATCGAAGAACACGAAGTTTTCGATATAGTCCAAGAGTCGCTCCTTGCGGAAGAGACCATCTATCAGAGTCTGAATACTCAGTCCATGTTCGGCTATCTCCTCCCTATTCAGTTTCTCCTTTTCGTTATTCACCCTGAGCCATTCGAAGAAGAACTCATAGCCTGCATTCCATGCACCTATTTTGGTTTGCAAACCATTGCTCAACACGCAGATTTGATTCATGGCAAAGATGTTCGGGATGTCCTTGCGATAAGATACGAGGTTCTTGTTGTAAGATTCCTCTATCTTGACGGTGGAGTTTTTCAGCTCGATAAACACCACGGGCAGTCCATTCACGAAGAGAAGCACATCGGGACGACGATAGCGGAAGTGACCTTTGATCCACATCTGGTTGACACAATGAAAGTCATTGCGCTCAGGATGGTCGAAGTCGATGAGCTTCACGATGTCGAAGTCCTCACGATGCTGGTTGCGGGTCTTCACCTTGATGCCATTTCGTATCTGGTTGTAAAACTTGTAGTTGGTATCCACCATATCGGTACCCGAATAGTCCTTGCGGAAGTCTTGGAGGATGTTCTTCAAGATTTCATCGTCTATCTGCGGATTCAGACGGCGCAAGGCTGAGAGGAATACTTCGGGCAGAATGCACTCCGATGCATTGGCACGTCCAGTGGATGCCACCTCGTCTTGGTCTTCCAATTCCGGGCTACACTCTATTCGTTTCCATCCGTATTCCGGCTGCGAAAGTCGATTACAGATGGCTTGCTCTATATTGTCTTCACTGATAAATGACTTCATACGCTTATTCTTGGTTTCTATATGATTATGATACTAGTTGTTATCTATATTTGCCTGTTGCCATAGTGTAAAGTTTGCGCCCATCAGCTGGGTGACGTGTGCACAACACGTGTTGGACATGTGCACATCAGCTGATGTGCGAGCGCACAACAGCTGTTGTGCGACTGGCGAAGCTATATCTTTCAACGACTTATCCTTATTCTTCGAAGGACTTTTCCTATATGTTTCGAAGACTTATCCTTAATGCTTCGAGACCATCAATGCGTTCCTTCGGGATGAGGAATCGGTTGCATCGTTATTCTTTCACCTTTACTTCCAGTTTGCCAGACATGAGGCGAGGGAGAAGGAGGTCTCGCTGACGAGCAAGGAGGGAGTTCTGATGCTGGAGATTTGCTTTACCTTACCTGTGTGAATTTCAGGAAAAGCAAGGTTTTCGGTTTCTACAAAATATTTATCCTTATCCTTCATAATATTACCTCCATTTTACAACAGATTAATAAAGAATGTGATTGTAAGGCTGTTAAGAAAATCTGCAAACAAGCTGCCTACTATAGGAATAATCAGATATGCTTTTACAGAAGGCCCATACTTTTCACAGATTGCCTGCATATTTGCCATAGCGTTAGGAGTTGCGCCCATACCAAATCCGCAAGTACCGGCTACTAATACCGCCGCATCGTAATTCCTGCCCATTACATTGAAAACCACAATATAAGAGAATAGGAACATTAGAGCTACCTGTCCTGCAAGCAATATAACAAGCGGAAGTGCAAGGTCAGCAAGCTGCCAGAGTTTTAGTGTAATCATTGCAATGCCGAGGAAAAGCGAAAGGCAAATACCGCCGAGGTCGTTAATTTCACCCATATGAATTGTAATTTTGCCTGTGTATTCGCCGATATTACGCATAATTGCCGCTGCAATCATTGCTCCGATGTAGATTGGAAATGTCATACCTGTGAGCGAGAGCAATTTTGAAAATATCGTGCCGATACCTACCGCAATAATAAGCTGAAATACAGCCGGCGCATACATTGAAAAATGTCTTTCGTGCTTTTCTTCTTCTTCAACAAGAAGAGTATCGTCATCATTTTTGATTGTTTCAAGAAGATTGTGCTTTTTAATAAGTCTGTTGCCGATTGGGCCACCCATAAGCGAACCTGCAACAAGACCAAATGTTGCCGCCGCAGTGCATACAGTTGTTGCTCCGCTAATACCGAAGTCCTCAAGCACCGGACCGAATGCACCTGCCGTACCGTGACCGCCTACCATTGGGATTGAACCCGTTGTCATACCCGTAAGCGAATCAAGTCCGAGGAGATTTGCAAGTCCTATGGCTGTGAAGTTCTGAGTTATTATAAGAACAATTACAAGTACAAGAAAAATAAGCAACGGTTTTCCACCGCTTTTAAGTACCTTTAAGTTTGCCTGGAAACCTACCGAGGTAAAGAAAAATACCATACATACTTCTTTTAAAGTATCGTCAAAATCAATTTCAAGTATTCCTGTAGAATAGCAAATCAAAGTAAATATTGCGAATATCAATCCGCCAATTACCGGTGCGGGAATACAGAATTTTTCAAGAAAAGAAATTTTTCTTTTAAGGAAAGCTCCTAATATCAGTACAACTACAGCAACTGCGATTGTCTGATACATATCAAGTGTAATGCTCAATGTTTACATTCCTTTCGCAGTTATTCTGCTGTTTTTACTTCAATGCCTTTTTCACTGTAATATTCTGCCGCACCGCTGTGGAACGGAATATTTACACCTGTTACGGCATCTTTTTCTATAATATCAAGGTCAGCCGAAACAGTAAGCTGAAGTTCGTTTGCGTTATCAAACACAAGTTTTGTAAGTGTTTTCACCTTATCATTTGAAAGTCTGTCACTTACAATAAGTACCGATTTTACTCCAACGGTATTTACATCCTTAGTCTGACCGTTGTATGTGTTTCCGTCAACCTTGCAGTCAATGTACGAATACGCTGATTTAAGCTTGTCTGACGCTTCTTTGTCAATGCTAAGAAGTTTTATGTCGCACTGTCTTGAAAGCTCTTCCACAACTGTGGCGTTTATGCCGACTGTCCAAAACAAAGCGTCAACCTCACCCGATACGAGTGCCTTGGCTGAATCCGCATAATTAAAGTTTTCCTCTTTAACCATTTTTTCATTCAAACCGTATGCGGATAAAATCTGTTTTGCATTGAGTTGTGAACCCGATTCCTCTTCACCGACGCTGACCGTTTTACCGAGTAAATCATGAACGCTGTTAATGTCAGAATCTGCCCTTACTATAATATGGCACACTTCGGTGTAAAGAGCCGCAACAGCGCTGTAATCTTTATATGCTGTTTTAAATGAATTCTCTCCGTTATATGCGTCGCTTATAATATCAGATTGAGCAATTGCCGCATCAAGATAACCTTGTGACAGCAAACGAACATTTGCCGCAGAGCCTGCTGTGGTCTTTACTTCAATCTTAAGAGCGCTGTCATTTTCGGCAAGCTGTTTTAATGAAGTTGCCGCCTGGTGATAAACACCGCCCAAACCTGCCGCTCCGAATCGAATACTTCCGTCCCCCATCGAACAACCGCAAAGCAAAACAGTTAACACAACAAGCAGAAGTGCAATAATTTTTTTCATCTTACCGCCTCTTTTTTTAATAGAAAAGAGGAATTGTAAACAGCGTACAATTCCCCGATATTTACAATTGATTATAACATATTTAGTGTAAAAATGTCAAACCTGCAAATTGCTAATTAAGTTTCAATTCAACCTTGCTGCCGCCTGACTTTTCTTTAGTTACGACAAGCTGTTTGTCTATCTGGGCGTAGACAAGTCGGCATCAGAAGACGAAATAAAGAAGGCGTATCGAAAGATTGCCATCAAGTATCCATTTTAATGCCGCCTGCCGATGCCTGTATCTCATCGGAAAGTCCAAGCGCAAGTGAAAGCGATGCAATAAAGGATTCGCCGCCCGATAAACTTTTTACACTTCGCTCCGTACCGTTGTAATGGTCAATAACATTTAAGTCAAGTCCGCTTTTACTACTTAAATTATCCGCAACATCTTTTCGTTTGAGGTCGTATTTACTTCCCGACATTTTCATAAGATGAACATTTGCACGA
>ENA-UERC01002124-UERC01002124.1-human-gut-metagenome-genome-assembly--contig:-NODE-2124-length-10009-cov-4.988421_pt1 | contig 10009 bp, 14 predicted proteins | sample MGYA00242955_ERZ507955 | MGnify/ENA primary metagenome ERZ507955 (study PRJEB26167, sample SAMN06115394) | human gut metagenome | host: Homo sapiens | place: China:Hubei | collected 2016-04-27... | reverse complement strand
AACGGTAAGGAGGAACAGACCATGGGAGCTGTGGAAAAGATCAATCAGGAGATGCAGAAAAGGCCGGATGACCCCTATGTGGAGATCATCGGCCATTACATCATAGACCGCTGCGGGCTGGACGCGGCCTGCGAGAAGCTGGCAGCGGCGGAGAAGAAAACGCTGGAGGGCGCCATGAAGGCTGTGCAGGAGGCGGCAAAGAAGAAAGCGGTGAATGGCTGCGCGGTTCTGACGCCGGACGCTGTATTCAGCGAGGTTGACAAGTATTTCGGCTTTGCGACGGATGAGCTGGCGCAGGCACGGGCCATGCGCAGTATCGGCGCTGTGTCCGCACCTGCGGAGACCGCCGCAGAGGCGGCACCGATCGGAGCGCCGGCGGTATCGGTGGATCTGGCGGACTTCCTGTAAGGAGGCGGAAGAAATGCGGATACCGAAGAAGGTACGGGAGCTGCCGTGGCCGGAGCCGTACACGGGGGCTGAGAACATCCACTTCCGCGTGACGGTGCGGCAGCCGGTGGCAGACGGGGAGCGCCTGCTGGTGGTGACGTTCACCATGAACGAGGCGCGGCGAAATGCGATGCGCTGGGCCAGCGTCCACCGGAAGGACCTGCGGCTGGTGTGCTCTAAGAAGCAGCCTTCGGCGGCGGTGCTGGTGCGCGGCGACAGAGCATTCCAGCGGGTGAGCCTGTCGAAGGCGTTATACGCGGCAGCGGGCACGCGGCCGGACTACTGCTATCCGGAGATCAGCGAGGCGGACGAGGCGGCGCTGGCCCGTTGGCTGGGCGCAAAAGAAGAGACGGGAAACCACCGGATGCCGGAGCTGGCGCGCTGGGTGGAGGAGGCCGTTGAGGCGGAGACGCTGGCCGAAAAGAAACGGCGCGGCGAGATCATGGACGAGGATGTGGCCCTGTGTCCGTCCGCGCTGCCGGAGGGGCTGGTGGACTATATCCAGCGTGTGGTGCTGGAGGAGGATCGAGTGCTCCTCTACAAAAAGGGCGGCTGGCGCGGGACGTGCTTCTACTGCCGGCAGAAGGTGCGGGCGCCGGATGCATCAGATCGGTTCGCGCAGGGAAAGGTCAGCTATTGCCCTGCCTGCGGGATGAAGGTGTGCAACGTGCTGGAGGGCGGCGCCCTTTACGCCGCAGACGCCGTGGACAATGTGGTGACGCTCCAACGGGGGCTTGAGGAAGGCGTGTTGTTCCTGCGGGAATGGCGGCTGGAGAGAGATCCCACGGCCCAGTGGGAGGATATTCCCCGCTGGCTGAAGGAGACGGCCCGGTGGATGCTGCGGGACAGCCATGTGGCCAAGTGGCAGCACGAGGGAAAATGCAAGGTGAGCATGATGCGGACCGAGCGGTTCCCACTGGAGGACTGGACGCGGACAAGAAGCGTCACGGAGGTGTACGACGGCAGCTACTACTTCTATCTGCCGGAGGACTGGCAGCAGCTGGTGGCCGGGACGCCGCTGGCCTACTGCCCGCTGACGGATTTCGCAGGCGAACGGGAGCGGCGGAAATGCCGGACCGACATCATGCGGATGATCGTGGACTGGCCGCGGTATCCGGCGGTGGAAAAGCTCTACAAGGCGGGGTATGTGCGGCTGGTGGAGGAGCGGGGCCAGGGCTTTGGCAAGAAGCACCGCTACGCCGTGAACTGGCGGGCGGACAGCATCGAGGGCGCGGTACGCTTCCCCCGGCGGCTGCTGAAGCTCCTTGCGCCGGGGGACTGGACCATGGAGCGCATGAAAACCACGCGGAGCCTGTGGGCGCGGGTGGCGGACGGCTGGTTCCGCGAGACGGAGATCAAGGCATTTCTGGACAGCGGCATGGATCTGAACATGGTGGGCCCCGCGCTGGGCTTCGCGCCGGTGGAGCGCATCGCCGCGTGGCTGGACAGGCAGCGGGTGCTGGCGAAGGAGCGCTTCGACCGCGAGGAGCAGGAGCGCCGCGAGGCCGCGAAAAAGGGTGCGGCATATTACAGCAGGAGCTTCCGCGACAACACGGAGGAAATATTCCGCGACTATCTGCTGGACTGCGTGACGCTGGGGCTGGATCTGCACGACAGGGCAGTGCTGCTGCCCAAGGACTTGGACGCGGCGCACCGGCGCACCATCGCGCAGGTGAATCACGGGGCCAACGAGGCCAAGCGCACCGAGTTTCACAAAAGAGCGGAGAAGCTGGAGAGGTGGCGGTATGAGGCCGGCGGACTGCTGATCCGGCCGGCGGCGGATGCGGACGAGCTTATTGCGGATGGAGCCAGCCTGCACCACTGCGTGGGCGGCTACGCCGACCGCATGGCGGATGGGGAGACGGCCATCTTCTTCATCCGGCGGGCGGACGAGCCGGACGAGCCCTATTACACACTGGAATTAAGAAATCAATCGGTTGTGCAGTGCCGGACGCTGTACAATGCCGGCTATGAGGGGAATCAGGCCGTATACGACTTCGTGGCCGCATGGCTGCGGGATGTGGTCAATGGCAAAAAACACAAACAAAAGACAAACAACAGGAGGAATGTGGCATGAGTATGTACGACATGGTAAACGTGGCACCAGAGGGGTATTCCGAGGGCGAAGCGCTGAGCGAGATGTTCGACGGGAAGGCACCGGCGGAGCCGGTGCGGGACATCGGCATCATCACGGAGGAGATCAACTTCTACAAGCAGCAGGCCGGCATGGCCATTCTGGAGATCGGGAAGCGGCTGGCGGAGGCCAAAATGCAGCTCTCCCACGGGGAATGGCTGCCGTGGCTGGAGGAAAAGGTGGAGTTCTCCGAACGCAGCGCACAGCAGTATATGCGACTGTGGAAAGAGTATGGAAAATCCGCAACCGTTGCGGATTTGGGAGTCCGCAAAGCCTTGGTATTACTGGCTTTGCCGGAATCTGAGCGGGAGGAGTTCGCAGCGGAAAATCACGCCGCCGACATGACGGCCAAGGAGCTGGAGGAGGCCGTCCGGCAGCGGAAGATCGCGGAGCTGAAGGCGGACTCGGCACAGCGGGAGCTGGACAAGCAGAGAGAGACCGCCGCCCAGGCAGAGAAGGATGCGGCGAAGGCCCGGGAGGCGGCGGAGCAGGCCGCCTCCGACGTGCAGGCGGCCAAGGACACCGCGCTGGCGGCGCAGGAGGAGCTGGCCCGTGTACGGGGAGAACTGGAGAAGCTGCGCAGCCGTCCGGTGGACGTGGCGGTGCAGACAGTGGATGCCAGCGAGGAGCAGATCGCCGCCGCCCGCGCCGAGGCGGAGAAGGCCGCGGCGGACAGGGAGAAGAAGCTGACCGCCGAGCTGGACAAGGCCCGGAAGGCGCTGGAGAAGGCATTGGATGGCAGGAAGGCGGCGGAGGCCCGTGCAGAGGACGCCGAGCGGGAGCGCACCTCCGCCATGGACGCCGCCAAGAGCTACAAGGCGGAGGCGGAAGCGGCGGCCAAGCGGGCCGCCATGGCCGCCAATGAGGGCCTGACCCGCTTCAAGGTGGTATTCGACCAGACCGTGGCCAACGTGAACAGGCTGGCGGAGCTGCTGACGGCGCTGCCGGACGGGGAGCAGGAGAAACTCCGGCGGGCCATGGGGGCGCTGGCGGAGCAGGTGCGGAAGGTGAGCGCGTGAGCGGCGTGAACCTGAGAAACCCCAGAGAATACTGTGAGCACCTGCTGCGCATCCGCACCAAGGAGCAGAAGCTCTCGCCGCTGGTATTCAATGAAGCCCAGCAGCATCTGTACGGCGTGATCCGGCAGCAGGCGGCGGCAGGGAAGCCCATCCGCATCATCGTATTGAAGGGGCGGCAGGAGGGCATTTCCACCGTGACGGAGGGCCTGATGTTTCAGGACACCGTGACGCGGCCCAACGTGAAGACGCTCATCGTGGCCCACGACACCACGGCCACGGGGAACCTGTTCAAGATGAACAAGCTGTTCTACGACTGCCTGCCCCCGTGGGCGCAGCCTCTGCGGAAGAACAGCAACGCCAAGGAACTGGTGTTCGAGAACCCCACCCGGGACGACGGCGAAAAGCGCCGCCGCCCCGGTCTGCGCAGCAGCATCCGGTGCCAGACGGCGGGCAAGGGGGGCGTGGGCCGATCCGACACGCTGACCAACGTACATATTTCGGAGTACGCCTTCTGGCCAAATAACAAGGAGGATCTGCTGCTGGGCGTCATGCAGACGGTGCCAAACGACCCCGCCACGATGGTGGTCATTGAGAGCACGGCCAACGGTGTGGAGCACTTCAAGGCCCTGTGGGACGGGGCGGTGGCCGGTGACAACGAGTGGGTGCCGGTGTTTTTGCCGTGGTACATGGAAAAGGGCTACCGGATGGCCTGCACCGGCGGCGAGGCGTGGACCCAGGAGGAGCAGCAGCTGCAGAAGGACTTCGGGCTGGACACGGAGCAGCTAATGTGGCGGCGGTGGTGCATCAAGGCCAACTGCGGCGGCAGCGAGGACAAGTTCCGGCAGGAGTACCCAAACACGCCGGAGGAGGCGTTCCTGCTGTCGGGGCGTCCGTTCTTCGATAACCGGGCGCTTGCCGTCCGGCGGATGCACGCACAGAAGCCGCTTCGCGTGGGGTGGTTCGCCTACAGCACACCGGCAGAGACCGGGGCAAAGCCGGAGGGCTGGCAATTCACCGAGGCGGAGAAGGGCGGCGTCCGCATCTGGCAGGAGCCGGAGGAGGGTGTGCCCTACGTGCTGGGCGGCGACACGGCGGGAGAGGGAAGCGACTGCTTCACCGCCTTCGTCATCGACAACCGGACGGGCCGGCAGGTGGCGGAGCTGCAGCAGCGGCAGTCGGAGATCCTGTACGCGCGGCAGATCTACTGTCTGGGGCGGTACTACAACGACGCGCTGGCCGCCGTCGAGGTGAACTTCTCCACCTATCCGGAGCGGAAGCTGGAGGAGTGGGAGTACCCCAGCCTGTACCAGCGGGAGCGGTTCGACACCTACGCCAACACCATGGTGAAGGCCTACGGCTGGGAGACCAGCGGCAAGACGCGGCCCCAGGCGCTGGCACAGCTGCACACGGTGATGGAGGAGTCGCCGGAGCTGGTGGTGTCCCAGTGGACGCTGGGGGAGATGGTGGTATTTGTCTACGACGCCCACGGAAAGCCGCAGGCGGCGGTGGGGGAGCACGACGACCTGGTGATGGCGGCGGCCATCACCCACACGGCCCGCACCCAGCAGCGGTACACGGTGCAGGAGACGGCGGGCAGCCGGAAGCACTGGACGCCGGACATGTGGGAGGACTGGCGCCACGCCGATCCGGAGACGCGGAAGTATCTGGAAAAACGGTGGGGAGCGAGGTGAGCGCCGCCAGTGGCGGATGCAGCGAACCGAGCGAGTGGCCGCGGTCAAAATTTCAAGCGTCCGCCGTAAGGCAGCGTGGAAATTTTGGGAACCGCAACAGGAAGAGGTGAGCGCCGCTCACCTCACTGCTATAAAAATGACAGGAGGAACTTTTGATGAGTGTAATGGAAATTCTGGCGTGCGCAGCGCTGCTGCTGTGGACCATGGGCGGCGCCTATGTGGTGCTGGTGGCCCGGAGATGGGACTGCGTGATGGAGGCCCTGATGGACGTGCTGGAGGAGGAATACGGGGATGAAGACTGAGGAGATCGTGCGGAGCTTGCGGTGGTGCGGCACAGGGACGGAAGAAGGCTGCGACGACTGTGCGTTTGAGCCGCAGTGCGACGAGGACGCGGTGGGCTGTGTGGGCGGCCTGTGTGATGCCGCCGCCGACAAGATCGAGGAGCTGGTGGAACGCTGCGCCCGGTACGCCGAGGAGATCGCGGTGCTGCGGGAGAAGATGAAGTGGGCTGCCGAGGACGCCAGCCCCTACGCAGCGGCCACCGAAAGACAGGCTGTAGGGGGCGGCGTCCCCGACGCCCCGGACGGTACGGAGAAAATCTACGGAGACACGGGACTGACGGCGGAAGATGCAGCTGCCCTACAAAAGGACTGGAGCGATTTATGTACGGTCATTGGTGAGTGCGGCGGCCTTGACCGCGTTAAGGAGCTTGCCGAGCTTGACAAGGATGGGCGCGTAGCGATTCTGCCGTGTAAGCCGGACGGCGTCATGCTGGACATGAGCGACCCCGAAAGGCCGGAGCTGATGAAGAAACTCCACTTTGCTGTGGCCTATGTGCGATGCGGGATCGTGTTTCACCGACCGTACAAAATCTTCTCGGAAAATGTCGCGGCGGGGCATATTCGACCGGTAAGCAGTTCGGCAGAGAAGATGCTGGGAGAGGAGGTCTGACCATGAGTAAGGCTGTACTTATCAGCATCCGGCCCAAGTGGTGCGAGAAGATCGTCAACGGCGAAAAGACCGTCGAAGTACGCAAGACGCGCCCGAAGATGGAAACGCCGTTTAGGTGCTACATCTACTGTACGCAGAGCGGCGACATGCGCAGACTGGTCGGTGAGCGCGGTAAGGTCATCGGTGAGTTTGTATGTGGCCGAATCGACCGGCTGGCGCGAGTGGGCTTCGATGGAAGTGGTGAGCCTGCAAAATATTGCATTTGTAACTCTGATATGTCTGTGTGGCCCATGGATGGCATCTGCGAGGAAGCCTGCCTGACGCACGAGGAGCTGGAAAAATACCTCGGAGGATACGAGGGCTACGGCCTGCACATTTCACGGGTGAAGCTCTACGAAGCCCCGAAGGAGCTGAGCGAGTTCCGGAAAGCGTGCGCACACGACTGGTACTGTGACAGCTGCGCTATGTATTGGGAAAACAACGGCACCTGCGGCAACAAAAGCCTGCGGTTCAAGCGACCGCCGCTGAGCTGGTGCTATGTGGAGGAAATGTGATGGAACGACTGACGAGAAGGATTGATGGCGTTGTTGTCTATGTCGGAACAAAAAATCCCTACGCTACTGGACAAATCCCCTGTGAGGTTGACTCTGCGGGTGTCCGAGAGATGATGTACCGACTCGCCGCCTACGAGGACACGGGGCTGACACCAGAGAAGATCAAGTCGATGAAAGATGAGCACTTTAGCGGTCTGGAAATGGCAAAATTGCACAGTGCTCTCATGGAACTCAAAAAATATCAAGAAGCCGAAAAGGACGGGCGGCTGGTGGTGCTGCCGTGCAAGGTGGGCGATACGGTGTGGATTACAGGCTCAGTTCGGCGCTTGTATAGCGAAAAAGTCAGAACATTCTTCTGCGGCGATCCGAGTTATAGTCGCGGGATGGCCGACAACGGCGTGAAGATGATTCGCACAACGGGATGCGATATTCCCATCCATGAATTTGGCAAGACCGTATTCCTCACCCGCGAGGAGGCGGAGAAAGCATTGGAGGCGATGAAGGATGGCTGAATACATTGATCGAGCGGTGTGTCTGTCAATTTTGCGTGCAAAAGCAAACATGGCGGTTTTAATGGACGCTTCGCCGTATTTTGAAAAAGCGGCGCAGATGTTGGAGAAACTCCCCGCCGCTGATGTTGCCCCGGTGGTACGTTGTAAGGACTGCAAGCACTACCTGATCGCAGACGAGTTCGAGGGCGGAAAGAGGTATATGTGCGAAGTCAACCACTTCTCTTACATCAACAGCGACGGGGATATGCGCTATTGCTCCTACGGCGAGAGAAAGGACGGAGGTGGCGGCGATGAGTGAGCGCAAGAACAACCCGACGGCCATCGCCGCCAAGGCGGGGGTGCTGCCGCCCAAACCTAAGTCTGTGAGCAAAGCCGAATCCACGCGGCAGTGCCGGCGGCTGGTACACGACTGTCTTTGCGAAAATACCGCTCTGGGGGTCATGGAGCGGGAGATCAGGAGGAACTGCAAAGATGCGGATTATTGATGCTGATGCGCTGCACGATGAAGCATTTGAGGCTGTTCGCCGTGGAGATCTTGAGTACGAGGAGTACGACGCGATCATCAACTATTTGGACGGATCGCCGACCCTTGCAACATCATGTGGCGAATGCAGCTTTAGCAGGCCGGCCGCGGCTATCGTACTTACAGGTGAAAATCCCCCAGTGCTGGTGTGTGAAAACAGGCGTAGTCCGTGCAGGGGGCGAAATGTGATTGTCGATGACTTTTGCCCGCATGGCGAGAAAAAGGAGGATGCTGACGATGAGTGACAAACAGGCCGCAGCGGTGCTGCGGGAGCGGGGAAAACGGGCTGTCGAGGACGCCAGCCCCTACGCAGCGGCCACCGAAAGACGGGATGTAGGGGGCGGCGTCCCCGACGCCCCGGACGGTACGGAGAAGATGCTGGGGGAAGGGACGATGAGTGACCGTGAGCTGTTGGACAGCCTGAAGCGGCTGAAGGTGCAGACGGGCAGTCTCGCGTGCCTGGGATGCGGGCATGAGCATGACTGCGGCATCCATGGGTGCGCCATCCTGCGGGAGATGATCGCATGGCTGGAGCGGACGCTGGCAGAGGGCAGGCCCCACAGCGTCATGGAGTACAAAGATCGTGATTCAGAAAGGAGCGAAACATGAAGGTTTTTATCAGCCAGCCCATGAGGGGCAAGACCGCCGAGGAGATTATAACCGAGCGGGAGCGCCTGATCGGCAAGGCGCGGGAACACTACGGCGCGGACATTGAGGTGATCGACAGCTACATCCAGCATGGTGCGCATTCGGAGCACAATGCGTTGTGGCAACTGGGAAAATCGCTGGAGCTGATGAGCACGGCGGATGCGGCCGTGTTTGCGCAGGACTGGGAGGACGCCAGAGGGTGCCGTATCGAGAATATGGCCGCTATCCTGTACGGTCTGGAGGTGCTGGAGGTGTATAGCCATGGGGACTGAAAAGGTGTACGCCGATCTGCAGGCGGCGGTGGCGGAGGCGGTGGCCGCCATGACGGAGCAGCGGGGGCGAGGCTACGCCAGCGATAAGGAGAGCATGACCATGACGGCCAACTGGCTGGGCATCACGGCGGCCAGCAAGGTGGCGCTGGAGATGACGGAGGAGTAGGGCCATGACGCGGAAGTATCCCATGACAGTGGACGAGATCGTGACCAGCTACCGGCAGGCCAGGAACCGGCAGACGCAGATCGGCGTGCTGGCCGACCTAAACGTGTGTACGCGGAAGGAGATCAGAGAGCTGCTGGCTGAGGCGGGGGTGCTGCCGCCGCCTGCACCGGCGGCGGAGAAGAAGGGCGGGCGGCCCCTCAGCTTCGACGAGGAGCTGGCCCGACGCCTGTGGGCAGAGGGAATGACGGACGCGGAGATCGCGGAAAAACTGGGCATCCCCGTGGAGCGCCTGGTCAGGTGGCGCCAGCGGGTGGGTCTGCTGCGTCCCAGGGTGCCGCCCCAGTGCCGGCAGGACACGGGCGAAAACGAAAGACCGGCGGAGGCCGGAAGAACACAGGAGGAACAGACTATGAAGAAACAGAGTATGGACGTGCGGACGCCCAGCGCGGCGGAGGCTGGCATCGTGACGGTGAAGACGCTGCGGGCGCTGCTGGATGCGGCGGAGGCCTCCGGCTACGGCGACGCGCCGCTGGAGGTCAAGGGCTGCCGGTTCGCGGAGATGCACCTGCGGGTGGAGACGCTGATCGGCGCGGACGTGCCCGGGACGCTGGTGGAGCTGATGGCCACGCCGGCGGAGACGTGAGAACAGAAAAGCCCTCCGCCCCGTAAAGGGGGCGGAGGGCTGCGGCGGCTGTTTAGGCTTTGATATTGCCGCCCTGACGGGCCGAAGGCCTGCGCTGATGCGCGGGGTACAGATGTAGGCACGCTGGGGCGGCGATATGAGGGCCTGAAGGACAAGCCATACCTATATACAATACGCGCACGCGCGTATCTGTGGGGCTCTTAAACGTCTAAGTTTACGGCGATGGCCTCTTGCGGGGGCAGAGGGGCGGAGGAACTCCGGCCGCGCTGACACGGTAAAAGAGCAAGCGGCCCATCGCAGGGTGAGGAATGCGAAGGTCTCCGCGCGGGACGCGGGCGCGACCTATGCTATTTTATCGCGCGTACTGCTGTGGAAAATTTTGAGGGGAGAGGGACAGTCATGGATGCACGGGAGGGAATGTACATGATTACCAAGATTGAATCCGGCAG
>ENA-UERC01002122-UERC01002122.1-human-gut-metagenome-genome-assembly--contig:-NODE-2122-length-10014-cov-2.865352_pt1 | contig 10014 bp, 10 predicted proteins | sample MGYA00242955_ERZ507955 | MGnify/ENA primary metagenome ERZ507955 (study PRJEB26167, sample SAMN06115394) | human gut metagenome | host: Homo sapiens | place: China:Hubei | collected 2016-04-27... | reverse complement strand
AAACGTGGCTTGGGTAAATCTGGCTTCAGGCGAATACGAGGGTGCACAGAAGGCAAAGCTCGTGGCAGTAAGCAACAGAACCTACACCAGACTGCAGCGGCAACAGATTAGCGGGCAAACGACCTGCAGCAACTTCAGATTTAAAGAATTCAACCAAGTTTTTACCCATTTTTTGAGCATCTTCGTCGATTTCGCCCAACGGACGAACTTTATCAGTAATATCGCAGGGAACTACTGCAACAAGTCTGTCCAAATCGCAAGGAATATAAGGAGTTCCGATTACATCTTCCGGTTTTTCAACAGGAATAGCTTTACGATTCGGAGGATCCAAAGGCACATAGGAGTCATGCATGCCTTCCAATTCTACTGGTTGAGAAGTATTTACTTCAACAATAACTTTTTCAGCACATTGAACATAAGAAGAAGAATTGCCCATGGAAGTTGTAGGAATCAAACCAACCTGGCCATTGCCAAGGTCAATGATTTTGCAGGCTTCGACGATAGCGACGTCTACACATCTGCGGTTTTCCATGAAACCATAGCGAGTCATTTGAGCAACATGGCTCAAATGCAGGTCAGTATATTTTACGGAACCGTTGTTGATAGCTTTACGCAGATCATTGTTAGTTTGGTAAGGCATACGACGAGCAACGATACCAGCTTGAGTCATTGCGGTATCCATTTCAGGACCTACAGAAGCACCGGTCCAAACGTTGATTTGGAAAGGAGTTTTTTTGCCTTTTTCTGCCAGAGCAAGAGGCACAGCTTTAGGATAACCAGACGGAGTAAAACCACTGGTACCTACGTTGTCGCCATCCTTTACAAATTCTGCAGCTGCTTCGGCGCTCATAATTTTGCCGGCTACTGCTTCGCATACGCGATCTTTAATGTCGATCATGTTTACCTTCCTCCTTGTAAATAAAACAAATTGTGGCTAATGCCAGCGAAGTCTATTAACTTCACTAGTAAAAATACACTTAGTCGGCTAAATACCAACTATAAAAGCATAAAGTATTATTTGCCGAATAAGATTTTACCCATAAAAAAGGAGCACTTAGAAGTTTTGATTTACTAAAACAAAACATAGCCAAGTGCCAGCTTACTTCTATCCAAAGTGGCTACGCTCTGAATCGCAAACTGTCAGCAGGTAAAGCTTTCAGTTGAACTTCTTCGTTCTTCTGTCTACCAACCGCTAAAACATATCCAAGATATTTAGTTCTGCTTAATTTACTTCGACATTCCAACAAAAAATCCTTCAAAAAAAAACTTTAATTGTGATTTCTTTTTGAACTTTTTGTGTCCAGCTCTATTATAACACATAAAGAAGCAGTAAATTTTAGGCAAAATCACTACTTTTTTTAGTTTTTAAACATTTTTTCTTTAAAACGCTATACTACATATGATATCAGTAAAACTGTAACATGGCAAGCATTTTCTTTACAATTTACAAAGAAACACCCCTTGAGCAAAACTACTCAAGAGGTGTTTTGTGGTATCAAATTAGTACTTTCAACGTGTCTGTTGGTGATAGTGCGTATGCAGTAGACTATGAGCTTTTTCTCCGAGAGGTTTACCTAACCAAGTATCATAAAGCTCTTTAATTTCCGGATTTTCATGTGATTTTCGTAACTCATTGGCACTATCACAATCAAACAACCCTTCTCTACGGGCTCTTCTAATTTCTGCATTAACGGGAATCGGTTGACCGCCGCCGCCAATACAGCCACCAGGGCAAGCCATAACTTCAATAAACTGATAATCTGCCTCACCGGCTCTGATACGCTCTAATATCTTGCGTGCAGAAGCAAGAGTATGGACAACTGCTATTTTTACAGTATTTCCTGCAATAGTCAGTTCCGCCTCGCGGGTCTGTTCCATACCCCGCACATCATTGTAATCAACAGTCTGCAAATTTTCACCTGTTAAAACATCAGCTACAGTACGCAGAGCAGCTTCCATTACACCTCCTGTAGTACCAAAAATAACAGCAGCACCAGTACCTGTACCCAGCGGAGAATCATAGCTGTCTTCAGGCAAATGTTTAAAATCCAGTCCTGCTTCCCGTATCATACGGCCAAGTTCTCTGGTAGTAATAACAACATCTACATCACGATATCCGGAAGCATTCATCTCCGGACGTGCTGCTTCCGCCTTCTTAGCAGTACACGGCATCACCGAAACGCTGACTATTTTTGCCGGATCAATACCAGCTTTTTCAGCATAATAGGTTTTAGCAATAGCGCCAAACATTTGCTGGGGTGATTTCGCAGAAGAAAGATGTGGTAACAAATCAGGATATTTAAGCTCTATCATATTTACCCAGCCAGGACTGCAGGAGGTTATCATCGGCAATACACCTCCGTTAGTCAAACGATGGAGGAACTCATGCCCTTCTTCCATAATCGTCAAATCAGCCGAAAAATTAGTATCGAATATCTTATCGAACCCTAGATTGCGCAATGCTGCAACCATTTTCCCTGTAACGATAGAACCTGGTTCCATACCCAATTCTTCACCCAAAGCCACGCGTACTGCCGGAGCTGTTTGAACTATAACAATCTTATCAGGATCATTGATAGCCGACCATACTTTTTCCGTATCATCTTTTTCCACTATAGCTCCAGTAGGACAAACACTCGCACATTGTCCACAGTAAGAACATTCTACTTTTCCAAGATCCTGTTCAAAAGCAGTAGAAACAATTGTGTCAAAGCCGCGCTCAGCAAAGCTGTAGACGCTCATTCCCTGCACATCACGACAAACACGTATACAACGTCCGCATAAAATACATTTTTCCTGATCGCGCACTAAGCAGGGGTTACTGGCGTCAATAGTATGTGCTTTACGGGCTCCGCCTTCGAATCTGATCTTGCGCAATCCCAAATCAGCAGCTATATTCTGCAGTTCACAGTCACCGCTTTTTTGGCACGCAAGGCAGTCCTTGGGATGATTGGCCAACAGCAATTCTACGACCATTCGTCTTGCTGCGCGGACTTTATCCGTATTCGTTTTCACTATCATACCTTCTGCAACAGGATAAACACAGGAGGCTACAAGCGTACGCGCTCCGGTAGCTTCTACGACACACAATCTGCAGGCCCCTTCCGGAGCAAGTTCAGAATGATAGCACAACGTAGGAATATGAATGCCGGCAGAACGCGCGGCTTCAAGAATAGTAGCATTTTTAGGGGCCTGTACAGTCTGCCCATTGATCGTTAAGGTAATCATTTCCATATCTATATAATCCTCCCTTAACCCTTAGTAATGGCCTTAAACGGACAAGCCGCCATGCAGGCACCGCATTTTATACATTTAGTTACATCGATAACATGTTTCTTTTTCACTTCTCCGGAAATGGCATTAACCGGGCACTGGCGTGCACATAACCCACAGCCTTTGCATGCATCAGTAATTTCATAATTGGCAAGCTTTTCACAGGCACCGGCAGGACAGCGTTTTTCTTTGATATGAGCTTCATATTCATGACGGAAATATTTTAAAGTACTCAATACAGGATTAGGAGCAGTTTGTCCCAATCCACATAAAGCAGTCTCTTTAATATTTCTGGCCAGTTCTTCTAACAGCTCTATATCGCCTTCTCTCCCCTGCCCTTCAGTAATACGTGTCAGGACTTCCAGCATACGCTTAGTCCCCTCACGACAGGGAGTACATTTGCCACAGGATTCAGATTGAGTAAAATTCAGGAAAAATTTTGCAACATCTACCATGCAGGTATCTTCATCCATAACTACCAATCCGCCAGAACCCATCATAGCACCTGCCGCTGTTAACGAATCATAATCTATAGACAGATCAAGCATTGATTCAGGCAGGCAGCCACCAGATGGACCGCCTATTTGAACTGCTTTAAATTTCTTACCTCCGTTAATACCACCGCCGATATCATAAATAATTTCGCGCATAGTAATACCCATAGGAACTTCGGCCAGACCTGTGTTATTTATTTTACCAGTCAGCGCAAATACTTTAGTTCCTTTTGACTTTTCAGTACCAAAACCAGCATACCAGTCAGCGCCATTAGTAATAATTGCAGCTACATTACCAAAAGTTTCAACATTATTGATATTGGTCGGCTTTCCCCAAAGTCCGGCAACTGCTGGAAATGGCGGTCTTGGCCGCGGCATACCGCGTTTCCCTTCTATTGATGCCATCAATGCAGTTTCCTCACCGCAAACGAACGCACCGGCGCCTTCCTTGATATGCAGTTTGAAGCTGAACCCGGAACCAAAAATATTTTCACCTAACAACCCCATAGCTTCAGCCTGTTCAATAGCTATGCGCAGACGTTTAATGGCCAGCGGATATTCCGCACGTACATAAATATAGCCTTCATCTGCACCTATAGCATAACCACAGACAGCCATACCTTCTAATATCTTATGCGGATCGCCTTCTAAGACGCTCCTGTCCATAAATGCACCAGGATCACCTTCATCTGCATTACAGATAACATATTTTTTATCACTTACAGACGCTTTAGCAAACTGCCATTTCATTCCTGTAGGAAATCCGCCGCCGCCACGTCCACGCAGACCTGATTTTTTGATTTCTTCAATAACATCTTCAGGACTCATGGTAGTTACAGCTTTAGCTAAAGCTTCATAACCGCCGACAGCAATATATTCTTCAATTTGTTCAGGATTGATAGCGCCGCAATTTTCTAAAACTAACCGATGCTGTTTCTTATAAAAATTTATTTCCGAATAATTAGGTATACTTTCATGAGTAAGCGGTTCATGATAAAGCAACCGTTCAACAATACGGCCCTTAAATAAATGGCTTTCAACTATTTCTTCTACATCCTCAGCTTTTACCTGGCAATAAAAAGTACCTTCAGGATACACTATAACCAGCGGACCATGTTCACAGAAACCATGGCAGCCTGTTTCTACTACCATAACCTCGTCGCTCAGGCCTTTAGCTTCAATAGCCCGACTAAAAGCAAGCTGTACTTCCTTTGAACCGGCAGATTTACATCCTGTTCCTCCGCAAATCAGGACGTGTGCTCTAATGTGCTGCATATGATTTCCCTCCAAATTTTATCAAATCAGTCTTGCATAATTTTGCCTACAACCATTTCTTCAACAATACGGCCATTGACAACATGCTCTGCAATGATCTTTTTCACGTCCTCAGGTTTTACTTTACCATAAGTAATACGAGGTTCTCCAGGACGGACAATATCTACCAGGACTTCTTTCTCACACATACCGATACAGCCCGTCTGCTGTACCTGAACATCATTAAGTTTACGCACTGCAAGCTCATTCAAAACGGCAGACATCACTTCGCGCGCGCCTGCAGCAATACCACATGTACCCATACCTATGATTATTTTAGTGCCGTCATTCTGACGAACTTTCATGTCTGCCTTTAATTTTTCACGTAGGGCCTTCAAATCTTCCAACGTTTTCATTTTATACCTCCTGCTCACACCTCAACTGCGATATTTCCTGCTTTAAATATTCTTCAAGCCATGTATAAACTTCAGGTCTGGTAAAATCTGCTTCATCACCAAGGAGAGATCTGATAACCCTCGTATCAATATCAAATCCCGATGTACCTATCTTATAGATAAACTTCAGTTCCAGATACGGCGTGCCTACCAGCAGCACTTTAATACTTGATACAATATCACCCAAAGGCGGGCGATCAATATTATCCTTTGCAAAAGCAGCTTCTACGACAGTACCTTTACCCTTACGAGATTGTATTAACAAATGTCCTCCGCATTGTTTAGTGACCATGTCCATAAAAGGTATTCCCATACCTACTTTACGTGTAGTCCGCGTAGTCACAAAGGGATCGCGAATTTTCTGCACCATTTCCTCAATCATACCATGTCCATCATCACTGATACGAAAAACAAAAAATCCATTTTCATTCTCATTTATTTCTATTATTACATTATGAGCTCCTGCCTCTATGGAATTCTGCGCTAAATCAAGGATATGCAAAGACAATTCACGCATGATTGTTATTGATCTTTAGCTAAAATAGCCGACAGTTTGTCCGGAGTCAAACGACCATGAGTATCTTCATTAACCTGCATAACCGGTGCTAAACCACAAGCGCCGATACAAGCAACAGTCTCAAGGGTAAAACGCAGATCTTCCGTAGTATGTCCGGCCTTAATTCCAAGCTCTTTTTCGATAGTCTGCAAAATTACTTTACCACCACGTACATGGCAGGCAGTTCCCTGACAAACGCGGATAATATTACGCCCGCGCGGATTAAGGTGAAACTGGGAATAAAAAGTAACAACACCATAAATTTGAGCAATGGGTGTTCCTGTACTGGAAGCAATGTACTATAAAGCATCTTTGGGCAAATAATTGTACAGAGCCTGTACTTCCTGCAAAATCGGGATCAAAGATCCTTTTTTACCCTGATATCTAGCCAGAATAGCATCAATCTGCACCTTTTCAGGATTTTCTCCGCCGCAGCAACTGCATCTTTTGTCAACCATATTCATAGTACACTCTCCATTTCCCTAAACTTTAATGTACGAATACTACTATAGCAAAAAAAACGTATATAATCAACACTATTTATGATTTTCAAGCATGAATAGTGTATACTTTATACTTTTAGTGTAACTAATATTCAAGATCATTAATAAAATAACCCGGAAACCAACTACGCCCGTCTTTTCCTGCAAGTGCAAGTTTTAATTCTGAAATAGTCGCTTCTTCAATGGTAATTTTATTCTTGGGGCCTTCCAAAAATTCAAGCATTCTGTGAGCATCAGAATTAGTGACATAAGGTAAATTCCCAGATAATCTTTTCAATTTCAGCTGCTCCAACTCTGCTAAACTGTTACGGCTTATCTCTACTCCTTGCAAGCCCATATCATTAGGAATAAATCCCAGCTGTACAAGCAAACTATATGCCGGTCTATCTATATGGGCAGCTAAACACAGCCCACCAATTTCGTTTACTTTTCGTACAACCTCCTGCGCAGATAGCTGCAATGGTCCTAAAAGCATTCTTTCCTCTTCTGCAACAAAATTATCATCATCATCAACGACAAATTGCGCTCCAAACCGTTCAGGAATGTTTTTGAGGCCACGCATTGAAAAATCGACTATTTTCTGCCACCGCCGCAGCTGTTTCAAATTGTCAAACAAAACCACTATATGCGCTTCTTCCCTGCATTCAACTTCCATTCCCGGGAACACCTTAATACCATAACGTTCACCAGCCTGAATCGCCGCCACAGCATTAGCCGAAGCATTATGGTCAGTAACCGCCAACAGCTGTATACCATATTCAGCAGCCTGCATCACTATATGATGCGGCGTCATTTCGATTTCAGCACACGGGGAAAGCAAGGTATGGACATGAAAATCTCCGATAACGGTTTTCATTTTACATTCCTGATACCAAGTTCATAAAGCTTTCCAATGACATCATAAGCAGGTAAAGATGTAGCCAATATCAAAACGTCGTTCTGTTCTGCTTTTTTCAGGGTATCCTCTTCTATAGGCGCATCGCCTGCCACAATAACTGCCGACAGACCAATCAAAGAAGCTACTGCCGCTATATTCTGATGCCCCTGCATTGTCACCCAAATCATACCGGGAGCCGCCTGCCCCATAACATTACTCAAAAGATCAGAGGCATAGCCACCAATAACATCCACATCCACAGGAACCTCATGTGTCATCAGCTTTAACCCTAAAGTTTCAATAACTTCACGGACTTGCATCGCTTTCACCATCCTCCCGCAGTTCTTCTTCCGGCTCGCTGGCTATAGGTATCTGCTTTGCCAGTTCAAGCATACCATGTGCCAGGCGTTTTACACTGCTCCTTAATTTAAAAATACAGTCAATTTCATTGGCTTTCCCCTGAACGATGTCTTCCGCCAGGCATTGACAGCTTGGTGCTCCGCATGCTCCACAATCAAGCCCCGGCAAAGATCTGAGGACCTCCTCCATCTTTTCAAACTTTTTCATAGCCTCTAAAATATCGTCATCTAATTGCATCATCGGCCGCGGGATTAATTTTTTTACATAGGAAGCCGATTTGGGAAAATCCTCACATATCATACTCTGGGCCATGGTAGCCAGACGATCATCAGGTTCATTCTGCCTCATAATACTCAGCCTTAGCTTCAAATTTTTCTCAGCAACAAATTTATTCTCAGCAGTCAGCGGCCCGCCAATGCAGCCGCCACTGCAGGCAGAACACTCTACATAATCGACATCGCGCATCTTATTCAGGGAAATTTGCTCCAGCACGTCGTACACGTCATTAATACCGTGTACAGCCAGACCGTTTTCAATTCCTGCAGCTTCCAGTTCCCCACCATAACTGCCCCAACTCATACCATAAGAAGATCCAGCAGTCACCTTTTTATCCGGCTGAATCTCTCCGCCCATGATTTTTAATATTTTTCCATAAATCTCTGAAATACTTAAACTGCCGTTGATTTGTGTATGCCGGACATCAACGGACTGCCTGATATTAGCATTTTTAGAAGGGCAAGGTGCAATAAACCAGACACCTATTTCTTCAGACTTTAAGCCGGTACGCTGCATAACTTCATTTTTTACATAAATAGCTGCAGCTTCTGTTGGAGGAAGTACAGGCACTACCTGTTTGATGAGTTCCGGAAATTTGACCTGAATCAGCCTTAAAACCGCCGGACAAGTGCAGGAAATCAAAGGTTTTCTGCCACCGTTATAATTTTTCAGGTAAGCAGCTATTTCCAAAGAAATATATTCAGAAGCTACTGCTACATCAAAAATTTCATCAAATCCCAGTCTATGTAACCCTTCCCAAATAGCCGCCGCACTTGTTTCAGGCGGAAACTGCGCATATAAAGAAGGAGGAGGCAAAGCGATATTATATTTAAATTGTTCAGTTTCTTCCAGTTTATCCGTTTCCGCCACGATAGCATGATAGCCACAACGCCGTAAACACTCGCCGCAGTCAATACAACGTGCTTCTATAAGTTCTGCTTTACCATTGCGGACACGAATGGCCTCGGTCGGACAAGCTTTAACGCACGTTACACAGCCTTGACACTGAGACCGTAAAAGGCGTATGGAATGAAAATATCCTCCAGCCATCGTATCACCCCTCTTATAAGTCTTCACTGATATGTTTGAATTTCATCTTTATATTAGTACCTGAGCCAACTGTCGATTGGATATCAAAATCATCTGAACACTTCATCATATTCGGCAGACCCATACCGGCGCCAAACCCCATTTGTCTTACATGATCCGGTGCTGTAGACCAGCCTTCCTGCATTGCCAGTTTAATGTCAGGGATTCCCGGTCCCTGATCAGCAATATATACAACCGTCTCTTCAGGAAAAATTTCAGCATCAACCTGACCACCGCCGGCATGAATGATTACATTCATCTCAGCTTCATAGGTTCCAATAGCAATACGTCTGATTATATCTGCCGGAACGCCAATTTTCTGCAGCAACCGCTTTAATCCGGCAGAAGCTTCACCAGCCCTGTCAAAATCGTCACCGGCAACATCATAATGCATTTTTACTGATTTAGAATCACTCATTGCTCTTCCGCCTTTCTGGAACAGCCTCTCAAGCCATTACTATAAAGAATCCCGCAGGCTTCAAACAATGTATATTCTGTCGACATAATCGGGAGTTTGTTTTGGGCAGCTTCTTTCAGCATATCTTCTCCGGGCAGTTTCCCTCTTACCAAAATCACACCGCATAAATCAGTCATATCCGCTGTTCTTATAACCTGCATATTAGCCAACCCTGTGCAAAGCAGAGTTTTACATTTTGTAAAGGCTAAGACATCGCTCATAAGGTCAGACCCGCAACAGGTTTCAACCTGCCGACCAAGATATTCTTCACCTACGCAGATTTTAGCGTCTAAAAGTTTTCGCACGTCATTTAAATTCATTCCGCTCCCCCTACGATTCCATATTTCCCTGAATTTATTGTAACTTGCCAAGTTTTTCCTGTAAAGATAAATCTAAATCTTCCTCTTATGGTTATGATTT
>ENA-UERC01002119-UERC01002119.1-human-gut-metagenome-genome-assembly--contig:-NODE-2119-length-10037-cov-4.545382_pt1 | contig 10037 bp, 8 predicted proteins | sample MGYA00242955_ERZ507955 | MGnify/ENA primary metagenome ERZ507955 (study PRJEB26167, sample SAMN06115394) | human gut metagenome | host: Homo sapiens | place: China:Hubei | collected 2016-04-27 | study... | reverse complement strand
CGATTGAAACCATGCGAAAAAGGGTGTACAATAGGGAATACATCAGAAAAGAGGCAGGTGAAGGCAATGAACGCCACAAAATACCAGATTTTCCTGAAAACCGTGGAATGCGGCAGCTTTACCAAGGCGGCGGCGGACCTGAATTTCTCACAGTCCGGCATCAGTCATGCCATCAACTCCCTGGAGGAGGAGCTGGGAGTAACGCTGCTGAGCCGAAACCGGGGCGGCGTGACCCTGACCGGCGACGGCCGGGCCTTGCTGCCCCAGATCCAGCAGCTGTGCACGGAATATCACCGCCTTGCCCAGCAGGCGGCGGACCTGCGGGGCATGGATGCGGGCCTTGTAAAGGTGGCGTCGTTCTCCAGCGTGTCTGCCCAGTGGCTGCCCATGATCCTGAAGGCCTTCAGCAAGCAGTATCCGGCCATCGAGTTCGAAATACAGACCTGTGACTTTTACGACCAGATCGAGGAGCTGATCATCACCGGGCAGGCGGACTGCGGATTTCTGCGGATGCCGTCGCTGAAGGGACTGCAGGTGTATCCTCTGCACCTGGACCAGCTGAAGGTGATCGTACCCTGCGGCCACCCTCTGTCCCACTGCGACCCCTTCCCGGTGGAGGCTCTGGCCACGGAGCCGGTGATCCAGTTGGAGGAGGGCGACGATTACGAGATCCGTGCTGCTTTTGATGAGATGGGTGTGCGGCCTCACGTGCGCTATATTGCCCGGGAGGACCGGACCATTTTGTCCATGGTGTCCAATGGCCTGGGTATCAGCCTGCTGCCGGAGCTGATGGTGCGGCACAGCCCCTACCCCCTGGTGATATGCCAGCCGCCCATGTCGTTTTACCGGCGCATTGCCATCGGCGTCAAGGATGAAAAGGCGGTGTCCAACTCCACCCAGCGCTTTGTGGACCATGTCCGGGCCTGGGTGCAGGTAAATGGGTTCAAGTAAGAATAGCTCTTTACAAATGCACCCCACTGGGATATGATGGAGAAAGTATAAAGATAAAGGAGAAGCTCCCATGATCTATTTCAACAGCGACTATCTGGAGGGTGCCCATCCCTATGTGATGGAGAAGCTCAACGAGACAAATATGGTCCAGACTGTGGGCTACGGCGAGGACGAATACTGCGAGGCGGCACGGGAGAGGATAAAGGCCGTGTGCCAGGCACCGGAGGCGGATGTCCACTTCCTGGTGGGCGGCACCCAGACCAACACCACGGTCATCGCCTCCATTCTGCGTCCGTGGCAGGGCGTTCTGTCCGCCGTCAGCGGACACATCAACTGCCATGAGGCAGGAGCCATCGAGTCCACCGGCCACAAGGTCATCACTCTGCCCACCGCCAACGGCAAGATCACCGCCCGGCAGGTGCAGGACTATGTGGAGTGGCACAAAAACGACGAATCCACCGAGCACATCGTTCAGCCCGGCATGGTGTATATCTCCCACCCCACCGAGGGCGGCACTCTGTATACCAAGGCGGAGCTGACGGCACTGTACGACACCTGCCGCCGGTATGGCCTGCCCCTGTTCATTGACGGCGCCCGGCTGGGCTACGGCGTCATGGCCGATGGGGCGGAGCTGACCATCCCGGATATTGCACGGCTTTGCGACGTGTTCTACATCGGCGGCACCAAGGTGGGGGCCCTGTTCGGCGAGGCTGTGGTCATCATGAACCCGGCGCTGAAGAAGGACTTCCGCTTCATGATGAAGCAGCGGGGCGGCCGCATGGCCAAGGGCCGTTTGCTGGGCATTCAGTTTGATGCCCTGTTTACCGACGACCTGTACTTCAAAATCTCCCGCCATGCCGACGAGATGGCCTATCAGATCCGGGATATCTTCGTGTCCGCCGGGTACCCGCTGCTGTTTGATTCCCCCACCAACCAGCAGTATCCCATTATGCCCGACGACGAGCTGGCGGAGCTGGGAAAGCGCTTTGGCTATGAATACTGGGAGCGGGTGGACGAGACCCATTCCGGCGTGCGCTTCTGCGCCAGCTGGGCCACTACCCAGGAGCACGTGGACGCCCTGCGGGCGGCGGTACAGGCTCTGCGGAAATAAAAATCGGGGTTCCCTTTTGCGAAAAGATATGATATACTCATGCTGTCTCTGTCCTGTGGACAGAATCAACAGGGGAAACATCAGCGAAATAGGAACATTTTGAGGAGGAACAAGCACATGGAAACTTACGGACTGGAAAAGCTGGGCATCATCAATGCCGCCGCGGTGTACCGCAATCTGACGCCGGCCCAGCTGACGGAGCACGCCCTGCGCCGGGGCGAGGGCACCCTGTCCAACACCGGTGCCCTGGTGGTAAAGACCGGCAAATACACCGGCCGCAGCGCCAACGACAAGTTTATCGTGGACACCCCCGCCATTCATGACGACATCGCCTGGGGCAAGGTGAACCGCCCCATGGACAAGGCCCGGTTCGACGCCATCTATGCCAAGGTCACGGCGTATCTCCAGAACAAGGACGTTTTCATTTTCGACGGCTTCGCCGGGGCGGACCCCAAGTATACCAAGGGCTTCCGCATCGTCAATGAGCTGGCCAGCCAGAATCTGTTCATCCATCAGCTGCTGCGCCGCCCCACGGCGGACCAGCTGAAGGACTTCCATGAGGATTATACCATCATTGCCGCCCCGGGCTTCAAGTGCATCCCCGAGATAGACGGCACCCGGTCCGAGGCAGCCGTTCTGGTGGACTATGAGGCCCATCTGGTGGTGATCTGCGGCACCCGGTATGCCGGCGAGATCAAGAAATCCGTGTTCTCCGTGATGAATTACGTTCTGCCCAAGCAGGGCGTGTTTCCCATGCACTGCTCCGCCAACATCGGCAAGGACGGCGACTCCGCTGTGTTCTTCGGCCTGTCCGGCACCGGAAAGACCACCCTGTCCGCCGACCCCGCCCGCAAGCTCATCGGCGACGATGAGCACGGCTGGGCCGACGACTCCGTGTTCAACTTCGAGGGCGGCTGCTACGCCAAGTGCATCAACCTCTCTCCCGAGGGCGAGCCGGAGATCTACAACGCCATCCGCTTCGGCTCCCTGGTGGAGAACGTGGTCATGGACCCCGAGACCCGGGAGTTCGATTTCGACGACGATTCCCTGGCGGTGAACAGCCGGGTGGGGTATCCCGTGGAGTATATTCCCAATGCGGAGCTGTCCGGCATGAGCCCCAGCGTGCCCAAGACGGTGATCTTCCTCACCGCCGACGCCTACGGCGTGCTGCCGCCTATCAGCAAGCTGGATAAGAACCAGGCCATGTACTATTTCGTATCCGGCTTCACCAGCAAGGTGGCCGGCACCGAGATCGGCGTCACCGAGCCGGTGCCTACCTTCTCTACCTGCTTCGGCGAGCCCTTCCTGCCCCTGGATCCCTCCGTGTATGCCGCCATGCTGGCGGATAAGGTGGAGAAGTCCGGGGCCAGGGTGTACCTGGTGAACACCGGCTGGAACGGCACCGGCAAGCGCATGAAGCTGGCCTATACCCGCGCCATGGTCACCGCCGCCCTGACCGGCGAGATCGAGAAGGCGGCGTTTGTTACCGACCCCACCTTTGGCGTCCAGGTGCCCACGTCCATTGAAGGCGTGCCCAGTGAGCTGCTGATTCCCGCCAACACCTGGGAGGATAAGGCGGCCTACGAGGCCAGCTGCCGGAAGCTGGCGGCCAGCTTCGTGGAGAACTTCAAGAAGTACACCCACATGAGCGCCGAAGTGGTGGCCGCAGGCCCCAAGGCGTAAGCGAATGTACCCGTACCGGGACGCGCCGCGGCGCGTCCCGGTTTTTTACAAAGCAGCAGCGACAGGAGGAGCTATGTTAGAATTGCGTATTCTGGTGGACAACATCGACTATGACTCCGTTGCGGAGTATCTGATCCCGGTGGTGGCGGAGAAGCTGCGGCGGGAGGACAAGGGCGGCATTCTGGGCAGTGTCCTGGCCGGAAACCCGGATATGGCTGCCGGTATGGCCCGGACGCTGCTGGGAGCCATGAGCCAGGAGCAGAAGGACCGGCTGCTGGTGCAGCTGGTGACCAAAAACCGGGAGAAGCTGCTGGACAAAGGCAACCGGGCCGCCCGGGACAAGGGCATCGGCGTGCAGCTGTGCGACGTGGCGGCGCAGAAGCTCTGACCCGGGCACACGATTTTTTTTCCAATAGTCACCGGATTGTCACTTTGGCCTGGTATACTGACGGCAGTAAAGCAAGGAGGCGGAGCATATGGAGATTCTGCGCATCGAGCATCTCAGCAAGGTATACGGCCAGGGGGAGAATCAGGTCCGGGCGGTGGACGACGTGTCCTTTTCCGTGGAAAAGGGGGAGTTTCTGGCCATCATCGGGCCGTCCGGGTCCGGCAAGTCCACGCTGCTGCACATTTTGGGCGGCGTGGACCGGCCCACCTCCGGCAAGGTGTATGTGGACGGCCAGGACGTATACGCCCAGGACGAGGACCATCTGGCCATTTTCCGCCGGCGGCAGGTGGGTCTGATCTATCAGTTTTATAACCTCATCCCGGTGCTGAATGTGGTGGAGAATATGACGCTGCCGGTGCTGATGGACGGCCGTGCGGTGAACAGGCAGCGGCTTGACGAGCTGCTGGATGTGCTGGGCCTGCGGGGCCGGGAAAAGCACCTGCCCAACCAGCTGTCCGGCGGACAGCAGCAGCGGGTGTCCATCGGCCGTGCACTGATGAACGCCCCGGCGGTGGTGCTGGCAGACGAACCCACAGGGAACCTGGACAGCAAAAACAGCCAGGAGATCGTGGAGCTGCTGAAGCTCTCCAACCGGAAGTACGGTCAGACGCTGGTGATCATCACCCACGACGAAAACATCGCCCTGCAGGCCCACCGGATCATTGCCATCGAGGACGGGCGCATCACCCGGGATCAACGGATCCGGGAGGTGCAAAAATGAACGTATTCCACCGCTTTACCCGGCAGTCCCTGCGGAAGAACCGCTCCCGCACCTGGGTGACCATCGTGGGCATCGTGCTGTCGGTGGCCATGTTCACCGCCGTGACGGAGGGAGCCTACAGCGGCGTGCGGTATCTGGTGCGCACGACGGAGTACACCGTGGGCCGGTTCCACGGCTGCTACCAGAACCTCACGGAGCAGCAGGCAACGCAGCTGAGCCGTAATGAAAAGGAGATCACGGAGATGTCCGCCTGGCAGACGGTGGGCTGGGGGCAGGTAGGGGCGGACAATGCTTATAAGCCCTATCTGCGGATCATGTCCATGGACCCCGACCTGCCGGACCTTCTATCCATCCGACTGACCCAAGGCCGCCTGCCGGAGAAGGCCGGGGAGCTCCTTCTGCCGGAGCATCTGTGGTCCAATGGCAGCGTCCGCCATGCGCTGGGGGACACCATGGAGCTGGAGCTGGGCCACCGGACGCTGGGTGGGGAGGAGCTGACGGCCGATGACCCCTATACGAAGGGGGAGACGCTGACAGATACCACGCCCCACACCTACACTGTGGTGGGCTTTTACCAGCGGCTGGATATGACGACGGAGCCCTTCTCCTGCCCCGGCTATACTGCCCTGACCTGTCAGGAGCAGGGCTATCAGACGGATGAATTTTTCCGGGTGGCCCACCCCAGCCGCTTTTACAGCTATATGGAGGGAAATGCCGAGAAATATCCGGGACTGGCGTGGTACTCCAACTCCACCCTGCTGAATTACTACGGCGCCACCACCTTCTTCTCCGTGAACCGGATGATCTACAGCTTTGCGGTGATCCTGCTGCTGATGATCTCCTTCGGCTCGGTGTCCCTGATCTATAACTCCTTCCCCATCTCCGTGGCGGAGCGGACCCGGCAGTTCGGTATCCTGAAATCCATCGGCGCCACCCGCAAGCAGATTCGGGACAGTGTCCTCTATGAGGCACTGGTGCTGTGCGCCGTGGGGATTCCGCTGGGTCTGCTGGTGGGCTGCCTGGGCATCGGCGTGACCTTGTACTGCCTGCGGGGCAGCTTCGGCTTCCTGCCCGGCGGGGAAAGCGGCGGCGCAGTGGAGATGCGGTTCGTGCTGAATCTGTGGGCGCTGCTGGCGGCGGCGGGCATTGGCCTGATCACGGCGGTGATTTCCGCCTGGATCCCCGCCCGGCGGGCGGTGCGGCTGTCGCCGATAGAGGCCATCCGCCAGACCAAGGACGTGAAGCTCCGGGGTCGGGAGGTCAGGACATCCCGCCTGACGGAAAAGCTCTTCGGCTTTTCCGGGATGCTGGCGGCCAAAAACTTCAAGCGTGACCGCAAGCGCTACCGGTCCACGGTGGTGGGATTGTTCCTCAGTGTGACCCTGTTCATCTCGGCTTCGTCCTTCTGCGCTTACCTGACGGGCGCGGTAACGCGGCTCAGCTCCGATGGGATGGGGGTGCAGCTGTATTACAGCGAGGCCCTGCCGGAGGATGTGACCCCGGAGCAGCGCCTGGGCCAGCTCAGTGCGGCCCATGGCGTGGAATCGGGCTTCTATACCGCCGACAGCTACTCGACCCTGTCCTTTGCCGGAGAGGACATGGACCCGGAATACTGGAGCGATACCGTCCGGGACGGGACAGGGGAGAGCAGGAGCGTTTCCTTCTTTTTCCTTCAGGACGGGGACTTCCGGCAGCTGCTGCGGGAAAACGGCTTGGCGGAGGATGACTATTTCCGTGCCGGCTCGCCCCGGGCGGCGGCCTGGGACGCGCTGGAGACCTGGCGCGGCGACGGCGGGGACCACGATAAGCTGTATCGCTACCGCCTGCTGAACGGGAACCGCCTGCCCATCACCGGGACGGAAACCAACTATCAGCCTATGGAGGGCTGGTTCACAGAGGGGGAGCGCATCACCCGGGACGGCGCGGAATATGTGCTGTATTATCCGGCGGACTATATGGACACCTACTATGAAGCACGGGAGCAGGGAGAAGCGCCTGACACCGGTCAGGCCAAGGCAGTGCCGGTGGAGGAGGCCGTCAACAGCGGGACCTATACGGTGGGAGCCATTCTGAGGGAGCGTCCTGCTTTCCTGTACTCTGACAATGGCCTGGTCCTGCTGTACCCATACAGCATGTACGAGGCCGTCACCGGGCAGGCCCGGCCATATGCCCTGAGCTTCTGGTTCCGGAGCGGCGACCATGCCGCCGCATACGAGAGCATGGGCCGCGTGCTGACAGAGCTGGGCCTGAGCCGCTCCGATCTGCAGGACCTGGCCGCCAACGGCGAAAGCCAGCGGGCCATGACAACGGTGGTGAACGTATTCTCCTACGGATTCATCATCCTCATTTCGCTGATCGCCATGACCAATGTGTTCAACACCATTTCCACCTCCATTGCCCTGCGGCGGCGGGAATTCGGTATGCTGCGGTCCGTGGGGCTGACCCAGGGAGCCTTTGCCCGGATGATGGACTACGAGTGCCTGATTTACGGTTTGCGGGCGCTGCTGTGGGGACTTCCGGTGTCGGCTCTGGTAACCTATGCCATCTATCGCACCATGGCCAAGGCCATATCCACCGGCTTCTATATCCCGTGGTACAGCGTGGCCATCGCCGTGGGCAGCGTGTTTGTGGTGGTGTTTGCCACCATGCTGTACGCCACCCGCCGCATTCGCCGGGAGAATCCCATTGACGCCCTGAAGCAGGAGAATCTGTAGGCGATTGCCGGAACGGCCGCCCCGTGAGGGCGGCCGTTCTTTTTTGCTTGTAATCGAAGGGAATTTCTGATATAATGCACCTGAATGCTATTTTGGGGAGGAAGCCCTGTGGGATATCTGGAAAATTTGTGGAATGCGCTGGACTTCGGCTCCCTGTGGGATCTGCTGCTGCGGCTGGTGTCGGTGTTTCTGTGCCTGACGGTGCATGAAACGTGCCACGGGCTGGCGGCGCTGGCTTTGGGGGACCCCACTGCCAAGCGGGCCCGGCGGCTGAGCCTGAACCCTCTGCGGCACATCGACTGGTTCGGCCTGCTGATGATGGTAACGGTGGGCTTCGGTTGGGCCAAGCCTGTGCCGGTGGACCCCCGGTATTTCCGCCGGCCCAAGCAGGGCATGGCCCTGACGGCGCTGGCCGGGCCGGTGTCCAACTTCCTGCTGGCGCTGGTGCTGCTGTTTGCCGGACGGCTGGTGTATGACTATGCCCCGTATTCTGAAGCGAATCAGAGGCTTCTGACGTTTCTGCTGACCACGGCCATCCTGTCGCTGGGTCTGGGGCTGTTTAACCTGATCCCCATTCCGCCGCTGGACGGCAGCAAGGTGTTGTTTTCTCTGCTGCCGGACCGGGCGTATAACATGATGCTGCGGTACGAGCGGTACGGCATGCTCCTGCTGTGGGCGGTGGTGCTGCTGGGCGTGGGTGACAAGTGGATGAGCGCCGCTATCCAGTGGACGTATGAGCTATTCTGCCGCGTGGTCGGCTTTTGAGAGGGTACAGGCAAATTGGAAAGTCCCATTTATAAGCTGGAAAAGGTGGTCCAGGGAAAAGAGGAGCTCCAGGATTTTGAGGGGCCCCTGGACCTGATCCTGTTCCTGCTGAGTAAGAATAAGATCGAAATACAGGATATCCCCATTGCCCTGATCCTGGACCAGTATCTGGCGTATCTGGACCGGCGCAAGGAGATGGACCTGGAGGTGGCCAGCGAGTTTGTGACCATGGCTGCCCACCTGATGTATATCAAGACACGGATGCTCCTGTCCCTGGAGGACGAGGAGGCCAAAAACGAGATGGATGCCCTGATTCAATCTCTGGCGGAGCGGCAGCGGGGCGAGGCCTATGCCCGGGTGCGCCGTCTGGCGGAGCTGCTGGGGCCTATGGGCGAGTTCGGCCGCAGCATCCTGACCCGGCCCCCGGAGCCCGTGGAACGGGGCAAGGTGTATGAATACGACCAGCGGCCCGGGGATCTGGTCATCGCCATGCAGGAGATGACGGACCGGCGGGGGCAGGCGGAGACGCCGCCGCTGCGTGCCTTTGACGAGATCGTCAAGCGGGAGCCCTATCCCGTGGAGCAGAAGGCCAAGGAGATCATCCGGAGGCTGAAGGCGGGCGGCATTACGCGGTTTTTGCTGCTGTTTCGCGGCAGCCGCAGCCGCAGCGAGCTGGTGGCCACGTTTATGGCAGTGCTGGAGCTGTGCCGCAGCCGGATCATCCGGCTGGCGGGACCTGCTGCCGACTGCACCGTTGCCTGCCGGGAGGACAGCGAGGAATAAAACATGGAAGCAATGGAAATGAAGGAAATAGAGGCCGCGGTAGAGGGCATTCTGTTCGCCTCCGGGGAGCCGGTGGCGGCGGACCGTATCGCCGTGGCGTTGGAGCTGGACCGGGACACCGTGGACCAGGTGCTGCGCCGTCTGGCGGACTATTACAGCTATGAGCGCCGGGGCATGCGCCTGGTGCGGATGGAGGACACCTGGCAGCTGTGCTCCGCACCGGAGTATGCCGACGTGATCCGACGGGCCTTTGAGATCCGCAAGCCCGCCAAGCTCTCCCAGCCGGCGCTGGAGGTGCTGACCGTCATCGCATACTATCAGCCCACCACCCGGGCCTATGTGGATCAGATCCGGGGGGTGGACAGCTCCTATACCATGGGGCTGCTGCTGGAACGGGGCATGATCGAAGAGTGTGACCGTTTACAGGTGCCGGGACGGCCCCGGCAGTACCGCACCACCAAACAGTTTCTCCGGGCGTTCCACCTGACCAGCCTGGAAGAGCTGCCGGAGATGCCGGATCTGGGCGGCGAGGGGCAGATGCGGGTGCGTGAGCGCATGGTGGCGACGTTGACCGATCTGATGCGACGCCCGGACCATTCGTGCGTGCTCGCGGTGAGCCACGCCTCGGCCATCAAGGAGTTTTTGGATCATGTGAGGGGAGCGGCGGCCGACGAGCGCGAGCGCGTGCCGGGCAACTGTTCGGTGCTGCACTTTGCGTTTGACGATGCGACCGAAACGTTTGAGCTGGTTGAAGTCTTTACGCAGGAAGATTATGCGCGTGAGCTGGGTCTTGAGCCGTTGACGGCGGCAGCGGGTCCACAGCGCGGGTAACGCAGGCGTGACGATACGGGTCGCCGACAT
>ENA-UERC01002115-UERC01002115.1-human-gut-metagenome-genome-assembly--contig:-NODE-2115-length-10053-cov-3.127005_pt1 | contig 10053 bp, 8 predicted proteins | sample MGYA00242955_ERZ507955 | MGnify/ENA primary metagenome ERZ507955 (study PRJEB26167, sample SAMN06115394) | human gut metagenome | host: Homo sapiens | place: China:Hubei | collected 2016-04-27 | study... | reverse complement strand
TGCAAAACTAGAGGTTCTTTTTGAAATATGCAATATCTTTGCGAAAAAAAATAGAAAAAATGAATACGATTGGATTAGGAAACGCTTTGGTAGACGTTCTGCTGAAGCTTGAGAACGATGATGTACTGGCGGAAGTAGGCATACAGAAAGGCGCAATGGATATGATCAACCAGGAGCAGATGATTAAAATCCGTAAATCGCAGGAAGGCCTTGAACGCAGTCAGGCACCGGGAGGTTCAGTATGCAATACCATGCGTGCGATGGCTATTTTGGGAGCAAAAGCAGGATTTATAGGTAAGATCGGATCCGATTCTGTAGGTGAGTATTATGAAGAGGCTTTGAAAAAAGCGAATGTCTCTCCCTATTTTGCCAAGACAGACGGTATTTCCGGTAGCTGCACGGTTCTGATTTCTCCCGATGGCGAGCGTACGATGGGAACCTTCCTCGGACCGGCCCCGACGATCACGCCGGATGCGATAACGGAAGAGATGCTTTCCGCTTACCAATGTATTTATATCGAAGGCTATCTGTTGGTGAACGAAGAACTGGTGCGCACTACTATGCAGAAAGCGAAAAAGTTAGGATTGAAGGTTGCCCTCGATCTATCTAACTTCAATATCGTGAATGCTTTCCTGGGGCTATTAGACGATATTATCCCTGAATATGTCGATATCCTTTTCTCCAACGAAAGCGAAGCGGAAGCCTTTACCGGGCTGAAAGCACACGAAGCGGTCAAGGTCCTTTCAGAACAGGTAGAGATTTCTTTAGTCACTTTAGGAAAAGAAGGCGCTCTGGTGGGAAGCAAGGGACAGGTTATCGCTGTTCCGGCGGAAGGCGGCAAACCGGTCGACACGACGGGAGCCGGCGACCACTTTGCTGCCGGATTCCTTTACGGGCAGTCGGTCGGCGCGACTTTGGAGCAGTCGGCACGTATCGGATCGCTTTTGGCCGGTTACATAATTGATGTCATCGGGGCGCAGATACCGGATGATAAATGGGAACAAATAAAGTTAAAAGTAAATAGTATATTGTCCTGACAAGCGTTTATTATATACATTTACGTCGTTAATTAACTAAATATTCTATGTATAAACAACGAGAGAAAATAATAGTTCTTTTTAGTTTGCTGCTTCTGTTAGGAGGCGTGATTCCCGGACAGGCACAGAAAGACAATCGTTTCGAGGTCAGTAAGAACCTGGATATCTTTAACGCTCTGGTAAAAGAGGTGGAAATGTTTTATGTGGATTCGGTCGACGTCGAGAAAACGGTGCGTCGGGGTATCGATGCCATGTTAGGCGGCTTGGACCCTTATACCGAATACTACCCGGAGCAGGAAATGGATAAACTGAAATTCATGACGACCGGCGAATATGGCGGTATCGGTTCTTATATCCGTGAACGGAAAGAAGGCGGTGTCTATATTATCGAGCCGTTTGAAGGGATGCCGGCTGCTTTGGCAGGATTGAAAGCGGGCGACCGCATTCTGGCTATCGATACGGTGGATGTGACCGACAAATCTTCGGATGAGGTGAGTGCCCTGTTGAAAGGTGTCCCTAATACGAAAATGGTATTGAAGATACAGAGTCCGTATGACAAGAAACCGCGTGAAGTGGAACTGGTGCGCAGGCAGATTTTGGAAAATCAGGTTACTTATTATGGTGTGCGTGGTGATAGCGTAGGCTATATCTATTTGAAGGGTTTTACAGATAAGAGTGCGCAGGAAGTAAAAAATGCGTTTGAAGACTTGAAAAAGAACCATCATATAAAATCACTGATTCTGGACTTGCGTAACAATGGCGGCGGTTTGTTGGAAAGCGCTACGCAAATAGTCGGTATGTTCGTCCCGAAGGGGAAAGAAGTGGTTTCGACAAAAGGGAAGATCAGCCAGTGGGACCGCACTTACCGGACACCGGGCGAACCTCTCGACACGGTGATGCCGATGGCTGTCCTTATTAATGGAGCCTCTGCTTCTGCTGCCGAGATCGTTTCGGGCTCTTTACAGGATATGGACCGTGCTGTGTTGATCGGACAGCGTTCTTTCGGAAAGGGACTTGTGCAGTCTCCCCGTGAACTTCCTTATAATGGAAGTGTGAAAGTGACGATGAGCAAATATTATATCCCTAGCGGCCGTTGTATCCAGCAGATGGACTATTCGCACCGGAAAGCAGATGGTAGCGTCGGGGCTATTCCAGATAGCCTGACGTCCGTATTCTATACTTCCAAAGGACGTCCCGTTCGGGATGGAGGCGGTATTACCCCTGACTTTAAAATAGAAGAACCGGAAACACCGACTATGATGTTCTATTTGGTGACAGACTTTCTCTTAACGGAAGATTTTGAGGCTTTCAAGCAATATGCTAAAGAAAAGAACTTCACCTATGACCGGCAGAGTGAAAAGCTGTTGAAGAACTTGAAAGAAGTGGCTAAGTTTGAAGGTTACATGGATAATGATTCTACCCTCTTCAACTCTTTGGAAGCTAAACTGACTCCGGACTTGGATCGGGATTTCGACCGCAACAAGGATCAGATTAAGAAACTGTTGACTTCCGAGATTATGAAACGTTATTATTTCCAGAAAGGCGAGTTGATAAACAGCTTGAAGGAAGATGATGTTTTGGATAAGGCGCTGGAAGTGTTGGGTGATCCAGCATTATACCAGCAGACATTGGAAGCGCCGGGAAAGGTAGAGAAAACGGCTACATTATAATCGAGGTAAGAGACTTGCCATGAAGAGTGCTTTGAAGTTGCTTGTGTTTTTTGGCATCGGATGTTTGATCGGCATTGTTTTGGTGTGTGCCGGTATCGTGTCGTTTACGGATATGACATGGAATGAACTGGTGCAGAAGCTGGCCAAGATAGAGGCGCTTGAGGTGGTGGGAATATTTGCCGGGAGTATCGTTTGTACGTTGGTCGCTTTTATTTTGCAAATTGTTTTGCATGAAGGAGGCCATTTGCTTTTCGGGCTGCTCTCCGGCTATCGTTTCGTCTCTTTCCGTATTTTCAATTGGACGCTGATCCGTCAAGAAGGGAAATTCCGTTTGAAGCGTTTCGGCATCGCGGGGACAGGTGGACAATGCCTGATGCTCCCGCCTGACAAGCCTTTGGAAGAGATCCCTGTTGTGCTTTACCATTGGGGAGGCGTTATTGTCAATATGTCGGTAGCGCTTTTGGCTTTTGTGGTTTGGTATGTGGTGGAAGATCCTTCTCTTCTGCTGGCACAATTTCTGGTTATGATGTGTTTTGCCGGTGTGTCGTTGGGATTGCTCAATGGCATCCCGTTCAAGCGGGGAATTACTAATGATGCAGCCAATGTACGTTTGATGAGGAAGTACCCGAAGAGTAAAAAGGCGATGATAGTCCAGCTGCGCGTCAATGCCTGTATACAAGAAGGTATCCGGATAAAGGATATGCCGGAAGAGTGGTTTGCTTGGGTGGATGACATTGATTACGGGGAACCGATGCAACTGAATATCCGTTTGCTGCAAGTAGGGCGACTGCTGGATTTAGGGCAAATGGAAGAGGCCTATGTTGCATTGGAAGAGATTGCAAGACACAAGGGGGAGATGATCGGGCTTTTGGCGAAAGAGGTGGTTTGCGAACTCATCTATTTGGATCTGGTGACTGGGCATAACCGATGGGCAGATACGTTGTACACGAAAGAAATAGAACTTTACGTCCGGCAATACCGTGTTTTGATGTCCTCAAAACAGCGTTTTCTCTGTGCTTGGGCACTTTATAAGGAGCGAGATCGGGAGAAAGCGTTGGCAATCTATAAAAATGTAGTCCAAAAGCAAACTCAATATCTGTTGCAGGGGGAAGTGAAGATGGATATCGCCATGATGGAGGCAATGTTTCATCCTGCTTAATTGGCAAACCGGATGTGCAGCACGATCATTTCTGATACAGTACCGACCCGGTAGGGAGGTCCGGCTATCCCGATGCCGGAAGATACATAGAACTGGACCGGCCCTTTCTTATGGTAGCCATACGGACATTCATAGATCAATTTCATTACGAGGGGGTAAGGCCATAGCTGTCCGTTATGGGTGTGTCCGTGGAGTCCGAGATCCACACCGTTCATTGTCATTTCGGCGAACGACCAGGGTTGATGATCCAATACGATGATCGGTTTGGTTGTGTCTATGCCTGCCATAAGTACATGTAACGGCTTTCTTTTCTTGTTGATATGGTCGTCCCGTCCGATCAGATAGAATGAAGAGTCCGGACGTGCAACGGAATCGATCAGAAGCGTCGCTCCTGTTTTCTTCAGCCAACGGTATTTGGCTATGCGGTTGGCGCGATACTCATGGTTGCCATAAACCACATACACGCCTAATGGGGCTTTCAGTTGTTTCAAATCCTCTTCGATATGTGCTTTTTCGGCAAAGCGTGATTCATAATCCATGATATCGCCTACCAGGACGACCAGGTCGGGATGTTGTGCGTTGCTCATCTTCACGTATTGTTGTACCAGTTCCTTACCGATCATTTCTCCGATATGGAGGTCGCTCATCATGACAATCGTCATGCTGTCACGGTTGCTACTTCCTTTGGGTAGGGTGACATATACATCTTTAACAACCGGATAGGCGACGACATGGTAAGCATGAAACATCAGGCCGGTAACGATTGCCATGACCAAAAAGAACAGGACCAGTTTCGTTTGTTTCCAGTGGCTCGTAATCCAGCCGGGAAACCAATGGAAGAAACGGTTGCTAAGCCGGAGCACTTCCAGACCCAATAGGGATAGCGTGATATAAATAGATGCGATATACCAGGTGTTACAGATATATTGGATGGCAATCATGACAGAGTCCGGCAATACATTGCGGAACGTAAATCCGAAAAAGAAGATTGATAATTCAAGGATAAAAAACAAGATATAAGGAATCCTCCAACTCTTTTTGGGGGGAATTGCCTGATACCCTCGCCAGAAGATATAAGGATTTAGTAATCTGTGCTACTATCGATTGAATGAAAACTTTCATGTCTGCAAACTATTTACAGGTAATGTTGAATACGACAAGCTCGCTGTCGGTACCTATCCTGAAAGGCGGTCCCCAAAGCGATAGTCCGGAGGAAACGTATATGTGGCTGTTTCCCCACTTACGGTAACCATAACTTTGATCGAACAGATGGTCGGTAATGAGACTGACCGGCCATACCTGTCCACGATGCGTATGTCCGCTGAACTGAAGGTCGATACCCGCATTTTCCGTATCCGACAAGTTGTACGGTTGATGATCCAAAAGGATAACAGGTTTTGCCGGATCAATGTTTTTCACCAGTTTTTGCAGGGATAACCGGGATTTATTGCTGCGATCGTCCCGTCCGATTATTTGTATACCGCCAGGCAATGTTACGACATTGTCTCTCAATAGGCGGATCGGCGTTTCATTTATGAATTGCATACTCTTCCGTATGCCGCTGATGTATTCATGATTTCCTGGAACCATATAGATTCCCAAAGGTGCTTTCAATTCAGCCAGTTCCTCCATCATCTTTTCTTCATAAAGGGGAACTACGCTGTTGTCGATCAAGTCGCCGCCTATCAGGATCAGATCCGGTTGCTGCGCGTTGATCATCTCGACATATTGTTTGAGTTCTTTCTTGTCTGTCCCGTACCCTAAATGAACGTCGCTGACGGAAACGACTTTCAACGGCTGTTCATTATGAACCGTCTGCTTGTTGATAACTATGTTGAAAACTTCTGTTTTCGGATGTTGGTAGTTATAGTATCCATAGCTTAATAGGCTAAGTGTCAGAAATAAGGATATATAGAAACCATATTTGCATGGAAAGTTGAAAAGTCGGAATAAATCGAATATGATTAGGCATAATACCATATAAAGCGTGAAAACTAACCAGCCGGTCCCTATCTCGTGGGCTGTATGAGCCAAAACAACCGGCAATTTGGTGTTTCGTGCTAAAAAACTACCGATAAACGCCAAGGCACCGCACCAGAATAGTACGGCTAATAAAACTTTAACACCGAAAGGCTGAGCTACCAAAGCCTGTGCCCCTCTCCTGAATATATAGATGTTTCCCGCAAGATAAATACTGATGAGGACAACGAAAAATGTCGGCATAGTTGTAAATTTTCGGCAAAAGTACGGAAACAAATTTAGTTATGGTCGTATTTGATATGAAATTTCTCCAGCAAAACCTTGAAATGATCCTGTGCCGTCAGGCAGGTATCGGCCAGATATCCTTTGATGTGCGGCCAGTGCCGTAAGCCGTTGTAGTAGAACATTTCTTTTCGTTCTTCAGATGTACCGGATTTCAAAATAAAGTGGAGTTGTTTGATGTACGTTTCGGTAAGTTTGCCGTTGTTCTCTTGGATAATGTAGTCTACGGCGCGGAAATGGTTGGTGGTTTCGATGATGTCGTCTACATTAATCGCTTCATCCGTCACTCCGATCGTGTTGGTTTTCCATCTATCGGCAAGTTTGATAGTGACATTATATCTACAAAGGTAGTATTTCTTGCTGATATCGGCAAGAAATACTACCATATACTGCATTTACCGTTATGGAATTACAATTTGAAACTACTCGGTTTGATATTCCAACCTTTCACAACGAATGTCGGTTCGGATGGCATATCGCTTGCGGCTGTTTCTATGATGACGGTTTTACTTTCTCCCGGTAAGAGCGAGAAGAAGTTGTCTGTGTAGAAACTGGGGCGCACCGGCTTTTTGTCCTGACCAAGCAATTGAAGCTGGGTGAAGAATGCTACGGTTGAAGAAGGGTTCTTTATTTCAGCTTTAATGAAATGCCGATCACCTTCTTGATAAGTTTGGTAGCGAGTCTTCAGTTGCACCTGTTTCAATTTCGACAGATCTTCGAAGCCGGATGAGGTCGGGCCTGTTAAGGTCTTGCGTCCTTCATACTTGTCGTTGGAACGCCAGTAGAATGTATTGGCGACTTCTTTCCCTTTCGTGTCGAACAGGCGTAGTTTTATGAAATGGACCTGCGTGATGTTTTGGGGAAAATCGATTGTGAAGATATCGTTTACGACACCGTCTTCCGGGATATCGATCTTCTGGCTTTTGCCCCATACCTTTTTGCTGTTCAGGTCGTACACTTCGGCAGTTACTTTATAGTCCTTGAATGCCTGGTAGTAGTCATTATAAACAGAAACCGTATTTTTCAAGTAATCAAACTGTGCGTGAAGCGGTTCCAATGCGTTCTGAGTATGATATAAAGAGGCGGTTGGTTCCAAAGAGTAGTCCCACATACGGGCGCAAACCTGACTGACTGGGCAGTTGTGATACCAGAACAATAACCCTGATGCGTAGCGGTCTCCATAACCGAATTTGTTATAGTTCCAGACTTCCCAGATCGATTTTGAGTTCATCGCACCGACCGCCTGACCTTTGGTGGCAAACTCTTCGATGGAAGAGGAAGGGCCATAATGGTTGGTAAGGTCCGTGTACATGGTCGACATCAGATGGAATCCTCCGCCATCATGATAATCCCATACCTCCTTATTGATCGGCCAGAGGTCTTTCTCGTCCATTACTTCGCGGAGTGTTTCGACTGTCGGGATAGTGGGCGAACCATATTCCGGGTTGAAGCCATCGACACGGCTACCGCGTTCGGATGCCGTATTCTCGTAATGCTGCATCGGGTTTACCTGTTTGTAAGGGCTGCCGTCGTGCACGCCGTCACATTCCGACTGCATCTGGTAACCGCGTGTCCCGTCCAGTTTCATGATCAGGTCTTTTGCTCCTGGCATTTCCGTGCTTTCATTAGACGAAACATAGTAGGCCAGTGAAGGATGGTTGCGCAGGCGTTTTACGGTTGCCTCGACGTTGCTCAGGTATAGATCTTTATCCTGCGGATGTTTGGTGTCTCCGGTCATCCAGAATTCCTGCCAGACAAGGAGTCCCATTTCGTCGCATAGCTGGAAGAAATAGTCCGATTCGGCAATGCCGCCGCCCCACATGCGGATCAGGTTGATACCGGATTGTTTTGTATAGCGCAATTCTGCATAAGTACGTTCGTCGGAGGTACGGAGCATCCCTTCCGGAATCCAGTTGGTTCCCCGGATGAAAAGTTTCTTGCCGTTCACATAGAATTGGCGGGATTTGTCCGGTGTATTCTGGTCGGATGTGATTTCCCGGATACCGAAACGGGTTTTTGTTTCATCGGACACTTTACCGTCTATGCTTACGGTCAGTTTCAGTTCGTACAGTTCCGGATTCCCTTTGAAGATCGGCCACCACAGACGTGGGTTCTTGATTGTCAGTTGTGGGAATTCTTCCGGAGTAAAACAAATTTCCTTTGTTTCTCCTCTGAATAGGTTCAGGTCTTTGCTGAACGTGATGTTTTCGCCGATGATTTCTCCTTTGACCGTGCATTTTATGCCACGCTGTGTCGGGTTTGTCACTTCTACGCTGACAGTTTCTTTTGCCAGGTCGTAGTTGGGTTTTGAAAGTTCGGATTTGATGAACGGATGGCGGATAACTGCTTTATCTGTGGCATAGAGACTGATGTTTTTCCAGATGCCGGTATTACGGTCGCGGATGCCGTCGTTGAAGGTGAAATCCCAACCGACACTCATCAGCATGGTTGTGTTCAGTCCGATGTTACCGTCTCCACCATTGTGAAACTCGCCGGCAGCTCCCCACTGCTTCGGTTTGATGGTTCCCGGCATATCGACCGGATAAACCTTGATTGCCAAGGCATTCTTCTGACCGATACGGGCGAAGTCGGTGATATTGATATACTCCGGTTTGAACATGCCGGACATATTGCCAAGCAGATAACCGTTTACCCATATTTCGGCACGATAATTGATACCGTTTACCTGAAGCCAGACGATTTTGTCTTTATAGTTTTCCGGTACGTCAAATTCCGTGCGGAACCAATAGGTGTAGAACTCGCGTCCTGTTTTGGCAAGATCTGGGATGATATTCCGGTCTAACTTGTTGTTCATGCCATAATAAGGCTCCGGATACATCTTGTTGTGGACAAGGGAATTCAGGACCGTACCCGGAACGATTGCCGACATCCATTTTCCGGTCTGATAGCCTGGTTGTGAGATTTTTTCAGCCGGATCTTTCGTCTCGTCGGCCTTATGCATCTGCCAGGTAAAACTTCCGTTATGTCCTTCTTTCGAATCCAGATATATTTTATCCGGGTTTCGGTAATAATTGGGTGTCTGAGCTTGCATGAAGCAGGCAGACACAAGTAAAAATATTCCTGTAAAAATGTTTTTCATAAATTATTCTTTTAATTCGGGATCTGATCGCCAGGAGTTTTCTTGGCGGGATCGTAAATAGCTACGCTGACCTGAGAATCTGCACATCCGTAATAGAGATACCATTTGTTTTTGAAAAAGACCAAACCTTCGATAAAGACGGTTCCGTCGACATACTGTCCGCTCTTTTCGAATGAAGCCATCGGACGGAAGAAAGGAACGTCCAGACGTTGCAGAACCTTCATCGGTTCCTTCGGATCGGTCAGAATCTGTCCGGCACAGTAAGCTCCGGCTGTGAAACGTTTGTCGCGCTTGCTGTCGTTTGTCTGGTTCTTGCCGTTATAAAGCAAGACGATACCTTTGTCTGTCAGGATAGCGGGAGGACCACACTCTGTCAAGGCGCTGTCGAAATATTGGGGACGGGGTTTGATGACAGTCGCCAGTTCATTTTTTTCGTCCAATATCGGTGTCCAGTTGACCAAATCGTCGGAGGTTGCTGCGTAGACCGCATGTTCCCCCCAATACATGAAGTATTTTCCATCGATTTTCGTCAGCACTTGTTTCCCGTCTTTGATCGTTGTCACCATGGAACCGGATTTGCAGAAAATGTCTTTGAAACGTCCGTTGTAGGCTTTAGCAAAAGCAGGTCCATGTTTTTCCCATTTGACCAGGTCATGTGAGGTGGCGATGCAGAGGCGTGCCACTTTCCGGTTCCAGGAAGTGTAGGCCATGACATACAGACCGTCTTCCGTCATTGTCACACGTGGGTCTTCGCAACCGCCTTCGCAACCACCTTCACAGTTGCCATCCTTGCAGTCGCCGCCGCAGTTGTCGCAGCCACCTGAG
>ENA-UERC01002114-UERC01002114.1-human-gut-metagenome-genome-assembly--contig:-NODE-2114-length-10057-cov-3.987174_pt1 | contig 10057 bp, 9 predicted proteins | sample MGYA00242955_ERZ507955 | MGnify/ENA primary metagenome ERZ507955 (study PRJEB26167, sample SAMN06115394) | human gut metagenome | host: Homo sapiens | place: China:Hubei | collected 2016-04-27 | study... | reverse complement strand
CGTGGAAGTCCTCCACGCCCTGGATGTCGATGAAGGTGGTGAAGCCGCCGTTATCGTCCTGGATCAGGCCGCAGGAAATACCGGCCACAGGCGCCTTGATGGGCACGCCGGCGTCCATCAGAGCCAGGGTGGAGCCGCAAATGGAGCCCTGAGAGGTGGAACCGTTGGAGGAAACCACCTCAGAGACCACGCGGATGGCATAGGGGAACTCCTCCACGGAGGGGATCACAGGCAGCAGGGCCCGCTCGGCCAGAGCGCCGTGGCCGATCTCCCGGCGGCCGGGGGAACGGGCGGGCTTGGCCTCGCCCACGGAGTAGCCGGGGAAGTTGTAGTGGTGCATATAGCGCTTTTCGGTCTCTTCCCAGATGGTGTCCAGCTTCTGGCAGGCGGACAGAGTGTCCAGGGTGCAGACGGACAGGACCTGGGTCTGGCCGCGGGTGAACAGGCCGGAGCCGTGAACGCGGGGCAGGACACCCACCTCGGCGCTGAGGGGACGGATCTCGTTCTTCTGGCGGCCATCCACACGGTGGCCCTCCAGCAGCCAGGCCTTGACGATCTTCTTCTGGAACTTGTAGGTGATCTCCTCCAGATACTGGTCCATGTCGGGGTGATCTTCCAGATACTTCTCGTGCCACTTTTCGATCATGGCGTTCCAGCGCTGCTCACGGACGTTCTTATCATCGGTGTCCATAGCGGCCTTGGCCTCGTCCATGAAGTTGGCCACGATGTCGTCGAACAGCTCCTGGTCGAAGGCGGCGTGGGGATAGTCGAACTTGGGCTTGCCGATCTCGGCGACCATCTTGTTGATGAGCTCGATCTGCTTCTGGTTCTCCTCGTGGGCCTTCTGAATGGCCTCGAACATCTTGTCGTTGGGGACCTCGTTGGCGCCGGCCTCGATCATGACCACCTTCTTGCCGGTGGAGACCACGGTGACGTCCAGATCAGAGACCTTGCGCTGTTCGCTGGTGGGGTTGATGACCAGCTCACCGTCCACCAGGCCCATCTTCACGGCGCCCGCAGGACCGTTCCAGGGGATATCGGAGATGGCCAGAGCGGCGGAGGTGCCGATCAGAGCGGCGATCTCGGGAGAGCAGTCATGATCCACAGCCATGACGGTGGCCATGATGGACACATCATTGCGGAAGTCATAGGGGAACAGGGGGCGGATGGGGCGGTCGATGACGCGGCTGGTGAGGATGCCCTTCTCACCGGGACGGCCTTCCCGACGGTTGAAGCTGCCGGGGATGCGGCCCACGGCGTACATCTTCTCCTCAAAGTCCACGCTCAGGGGGAAGAAATCGATGCCGTCCCGGGGACGGGCGGAGGCGGTGGCGCAGACCAGCACGCGGGTGTCGCCGTAGCCCACCATGACGGCGGCATTGGCCAGCTCGGCCAGCTTGCCCACCTCCAGGGTCAGGGGACGGCCTGCCAGTTCCATCTCGTACTTATGATAGCCGGGGAACTGCCGATGGGTGATAATGGTTGACATAAGATTGCTCCTTTACTCAGATGCTCGGGAGCGGCTCTTTTCGTATTTGAAAGCATGTCCGAGATTCGGGCACAGTTTCAAACACAAAAAGCAACAGCCCCCGGCGAAAAAATGACTGGAAATTCGCAGAAAAGGGTGACGGAGAACCGCTCCGTCACCCTCATTGCTTCTTACTTCCGGATGCCCAGCTTGGCGATCAGGGCACGATAGCGCTCGATATCCTTCTTCTGCAGATAGTCCAGCAGGCTGCGGCGCTTACCGACCATCTTCAGCAGACCACGGTTGGAGTGCTTGTCCTGGGGGTTGGCGCGCATGTGCTCGGTGAGGATGTTGATGCGCTCGGTGAGGATAGCGACCTGGACCTCGGGGGAGCCAGTGTCGGTCTCGTGGGTACGGTTGGCCTCGATCACGGCCGTCTTCTGATCTTTACGCAGCATTGTGTGTTTCCACCTTTCAAAAAATTCTCCGTGAACTGCGCCCTGGGAGTGGTGAAATCCTCCGCGGAACGAAGTCCCGGAATTGCGCACAAATTCACGTGCTGAACAAGTTTACCATAGGAATGTGCGGTTGTAAAGAGAAAAATGCAAAAAATTCCTTGTTTTTATAAAAGGAGCGGGGAAAAGAGGCGGAAAATATTTTTTTGAAAGGGGATTGACAGAGAGAAACGGCCGTGTTATCCTAACTGTACTAACACACATAGTACAGTTGGTACAGTTCGGAGGAACGTTATGAAGGTCATCAAGAAGGTAGTAGCCGCCCTGATGGTGCTGGGAGCACTGGCGGCGCTGACGGTGGGCGTGGTTTTGAAGCCGGGCCGGAAAGGAGACGAAACATGATGCTGTTTGGTTTTGCGGGGATCGCCGCCATCGTGGGTCTGATTTTTGCCGCTGTTGTTCTGGTGTCCGTGGCCTTGCAGCCCTGAGCGCGGGGCGGATGCGATGAGTACGCTGTTTTTGCTTGGTATCGCAGGCGCGGTACTGCTGGTTATTTTGCTGACAGCGGTGATCCTGCACCGCTGATCGAACATTCCTCAGAAAGGAGAGGCACATGTGCTGACATTGAATTACCGGGATTCCCGTCCCATTTATGAACAGATCAAGGACGGCCTGCGGCGGATGATCGTCACCGGGGCCATGGCCCAGGACGAAAAGCTGCCGTCGGTCCGGGCGCTGGCCACCCAGCTGTCCATCAATCCCAACACCATCCAGCGGGCCTATAACGAGCTGGAAGCGGAAGGCTATATTTACTCCGTGGCGGGAAAGGGCAGCTTCGTCAGCGGTACGGCGGACGCCGACGCCGCCCGGCGGGAAACGCTCCGGGCGGACGTGAAAAAACTGCTGAATGAGCTGCGGTATCTGGGCGTGACGGAAGCGGACGCTGCGGCGCTCATCAAGGAGGTATACGAGCAATGATCGAAGTGAAAAACGTCGTCAAGACCTTTGACGGCTTTGCCGCACTGAATGACGCCACCATCAGTGTGCCCACCGGGGCCGTCTATGGGCTGGTTGGTCCTAACGGAGCGGGCAAGTCCACCATCATCCGCCACCTTACCGGCATTTTCCGGCAGGACAGCGGCACCGTGCGGCTGGGGGGCGAGGATGTGTGGGAAAACGCGGCGCTGAAGGCCAAGATCGCCGCCATTCCCGATGATTGGTACTATTTCAATTCCGCGGGCATCGGGGATATGATGCGGTTCTACAAGGGGTTCTATCCCAATTTTTCCACGGAGCGGTATGAAAAGCTGCGGGAAGTATTTGAACTGGACGAAAAGCGGCCTATCCGGCGGTTTTCCAAGGGTATGCAGAAGCAGGCGGCCTTCTGGCTGGCTCTGTCCGCCATGCCGGACTACCTGATTTTGGATGAGCCGGTGGACGGTCTGGACCCGGTGATGCGCCGTCAGGTGTGGAGCCTGATGATGGGCGATGTGGCGGAGCGGGGCACTACGGTGCTGGTGTCCAGCCACAACCTCCGGGAGTTGGAGGACGTGTGCGACCATGTGGGCATCATGGACCACGGCCATGTGCTGCTGGAGCGGATTCTGGCCCAGCTGCAGGACAACATGGTGAAATTGCAGGTGGTGTTCCCTGACGGCATGGAGGACGTTCCGGCGGAGCTGCCGGTGCTTCACGCCTCGAAGCTCGGCCGGGTGCATACCCTCATCATGCGGATGAACGCGCAGGAGGCCACGGAGCGGCTGATGGCTTACAGCCCGCTGCTGGTGGACGCCATCCCCCTGACGCTGGAGGAGATTTTTATTTACGAATTGGGAGGTGCAGACTATGCGGTCAAAGACATCGTGCTTTAACGGCACTCTTTTCCGGAAAAACCTGTCCCGGTACTGGCCGCTGTGGGGCCTGGCCTCCTTCGGCGGGGCCATGTTCCCCTTAGCGATGCTGCTGGAGCTGCTGCACAACGGATTCCGGTTCTGGTCGCCTCTGGAGACCAGACAGGCCTATTACACTGTGCTGTCCTACGGGGTGCCGGTTATTTCCATCGTGTACGCCATTTTGTGCGCCATGGCGGTGTGGAGCTATCTTTACAACGCCCGCAGCGTGGGAATGATGCACACGCTGCCCATCCGCCGGGAGGGACTGTTTGTTACCAACGTGCTGTCCGGCCTGACGATGATGGCTATCCCCTACGCCGTGACCGGCGTTTTGCTGGTGCTGGTGACGATGCTGTTCGGCGGCTTTGAGCCGGTGGGCGTGCTGGTGACGGTCTTGGGCGTTATGGGGGAGAGCCTGTTCTTCTTCGGCCTTGCTACCTTTTGCGCATTTATCGTGGGCAACGTGTTCATGCTGCCCGCCCTTTACGGGCTGCTGAACTTCATCGCCGTGCTGACGGACTTCATGGTGAACCTGCTGGCGCAGGGCTTCTGCTTTGGCCTGAACAGCAGTTATTCCGGTACCGTGGAGTGGCTCAGCCCCGTGGTATACCTCGTGCAGAAGATCTCTCCCAACAGCACCTACGAAACCCAGTGGGTGACGGATCGGCTGGGCGGTCAGCGGTATGAGACCAGTGTGCTGACCTCCGTGACGCTGGAAAACGGCTGGCTCATCGCCGCCTATGCCGCCGCGGGCGCGGCGCTGCTGGGACTGGCGTGGCTGCTGTACCGCAGACGCCGCAGCGAGAGCGCCGGGGACGTGGTGGCCGTGGGCTGGATGAAGCCGGTGTTCCGGTACGGCTGCGCCGTCTACGCCGCCATTCTGGGCGGACGGCTGCTGTACGCCCTGCTGTGGGAGAGTTTTCAGAACGGCCAGTACTTCGCGCTCCTGCCCATGATCTTGTGCATGATCGCGGGCGGCGCCGTGGGCTATTACGCGGCGTCCATGCTGTTGGCGAAAACGCCCCGGGTGTTCAAGACCACATGGAAGGGAATGCTGGCGGTGGCGCTGGGCTGCGCGGCCCTGTGCGGCGCCATGAAGTACGATCTGTTCGGCGTGACCCGCCGCATCCCCGCACCGGACAGCGTAAAGCTGGTGAACGTCTACGCCGCCGGCAGCAATTATTACCTGACACCCGGGAAGGACGACGTCCTCATCGAGAAGGTCCGGACGCTGCACCAGACCATTATCGACGATAAGGATTACATTCAAAAAGAAGCGCCGGGGTATGGCTATTATTCCGACGGCTATACGGCCAGTGTGGAAGAATCCGCAGAGGATAGCGGGGCGCAATCGACCATCACCCATGTCCGCATCACCTATATGCTCAACAGCGGGCTGAAGGTGGAGCGGGGGTACAGACTGTATCTGACCCCTGACCGCATGGCCCGGGAGGGCACCTATGACTATCTGCTGGATCAGCTCATCAACAGCCCGGAAATGCGCCAGAAGCGCATCCGCTGGCGGGATGAGGGCTTCCAGATGACTGAAGCGTGGTTCGAGACATGGAGCGGCGGCGGCACTCTCGGCAGCCGGGAGGCGGGTCTGCTCTTGGACGCCGTGGCCAAGGACGCGGAAAACGGAGACTGGGGCGTGTATAACTGGTTCCTGGCGGATAATGACGCCGACAACTATGACCTCCGCATTCAGTTCGAATACAAGCTGCCGGAGAGCCAGTTCAACAGAATCCATGATACGATCCGGATCAACGTCAAGGAAGGCATGACGGAGACGATCCAGACGCTGAAGGAACTGAAATTGATCACCGACGCCGATCTGGTCACCAACCGGGAACGGTACCCGTGGCAGTACGCCGCGGGCGGCTGGGATCAATATGACCAGTTCTATAAGCAGTTCCATATGAGCCCCGAGGAATACTATGACCGGTACGGCGAGTACCCGGCGGGGTGGTTCGGCACGGAGAGTGATGATTCGTCCACGGAGACGGAAATTGCTCCCGCCGTGGATGACAGCCACAGCCCCAGCATGTCCGCCGGAGCGGAGGCCGCCGGTCTCGGCATCATCGGCGGGGCGGACGGCCCCACGGTGATGGTGACAACCGTGGCCTGACATAGACCGTACCGCAAGGACGCTCCCCGGCGGGAGACCGCCGGGGAGACAGGAACTTAGAATATACGATATGAATGAGCATACGTTTTTTGAGTGGAAACGCTCCGAAAGACTGACGGCGGTGCTGGCGCTGGCGTTCTGCCTGCTGGGGCTGGGGCTTCAACGCCTGCCGGGGGTGGGCTTTTCCGGAAAGCTGAGCTGGGGACTGGCGGTGGTCTGTCTGGTGCTGCTGGGTCTGAGCCGGTTGAGCCGCCGCCACCGGGGGTGGAAGATTTTGCTGCGGATTGCCCAAATCGGACTGGCGGCGCTGGTTCTGGGCTTGTCGGCGGTGGAGGTCTGGGTCATCCGGGCCGGACACCGGGACGAGTCAGCCCAACCGGCGGACGCTGTGATCGTTCTGGGAGCCGGGGTCAACGGCACCACGCCCTCCGTGGCCCTGCAAACCCGCATTGACGCGGCGGAGCGGTATCTCAAGGTGCATCCGCATGTCCCGGCGGTGCTGTCCGGGGGACAAGGGCCGGGGGAGGACATCTCCGAAGCCCGGGCCATGTATAACGCGCTGACGGCCCGGGGCATCGACCCGGCGCGGCTGATCTTAGAGGAGCGGTCTGCCAATACCCGACAGAATCTGCAAAATTCTCTGGCGCTGCTGCCGGATGACTACCATAAAACAGTGGCCATCGTCACCAACGATTTCCACATGGGGCGGGTGCGGCTGCTGCTGAACGCCGCCGGACCCGGCAGGGTGGTGCAGGTGCCGGCAAAGCTGCCGTGGTGGTGGCTCAGCGCCAACTATTACCTGCGGGAGAGCTTCGCCGTGGTGAACGATCAGGTGGTGCGTCCTCTGCTGGCCTAAAAAAATTTGAAATTTTTTGGAAAAATGTGCAACAAAATCGGTGTTCAAATCGTCTTATAGGTACAGGAACAAAAAACGCTCCAAGGGGCGCTGAAGGAGAATGTGTGTATGAAAGGAGAAGCACGCACTATGGAAACGACAATGACCAGGGAACCGATCTGGAAGCTGTGGGTAGATACCCAGCGCCGTGTGGTGTCCTTTCATGAGGAGGCCGGTTCTCAACTGATGGAATTCCGGGACCGGGAGATGTTTTTGCGGTGTATCGACGGATACACGGCCCAGCTCTACCGGTATCAGTGACATGAAGCTTATCAAGCGGGTATGACCTTCCGCCATCAGCGGAAGGTCATACCCTTTTTTGCGTCAAAGAGCAGGGTGATCTATATGAAAAAAACAACAAATAAATCGAAAAAAAGAGGAACCGATTCTGTTTGTTTGGGGTTGCTTCTGAAAGGGACTGATAGTATGATAAAGGTATCACTTTTAAAACGGAGGTAGAGAGAAGTATGAACCGACTCTTCAAAAAGACCCTGTCCCTGATGCTCGTCATTGTCATGACGGTATCTCTGGGGGTTTCCGCCGCAGCTGCGGATCAGACGGGGGCCGCGCAGGCTGAGGGCCCGCTGGGTATCGTCAGCGCTATGAGCGTGGAACTGAACGCACTGGTGGAGGCGACCAAGATCTCCAAGACAGAAGAGATCGCAGGCAACACCTTTTATGAGGGCGTCCTCAACGGCGTGGATGTGGTGCTGGTCAAGGCCGGTATCGGCAAGGTGCTGGCGGCGTCCTGTGCTGAGACCCTCATCGACACCTATCATGTGGGCGGCATCGTCTTTACCGGCATTGCCGGCGGCGTGGGCGATGACGTGAACGTGATGGATATGGTCATTGCCACCGAGCTGGTGCAGCATGACTACGGCACCGAGACCAACAGCGGCTTTGAGTGGAACGGCAAGGCCGGCAGCAATCAGGAGACCGGCATGATCCCTGTGGACGAGAGCCTTTCCAAGATCGCTTATGATTCTGCCTGCACCGTGCTGGGCGCGGAGAAGGTCCATCAGGGCGTGATCGCCACCGGCGACCAGTTCATTTCCAGCGAGTCCTATGTCAAGGAACTTCAGACCAAGTTCAACGCACTGGCCTGCGAGATGGAGGGCGCTTCCGTGGCCCGCGTGGCAGACGAGTTCCATGTGCCCTGCGCCATTCTGCGCTGCATGAGCGACAAGGCCGACGGCATTGCCCATGATACCTATGCCTTCAACTACACTGAGGCTTCCAATACCTCCGCCTCTGTGGTGAAGGAAATGCTGAACACCATTGCCAAGGATCGGGTCGCGCTTCCCGCTGCCAAGGATGTCGCAGCAAAGGACACCACGCCCCGTACCGCCATCATCAGCGCCATGAGCGTGGAACTGAAGGCTCTTGTGGATGCCGCCGACATCCAGAAGGAAACCGTGATCGGAAGCAAGACCTACTATGTGGGTAAGCTCAATGGCGAGGACGTGGTACTGGTTCAGGCCGGCGTCGGCAAGGTCCTCTCTGCCAACTATACCGCGGCCCTGCTGAATAACTTCACGGTCAAGGGCGTTGTCTTTACCGGCATTGCCGGCGGCGTGGGCGATGACGTGAACGTGATGGACATGGTCATCGGCACCAGCCTTGTGCAGCATGACTACGGCACTGAGACCAACAACGGCTTCGTTTGGAACGGCGAAGCCGGCAGCAATCAGGAGACCGGCATGATCCCCGTGGATGGCACCCTTTCCAAGATCGCTTACAACGCTGCCTGCGATGTGCTGGGCTCTGCCAAGGTCCATCAGGGCGTGATCGCCACCGGCGACCAGTTTATCTCCAGCGAGTCCTATGTCAAGGAGCTTCAGACCAAGTTCGACGCACTGGCCTGCGAGATGGAGGGCGCTTCCGTGGCCCGCGTCTGCGATCAGTTTGGCGTACCCTGCGCTATTCTGCGCTGCATGAGCGATAAGGCAGACGGCATTGCCCACGACACCTATGCCTTTAACTACACCGAGGCTTCCAACACCTCCGCATCCGTGGTACAGGAAATGATGAAGACCCTCAGCACTACGCTGCCCTTCACGGATGTGAAGAACACCGACTGGTGCTTCAGCGAAGTGGCGCGGGTCTATGCCGACGGCATCATGGGCGGCACCTCCAACACCACATTCAGCCCCGCCGGTACCCTGACCCGTGGTCAGGTGGTGGCGATGCTGTACCGTATGGCCGGCAGCCCCGCTGTTACTGCCAATACCACCGGCTTTTCCGATGTGGACAACGGCGCGTACTATGCCGATGCCGTGAAGTGGGCCTCCGGCAAGGAGATCGTGGGCGGCTATGCCGACGGTACCTTCGCTCCCAACCGCGCCATCACCCGTGAGCAGCTGGCTGCTATCCTGTATCGCTACGCCAAGGCCAGCGGCACGGACGTCAGCGTGGGTGAGGACACCAATCTGCTGAGCTACAAGGATTTCCAGAGCGTTGGCCAGTATGCGGTGCCTGCTCTGCAGTGGGCTGTGGGCAGCGGCCTGATCGGCGGCACCACCAATGCGACGCTGTCTCCCAAGGGGACGGCAACCCGGGCACAGGCCGCTGTGATCCTGGTTCGTTTCGTCGGAATGACCGCCGCGAAGTAATTTCACCAGTTCCTCTGCACCGGCTCCGCCCTTGGGCGGGGCCGGTTTTTCCGAGGGAAACGGTTGGAACGGAAATGTCTGAGTTTTCCGGGGAAAAACCGGGAAAATACGGTTGACAAACGGCGGAAATGTGATATGATAACCGAGTAACTGGATATTTGGCGAAGAAAAGGAAGAGTAGCCGGTCGAGGGTCTGTAAAGAGAGCCGCCGTTTGGTGCGAGGCGGACAGGCGCGGCGGTGAAAATCACCTTGGAGCCTCCTGCTGAAAGACGACGCGAGTAAGCGTGGACGTGTGACGGGCGTTATTCCGTCAGCCTGTAATGGCAGGCGTGAGTGGCCGCGCTCCGCAAGGGGACCGGCAAGAAGAGTGGTACCGCAGAGTGTTTTCAAACGCTTTGTCTCTGAGTTCAGAGGCAAAGCGTTTTTTGTTTTGCGTGAAGGAGGATCAGCAATGAACTGCCCCAACTGCGGAAACGTAATGGAAAAAGGCTTTATGCACACGCAGAAGTATCCCTTCTGGACTCAGCAGGAACTGCGATTTTTTAAGGGGCCTACGGATCAGGTCGATCTCGGCCCGATAGGGGACGATACCACATCTATGTTTAC
>ENA-UERC01002111-UERC01002111.1-human-gut-metagenome-genome-assembly--contig:-NODE-2111-length-10062-cov-42.237056_pt1 | contig 10062 bp, 7 predicted proteins | sample MGYA00242955_ERZ507955 | MGnify/ENA primary metagenome ERZ507955 (study PRJEB26167, sample SAMN06115394) | human gut metagenome | host: Homo sapiens | place: China:Hubei | collected 2016-04-27... | reverse complement strand
TAAGCGATTATCGGAACCGCCATAATGGCAACAAGCATTAAAAGTCCCTGTATAAAGTCAGTGTAGCAAACAGCCTTAAATCCGCCGAGAAATGTATAAACAAGAATTACAATTACAGCAACTATAAGACCGATTGTATATACAGTGTTGTAGTTTTCAGAGTTGCCGAAAAGTGTAGCGAAAAGCTTTGCGCCCGAACTGAATGCCGAGGCTGTATATACTGTGAAGAATATTGCAATAATAATGGCAGATACCATTTTTATTACGCCCTTATCGTCACGGTAACGGTTCTGGAAAAAGCTCGGAATTGTAAGTGAGTTTCCTGCAACGATTGTATATTTTCTTAATCGTGCCGAAACAATGTACCAGTTGAGTATAGTACCGATCAAAAGTCCGATTGCTATCCATACCTCACCTGTTCCCGCAAGGTAAACCGAACCCGGAAGTCCCATAAGAAGCCAACCGCTCATATCGGAAGCCTGTGCAGAGAGTGCAGCGGTCCAGCCGCCAAGATTTCGTCCGCCGAGGAAATAGTCCTCGTTGTTCTTTGTGCCCTTAGACGATACAAAGCCAATAATTATCATAATGACCATATATGCCGCAAAGGAGCATAAAACTATTATATTTGCTGTACTCATATTTTCCTCCTCTATCTACTGTTCGAATTCTCCTCTGATATCCTCCATCGGCGGATCCAGCGGATAGTTTCCGGTAAAACATCCGGTGCAGATCGGCAGGTCTCCTGCCATTTGACGCAGGCGACTGCAGTCCAGATATCCAAGACTGTCTGCTCCTATCACCTGTCTGATCTCCTCCACGGTACGGTTGTATGCAATCAGCTGGTCACTGTCCGGTACATCCGTTCCGAAATAACATGGATACAGGAATGGTGGGGATGAAATCCGCACATGCACTTCCTTCGCACCGGCTTCCTTCAGCATACTGACGATCCGGTCACTCGTCGTTCCACGCACGATGGAATCATCGATCATGATCACACGTTTTCCTGCAACTGCATCCTTTAACACGTTTAACTTCACGCGCACACTGGATTCACGCTGACTCTGCTTCGGCTTGATAAAGGTTCTTCCGACATAGCCATTTTTTACAAATGCGGTTCCATATGGAATACCGGACTCGAGCGAATAACCAAGTGCAGCTGCATTTCCGGATTCCGGTACGCCAACGACCAAATCTACTACCACTACCTCGTCCAGCATTTCATTGTCTGATTTCAGCTTTACGTTGATGACTCCCAAATCTACTACCGGCACTTCCCGGGTCTTGTATCCAATAAAACTTATTACCAACACATCTTTGCTGGAAACTTCTATTGAATAATTACCGTCAAGGTCTGAGATGACTCCCGTCTGGCTTCCTTTTACCACAATGTTGGCTCCAATGATGGGAGTTCCGTCCGAGGCATCGGTAATTGTACCTGTGACGGTTCGTTTTTTGGCACTTTGCGCAATTGCATCAATTTCTCTGGCTTCATGAGCATACGATGTCAGGGCGGAGTTTGCTTCAGGAATCGTACCTGAAACAGCCCAAGAGGAAAGTGGAAGCATCCACAATACCAGTCCAAGTTTGGGGACAAACTTGCTTGTTTTTCCTTTTTGCATGTTTGAATAGGAATTAAGGTTATTAATGTAGATAGTAATCCCTGTGAAGGGACATAAAGTAAAAAGTTGAAAATGAAAGTTTTAAAGTTTAGTTTTGGTTGTTTTTAGGTTACAAGGTTAGTTTATATAATTTTTTCGTTAATAGTATAGTTAGTATTAAATCTTAGTTTCTGCTGTTTAGTTCGTCGCAAAAGTATATTAAGGCAATGAATGAAAAAAATCTTTTTTATTAATAAATGAAAAATAGTAAATAATTTGATTATTTATCTATGTGGTGATTCGGTAACTGTGGTATATGTAGACAATAAAATTGGGCTATGTATCAGCTTGGAAAAGTCAGGATAAAAAAACGCCTTTGCGTTTAAATGAAAACACAAGGGCGTTTGAAATAAAACGTCGAAGAGTTTTGAATAAAACGTAAAGGCGTTTTCCTCTAAACGTCCTTGCGTTTTAGTTGAAGCGTAAGGACGTTTTTAGTAGCTTCGTAAGATATTAATTTATAATCTGTTAGGGCTTATCCGAAACAAATACCCATGCGGCGGCCCTGCACAATCAGGTCATGGTCTTCCGTAACCAGTTTCAACTTGCCGGCCACTTCACTCAGTGGAACAGACTCGATGGTATTGCCTTTCAGCGCTACCATCCGGCCAAACATACCCTGGGCTATCAGTTCGGTAGCATGTCCTCCCATGCGGGTGGCCAGGTTGCGGTCATAGGCTGTAGGACTTCCTCCGCGCTGGATGTATCCTAATACAGTTTCGCGGGTTTCGAATCCCGTTTCGTATTCTATTTCCTCGGCAATGTATTGCGCAGCTTTTTTACCTCCGATTGTAGGAATTCCTTCTGCTACTACTACAATAGAGTAGGGCTTTCCTTTCTTCAGTCGGTTGATGATGGCGTCACCGATACGATGAATGTCGAAAGGAATTTCAGGAAGCAGGATAATATCGCCTCCTCCTGCCATACCGGAGTGAAGGGCAATCCATCCAGCCTTGTGGCCCATGACTTCAATGACCATGACACGCTGGTGGGCACTGGCAGTGGAATGCAGGCGGTCAATAGCGTCGGTGGCTATTGTTACGGCCGAATCGAAACCAAAAGAAACATCGGTTCCCCACACGTCATTGTCGATGGTTTTGGGAATGCTTACCACATTCACTCCCGCTTCAGCCAGTTTCGCAGCTGTTTTCTGCGTACCGTTTCCTCCGATGCACACGATGCAGTCCAGGCCGCGCTCGCGGATGGTCTGAAGCATGATGGCAGGTTTGTTTTCCGATACGGCACCCGCTTTTCTTTTGAACGGTTTTTCGCGTGAAGTACCAAGGATGGTTCCTCCCAGGTTCAGAAGTCCTGTCAGTGAGCTTTCGTCCAGTGGAACAATGTCATTGTCCAGCAGTCCCCGAAACCCACTATGGATTCCATAAACCTCCATCCCGTAATGGTTGATGGCTGTCTTGCATACCCCTCGAATGGTGGCATTGATTCCCGGACAGTCGCCTCCTGAAGTCAAGATTCCTATCTTCATGTTTTGCTGTATTAATAGATTGTGTGGTAAAGGTAAGAAAAAACTGTATATTTGTCATGATGCAGGAAAAAATAATGTTCCTCTCTGCTGATTTAGTCAGAAAAAATCTACCTTTGCATCTATCACATATAAGGATTTGAAATTTAAGAAGGAATGAATTCAACAAAGTTAATAGGAAAGATATTTGCTCCCAGACAGAGAGAAATTGACCTTTATGGGACAAAGGCCGAAGAAATTCAGGGCCGTGTATTCCGAAAACTGATACAGAGCGCTTCTGCTACGGAGTGGGGAAAGAAATATGATTTCAGCCAAATCCGGAATTATACAGATTTTCAGCGTGTTCCGATACAGACGTATGAAGATGTAAAAGGTTATGTTGACCGTATGCGCCATGGTGAAAAGGATGTGTTGTGGCCGGGAAAGGTCATCTGGTACGCCAAGTCTTCGGGAACAACTAATGATAAAAGTAAGTTTATTCCTGTCAGCCCGGAAGGATTGAAAGGAATCCATTATCGGGGAGGAACAGATGCAGTGGCATTGTACCTCCGTGAGAATCCTGAAAGCCGTTTCTTTTCGGGTAAGGGATTGATATTGGGAGGCAGTCATAGCCCGAACTATAACGTGAAGGACAGTCTGGTGGGTGACCTGTCGGCCATCCTGATTCAGAATATCAGTCCGCTGGTGAACCTGATTCGGGTGCCGAAGAAAGAGATTGCCTTGTTGAGTGAGTTTGAAGAGAAGGTGGAACGCATTGCCAGTACCACGATTCATCAGAATGTGACCAACATTTCGGGAGTTCCTTCCTGGATGCTGGCCGTGTTGAACCGTGTGCTGGAGAAAACGGGTGCCAAACATTTGAATGAGGTATGGCCTAATCTGGAGGTTTTCTTCCACGGGGGAGTCTGCTTCACACCTTATCGTGAACAGTACAAGCAGCTTATTCCTACAGACAAGATGCATTACATGGAAACGTATAATGCCAGTGAAGGCTTCTTTGGCCTGCAAAGCGATTTGCACGATCCGGCCATGTTGCTGATGATTGACTATGACGTGTTCTATGAGTTTATTCCTTTGGAGGAAATCGATAAGCCGAATCCTACGATTGTACCTTTGTGGGGTGTGGAAGTAGGACGTAACTATGCGGTAGTAATCAGTACCTCCTGCGGTTTGTGGAGATATATCATTGGGGATACGGTGAAATTCACACAGAAGGACCCATACAAGTTTATTATCTCCGGTCGTACCAAGCACTTTATCAATGCCTTCGGTGAGGAACTGATGGTAGATAATGCAGAGAAAGGACTGGAAAGAGCCTGCAAGGAAACCGGTGCACAGGTACTGGAATATACGGCAGCTCCTGTCTTTATGGATGCCAATGCCAAGTGTCGTCACCAGTGGCTGATAGAATTCAGTGTGATGCCGGATTCGCTGGAGAAGTTTGCCCAGGTGCTGGATACCGCGTTGCAGGAAATAAACTCAGATTATGAGGCTAAACGGCATAAAGATATTACCTTGCAGCGTCTGGAAGTAATCAAGGCTCGTGAAGGCCTGTTTCACGACTGGTTGAAACAGAAAGGAAAGCTGGGTGGCCAGCACAAAGTGCCTCGCTTGAGCAACAGCCGTGACTATATTGAAGAAATGTTGAAACTGAATAACTAAACTATATAGATGAAACCTATACCTAAATATATTGCTTTGTTGCTGGTCATTATCGGGTTTTATGCATGCGCGAGCACGGGGATGCCCGACGGGGGACCGTATGATGAAACGCCGCCCAAGTTTGTGCGTGCTACGCCGGAACCCAATGCCACGAACAACAAGCGCAAGAAAATTTCCATTGAATTCGATGAATACATCAAGCTTGACAAGGCATCGGAGAAGGTGATTATTTCGCCTCCTCAGAATGAGGCGCCCGAAGTGAAGGTAAGCGGGCATCGGGTCCTGGTGGAATTTTTCGATACCCTTCGTGAAAATACCACTTATACCGTGGATTTCGGTGATGCCATTGTGGACAACAACGAAGATAATCCGTTGGGTAACTTTGCATACGCTTTCTCTACAGGCGAGCATATTGATACGATGGAGGTATCGGGGACGGTGCTGTCGGCTGACAACCTGGAACCGGTAAAGGGTATTCAGGTAGGGCTTCATAAGAATTTGGAAGACAGTGCATTCGTGAAGCTTCCGTTCGACCGTATTTCACGTACTGACAGCCGCGGGCATTTTACCATTCGCGGGGTTGCCCCGGGGAAATACCGCATTTATGCCTTGATGGACGGTAATCAGAACTATTTGTTTGATTCGAAGACAGAGGCCGTTGCTTTCTTGGATTCGTTGGTGGTGCCCGACATGCGTCCGGATGTACGTCAGGATACCGTATGGAATGAGTTGGATACACTGGCTTATGATACGATTTACGAGGTGCATTATACACGTTTCTTGCCTGATAACCTGATTCTGCGTTCGTTCAAGGAAGAGAATCCGATGCAGTATCTGGTGAAGAGCGAGCGTGAACAGTTGAACCGTTTTTCTTTGTATTTCAGTGCCAAAGCGGATACGCTTCCTACCATCAAGGGATTGGATTTTGATGAGAAGGATGCATTTATCATTGAAAGTAATCCGCGTAACGATACCATTCGTTACTGGATTAAGGATACCGTGATGTGCGAACGTGATACGCTGACCTTCCAGATGGACTATCTGGCTACGGACACGTTGGGACAGCTTGTGCCGAAGACCGATACCTTGCGTATGGTGAACAAGATTGACAAGAAACGACGTATGGCCTTGGCCGAAGAAGCCATGAAGAAGGAAGAGAAAGAGCGGAAAAAACGTGCAAAGAAAGGTGATACGCTGAAGGTGGAACCGAAATTCTTTGCGATGTCGGTAGATGCTCCTTCCAGTCTGGATTTGAACCGGAACATCGTGCTGAAATTTGAGGAGCCGGTGGAACATATTGACACGGCGGCCATTCACATGGCTGTCAAGGTAGACTCGCTGTGGGAGGATATACCGTTTATTCTGATGGCAGACTCCGTGGTTCCCCGTCAGTATCAGATTCTGGCCGACTGGCAACCCGGACAGGAGTATCAGCTCAAAATAGACTCGTTGGGTATCAAGGGTATTTACGGACTCTATACCAACAAGGTGGAAAACCAGTTGAAAGTGAAGACTTTGGAAGATTACGGTACGCTGTATCTGAATATCGTAGGGGCAGGACCTCATGCCGTGGTGCAATTGCTGAACAGCAGTGATGGAGTGGTGCGGCAGCAGCCGGTGACGGACAAGAATACGTGTGACTTCTATTTTTTGCAGCCCAGCACGAAATATTACATCCGTCTGTTCAACGATGACAATAACAACGGGGTGTGGGATACCGGTAATTACGCAGAAAAGCGCCAGCCGGAAGAAGTGTACTACTTCCCGAAAGTGTGGGAAATGAAAGCCAACTTTGAGTTTGAAGAAACGTGGGACATACACGCTGTGCCGCTTGACAAACAGAAGTTGGACGAGATAAAGAAACAAAAGCCTGATGAGGCCAAGAAAATCAAAGACCGCAACAAGGAGCGGGCTCGTAAACTAGGAAGAACATGATAAGGAAACTGATTCTTTGCCTTTTCCTTCTGGTAGGAGGGATGGCAGCCAGCGCACAATGTGGTGCAGTGAATGATGCAATCAAGCCAGGAGAAACACTCTCTTATGAGCTGAAGTTTAACTGGAAATTCGTCTGGATTAATGCCGGATGGGCAAAGATGACGGTAAACGAGACGACTTATAACGGTCGTCCATGTTTGAAAACGGACTTGCAGTCGTACACCAACAAGAAGATTGACTTCTTCTTCAAGATGCGTGACACGCTGACCTGCATCACTTCGCAGGATCTGGTTCCTCTGTATTTCCGTAAGGGAGCAGAGGAAGGAAAGCGCTACACGGTAGATGAGGTAAAATTCAGTTACCAGAACGGAAAGTGTATCGTCGACCAGCAACGCACTTTACGCGGTAATACCGACAAGCATCATGACGAGATGCCGGTGTGTGTGTACGATATGCTGAGTATCCTCTTGCAGGCTCGTTCGTATGACCCTACAGAGTACAAGCCCGGGCAGAAGATTCTTTTCTCTATGGCTACCGGAAGGGCAGTGGAAAAACAGACTTTGATTTATCGCCGTAAGGAGAATTATAAGGCTGAAAATGGGGTGACGTATCGTTGTCTGGTATTCTCGCTCGTAGAATATGTGGGTGAAGAAAAGAAGGAAAAAGAAGTCATTACCTTCTATATTACGGACGACCGTAATCACTTGCCGGTGCGCTTGGATATGTATTTGAACTTTGGTTCGGCAAAAGCCTTCCTGACCGATATTAAAGGCAATCGCCACCCGCTGACTTCCATTGTAAAGGAACGGTAAATGTAGAGCTTTCTTCCTTGAAGAGTTTTTGGGAAGGAGCAAGCAAAGGCATACAAAAAATCCTCAACTATTACTACGGGGTAGTTGAGGATTTGCTATAAGGTAATTTAGCAGTTACTACGGGGTAATCAAGCGATTACTACGTAGTAATTTTTGTTTCTTCATTGTCTGTTTCTGTCTCTTCTGTAAGCTGGAATGCCGCTTCTTCTGCTTCGGCAATAATCCGTTCCACGTCATCGTATTTCTCAGTAACAGTAGTTTCTTCTTTCACTTCTGTATCGAAAGATTCCGGGTTCTGCTCGTCTGCTTGTACGGGAAGAGTATCTGCTTCCGCAGTCAATGCATCGGTTGCGTCGGTTGAAGTCGGATTCTCCTCTGCAGCAGCTTGTTCTCGTGCGGCTTTTTCTGCAAAAATCGTGTCAATGAACTGCGGGTCATTTTTGATTTTGTTCAAGGTTTCATGAGCAGCTTCCTGCTGTGATTCTTTCTTGGAATATCCTTTACCTTGCCCAGCGGGAACCTGTTCTACCACGACCTGTGTTTCAAAGACCGGATTCTGTTGCTCGTCGACCGTCTGCTCCAGCAGGTTGAATTCAATGAGGAACTTGTTTTTCTGTCCCCATTCAATCAGTTTCGACTTGAAGTTGACTTCCTTCCGCGACAGCTTCTCCAGATTCAGATAGGGCTTGATAATGCGCTCTTCCATGAAGAACTTGCAGGTGGCGTACCCACGGTCCAGATAAATGGCTCCCACAAGCGCTTCAAAGGCATTACCACACATGTAGCTGTTGTGTGACGACTGCCGTGTGGTGTATTTTATCAGTTTGTCCAGTCCGATTTTTACGGCAATCTGGTTCAATGTTTCTCGTTGTACGATTTTAGAGCGTGTATTGGTCAGAAATCCCTCTCTTTTCCCCTCAAACCGTTTGTACACAATGTCGGCCACTACTGCATCCAGTATGGCATCTCCTAAGAACTCCAGGCGTTCATTGTTCAACAGTCTGCCTTTAGTTTTTACCGAAGACGATTTGTGCAGGAGGGCCTGCTGGTAGATTTCGATGTTTCGCGGATAAAATCCCAGTATTTTATAAAAACAAAGATAAGACTCCTTATCCTTTCGAAAAAGAAGTCTTATCTCATCTAGTATATTGCTAAACACAGTTTATTCAGTGTATTTTTTAATGATTACACATGCATTGTGACCACCAAATCCGAATGTGTTGCTCAATGCAGCACGTACAGTACGCTGCTGTGCCTTATTGAAAGTGAAGTTCAGGTTGTAGTCGATGTTTTCATCGTTGTCACCTTCTTCGTGGTTGATTGTCGGAGGTACAATATCATTTTTTACAGACAGTACGCAAGCAATGGCTTCTACACCTCCGGTTGCACCCAACAGGTGTCCAGTCATAGACTTGGTAGAACTGATGTTCAGTTTGTAAGCATGTTCGCCAAACAAATCCTTGATGGCTTTTACTTCAGAAACGTCGCCTACCGGAGTAGAAGTTCCGTGTACGTTGATATAGTCGATATCTTCCGGTTTCATTCCGGCATCTTCCAGAGCGCTCTGCATAACCAGTTTCGCACCCAGGCCTTCAGGATGAGAAGCTGTTAAATGGTAAGCGTCGCCAGATGCACCTGTACCGGCCAATTCTGCGTATATCTTCGCACCACGTGCTTTAGCGTGTTCCAGTTCTTCAAGAATCAAACATCCGGCACCTTCGCCCATTACGAAACCATCGCGGCTGGCACTGAACGGACGTGAAGCACGTGCAGGGTCGTCATTGCGTGTAGACAGTGCATGCATGGCATTGAAGCCGCCTACTCCTGCAGGGAAGATAGCTGCTTCGGCTCCACCTGTTACAATGATGTTGGCTTTTCCCAAACGGATATAGTTGAATGCATCAGCTATAGCGTTAGAAGAAGACGCACATGCAGAAGTAGTGGTGAAGTTAGGTCCGTGGAAGCCGTACATGATAGAAATCTGTCCGGATGCAATATCTGCAATCATTTTCGGAATAAAGAACGGATTGAATTTCGGTCCGAGGTCGTTTTTAGTCTTTTCGTAACCAGCGACTTCTTCTTCGAAAGTATGAATACCTCCGATTCCGACACCGAGAATCACTCCGACTTTGTTCAAATCTTCTTTTTCTACGTCGATACCGGCATCAGTTACCGCTTCTTTAGCTGCAACTACAGCATACTGAGTGTAAAGGTCCATCTTACGGGCTTCCTTACGGTCAATATGGTCAGCAGCGTTGAAGTTCTTCACTTCGCAAGCGAACTGAGTCTTAAATTTTGACGCATCAAAATGAGTAATAGGTCCTGCTCCGCTGACGCCGTTCAGGAGGTTGTTCCAGAATTCCGGAACAGTGTTACCCACTGGAGTCAACGCACCAAGACCTGTTACTACTACTCTTTTTAATTCCATAAAGGTAGAATTAAATTATTTTGCGTTAGCTTCGATGTAAGAGATAGCGTCACCTACAGTCTGGATCTTTTCTGCCTGATC
>ENA-UERC01002105-UERC01002105.1-human-gut-metagenome-genome-assembly--contig:-NODE-2105-length-10085-cov-3.738909_pt1 | contig 10085 bp, 9 predicted proteins | sample MGYA00242955_ERZ507955 | MGnify/ENA primary metagenome ERZ507955 (study PRJEB26167, sample SAMN06115394) | human gut metagenome | host: Homo sapiens | place: China:Hubei | collected 2016-04-27 | study... | reverse complement strand
GGAAGAATCGATCCATGAACATGAAAAGATTAATCGACTCTATTCGACTCTAATCGACTCTAATCGACTCCGCTTTTTTATAATGCCATATATTTGCAGGGTAATCGATTCACAAACGCTCTTTGAAATATTTACATATAGCCAACCGTTCCCACAAAAAAAGGCTACCGGAACCCGATAGCCTTTTAATGGATATTTCAGTTTTCTTATTCAGACAATGCAAATGCCGGCTGACGGTGAATCCACTGTCCACGAGTAAAGTCGGGGAAGTCTACCAATGCGCCGCCACGGGCGATAGACATCTCGGACAAAGCGGAAATAGCGCTCCATGCAGCAGCATCGTAGCAGTCCATAGGAGCCGGTTTCTTGTTATGAATAGCGTTGATCAAGTCGAACATCATCACGTAGTCCATACCACCGTGTCCGGCCTGAGCAGCTTCGGCTTCATGCTTGGACCACAATGTATGGTCGAACTTCTTGAACCATTCTTCCGAATCATCCCAACGGTGAGGTTTGGATTGGTTTTCAACGTATACGTGATCGCCATCGTTCATCCATAAACCTTCGGTTCCCTGAATGCGGAATCCCAAAGAGTAAGGACGGGGGGAATTCGTATCATGCGTAACGATAACCGTCTGTCCGTTCGCACACTTGATCATGGAAGTCACGATGTCACCCAAGTTGAAGCGGACTTTTGCCAACGGATGATTTTCACCGCCATTGTCCACGATGAACTTATGCAAACCGCGAGACTGGGTTGCCATAGCAGACAAGGAGAGAAAACGGTTACCACGGTTGATGTCTAGGCAGTTTGCCACCGGTCCGATTCCATGCGTCGGATAGACATCGCCGTTACGGCGGACAGAATGGTTCGTACGCCACTGGGCTTCTGCAAACGCATCTTTACCCATGCGCAACTCACCGCCTTTCTGGTAAGTATAATGTTTACCATCATTGAATTTGACATCGCGCAAATCATGTTCGTAACCGCAAGTCGCATGCAGCAATTCACCGAACAGGCCTTTGCGGACCATGTTCAACGCAGCCATGCAGTCGCGACGATAGCAAACGTTTTCCATGATGTTCAGATGGCTTCCCGTAGCTTCCGATACGTTGACCAGATCCCAGCATTCTTCCAGCGTATTGGCGGCAGATACTTCCACACCGACATAAGGGACACCGGCTTTCATGGCTGCAACCGACATCGGCACGTGCCATTCCCACGGGCTGGCGATGATGACACAATCGAATTCTTCGTTGTTCAACATTTTTTCAAATTCACGTTCGCTGCCTGTATATACCTTCGGAGCCGGAACATTGAACTTGGCGATATGATCCAGCGTACGCTGGATCGGACCAGCTTGGATATCGCAGATAGCCACGATCTTGTTTCCGGGGATAGACAACACGTTGTTAATATGTTCGTGACAACGAGAACCTGTACCGATAAAACCGAAGCGTAATTTACCATCGTCTTTGCCGGCGGGTTTCTTTTTCTTCTCTGCACTAGTTTCTGTTGTAACCGTAGCAGCAGCATTGCTACTCAATGCAAGACCGGCCGTACCGATTCCGGCAGCGGTCATCTTTTTCAGGAATGAACGACGAGTGTTTTCCATTTTTCAATTTAGAATTTTATGTTAAGTGGGCAAATGTATAACATTCCATGCATATATCAAAGGAGATAGCCCATTATTTTGCAGCCGTTCTCTTCTTATTCCGCCAAAAGCTGCCATCCCGTTTGCTACCGAACATATTCCGGCGCTTGGACTCTTCTTTTATCGCTTTTTTCTTCTCGGCTACCGCTTCCTTTACCTCGACCGTCTCGAACATATGGCCTCCTGCAACCGGCACTTCTTTACCGATCAGCTTCTGGATATCTTTCAGATACGGAACCTCTTCCACATCGCAAAAGGAAAAAGCGATCCCGCTACGGCCGGCACGACCGGTACGACCGATACGATGCACATAGGTTTCAGGTACATTCGGCAAATCATAGTTGATGACATGCGAAAGATGGTCGACATCGATACCGCGGGAGGCGATATCGGTCGCGATCAAGACACGGAGCGTATGATCCTTAAAACTGGATAAGGCACGCTGACGGGCACTCTGCCCTTTGTTTCCATGAATGGCTTCCGCACCGATCCCGGATTTGTTCAGGACACGGGCAACCTTGTCGGCTCCGTGCTTCGTACGAGTAAAAACCAAGACGGATTCCAGTGAGCGGTCTTCCAGCAGATTCTTCAACAGGTTGATCTTTTCCACTTTCTCAACAAAATAGACAGACTGGTCGATCGTATCGACGGTTGAAGAAACAGGAGTCACCTCCACTTTCTCAGGTTCATGAAGGATCGTTCCGGCTAGGCGTTCGATCTCCGGCGGCATCGTTGCAGAGAAGAACAGGGACTGGCGCTTTCGGGGCAGTAAAGGAAGGATGCGTTTGATGTCATGGATAAATCCCATATCCAGCATCCGGTCGGCTTCGTCCAAAACAAAATATTCCAATGTGTCCAGGCGGATAAAACCTTGATTGATCAAATCCAGCAGACGCCCGGGAGTTGCGATCAATACGTCTACACCCCGTTCCAATGCATCTGTCTGCGGCTTCTGCCCCACGCCACCGAAAATAACGGTATGTTTTACGTGAGTATAACGCCCGTATGCCGTAAAACTTTCACCTATCTGGATCGCCAATTCGCGTGTCGGAGTCAGGATCAAGGCTTTGATGCCCGGTTTACGTCCCCTCGAAATCCGCTCTTCGATCTTTTGGATGATAGGGATGGAGAAAGCTGCCGTCTTACCTGTTCCGGTCTGTGCGCAACCTAATAAATCAGATCCGTCCAATACTACGGGAATGGCTTCGGCTTGTATGGGAGTGGGAGTTGTGTACTTTTCTTTTTTGAGAGCCTTTCGTATCGGCTCGATTAGTTCCAATTGTTCAAATGTCATATAATAAGTATGAGCCGTCACGGCTCGTTAAATAAATAATGGTGACAAAGATACACAAAAATCTGGCATCTCTGCAATAATTTGCTATATTTGCGTGCTTTTTAAAAATATTCAGTTCTTTTTGATTCTCATGAAAGAATTATTGTCACTACTCAAACGGTTCTTCGGATACACTTCATTCCGCCCCTTACAGGCCGAAATCATACAGCGCACCTTGCAGAAAGAAGATTCGCTGGTCCTGATGCCTACGGGTGGCGGCAAGTCGATCTGTTTCCAGCTTCCGGCGATCTATATGCCGGGAACCGCCATCGTAGTATCTCCCCTTATCGCTCTGATGAAAGACCAGGTCGAAGGGCTGATCGCCAATGGCATACCGGCTGCTACGCTCAACAGCATGATGCCGGAGGAAGAACGCCACCGGGTACGACAACTCTGCATACAGGGAAAGGTGAAACTGCTTTACATCTCCCCCGAAGGGATCATTAGCGAACTACACTGGCTCCTGCCCCGCATCGACATTTCGCTGATCGCCATCGATGAAGCGCATTGTATCTCGCATTGGGGACATGATTTCCGCCCCGAATATACCCAGTTGTCCGTTCTGAAAGAGAATTTTCCGAAAGTACCGATCATCGCCCTGACAGCTACGGCAGACAAAATCACCCGGACGGACATCCTGAATCAATTGAAACTGCGTGATCCTAAAACATTCATCTCGTCTTTCGACCGCCCGAACCTGTCGCTCACTATCCGCCGCGGGCTGAGCAAAAAGGAAAAGATCGCAGCGATCGTCCATTTCATCAACCGGCATCACCGGCAGAGCGGTATCATCTACTGCATGAGCCGTAACAGTACGGAGTCTTTGGTCGAAGAACTGTCTGAGTACAGCATCCGGGCAGTCGCCTATCATGCCGGGCTAAGCTCCGACAAACGCGAGAAAGCACAGGACGATTTCATCAACGACCGTGTTAATGTAGTGTGTGCAACGGTCGCATTCGGGATGGGGATAGACAAAAGCAATGTCCGCTGGATCATTCATTATAATATGCCGGCAAGCATCGAGAACTACTACCAGGAAATAGGCCGTGCCGGACGGGACGGAATGAAAAGCGACACGCTTCTGTTCTATTCCGTGGGCGACATCCTGCTCCTTCGCCGTTTTGCAGAGGAAAGCGGACAGAAAGACGTCAGTTTACAGAAGTTGAACCGGATGCGCAGGTATTGCGAGGCAGACATCTGCCGGCGTCGTATCTTGCTGAGCTATTTCGGAGAAGAAACGGACAAGGACTGCGGGAACTGTGACGTCTGCAAGAACCCTCCCCAACGTTTCGACGGGAGCATCTTGGTACAGAAAGCCCTGAGCGGTATTTTTCGTACCGGGCAAACAGCCAATATGCACCTGCTAATCGATATACTCCGGGGAGCCGAAAAGGATGAACTGAAGGAAAAAGGATACGACAAGCTAAAAACCTATGGTGTTGGCAAAGACCTCAGCTACAAAGAGTGGAAAGAATACTTATATCAGATGCTTCAGCTCGGTTATATTGAAATCGACTATATGTCGGCCGGTCACCTAAAAGTGACTCCATTAGGACGTAAAGTCCTTTTCGGCGAGCAGCAGGCGCTCATGACCATTTACCAAAAGATCAAAGATTTTGCCCTGCCGACCAAGAAAGGCGGCTACAAATACCGTCCGATCCGTCCGATCGAATCCACTTCCGTGGATGAAACATTGCTCGACTCCCTGCAACAACTCCGTAAGCAGATTGCCGAACGCGAACATACCCCGGCTTATATCCTCTTTTCGGATGACGCCCTCGAAGATATGGTCCGTAAGAAACCGGTTACGCTCGACGAGTTCAGCGAAATACGAGGTGTCGGACGGCTCAAGCTGGACAAATACGGCAAGGTATTCGTCGCCCTGATCCGCTTTGTCCTTCGTTTGCCTAAAAAGGAATAAAAAAAGAAAAACAAACAATCGTTCTATTCTTTTGTTTATATTTATATAATGAATAGAATGACAGATACAATGAAAACAGTTCCCATACTCTTGTTGCTTTGCCTTTCCACACTGAGTTTCTGTACGACAAAGCCAGGAGAGCCGCAAGGACCTGGTTTACCCGGACTAGACACTCCCGTTGCAGAAACAGTACCGGAGGCGGCCCCTCCCCTCATTGAAACCGTTATAGAAAAGGAACTGCTTTACGACCAGCATACGTTGGCCGATACTTACCCATACAAGGATACAATGCGGGAATTCCAATGGGATAAGATCCGTGCCGGTCTCCGTCTGCTCGATTCGCTTCGACAGAAACCGTCCCGTTGGGCGATCTTTCAAAACTACAGGAACAAGAACGGGGAAGCCCCGCTGGTCCGGAAGTTTCATCGCGATGCTTACAAGCGGGTTTCCGACACTTTAGGTATCGAACGTTACCAATCTGTCCCGCTATATCTGCCGGAAGATACACTGACTGCCGAACGCTATGGCCGTGACGGTGCTCTTGTGAAATTGCTTGATGACAGCAACCGCCTTTTCCGTATCCAAACGATCTATACAAACGGGGAATGGCTGGTTCCCGGAAAATATGTCAAGTCGATAGCCGATAGCGTCACGTTCGACAAGGCCATATTCGTCGACGTCACCAACCAGAACATCGCAACACTCGAACATGCAGGTTCCAAATGGTTGGTCAGAAGCATGAATCCGGCCACAACAGGGCAGCACCGTCCTCCATACGCACAGGAAACGCCATTAGGCATATTTGTCGTTCAGGAAAAGAAGGCAAGGATGATTTACCTCGTAGACGGCAGCAAAGAGACAGGCGGATTCGCTCCTTATGCCAGCCGGTTCACCAACGGAGGTTATATCCACGGGGTCCCGGTAAACGCGCCACGCAAGTCGCTGATCGAATACAGCCCAACACTTGGAACGACCCCACGCTCCCATATGTGCGTCCGGAATGCGACCTCTCACGCCAAGTTCGTTTATGATTGGGCACCTGTAAATGAGACTATTGTTTTCGTTTTTGATTAAAAGTCTTATCTTTGTGCGACATTATTCAATCTTATGTTATTGCGTATCTGTTTATACTTGTTTTTATTATTTCTTCCGGCTAATTATACGACAACCAGAAGTTCGTCTCCCCTGATTCCGGCTGATCCCGCGGCGGCCATGTCTTCGGTATGCCGACAGCTCTATGCTGATATGCAGCTGGATAGTATGGTGGACTATACCGCTTTCGAACAGGCGATAACCGGAGCACAGGCAATCGAACGGCGTAACAAGGATATCATTACCCTAATCGACTTCACAAAGCCTTCCACGGAAGAACGGCTTTACGTCCTGGATATCCGGCATAAGAGACTCCTGTTCTCCTCTCTCGTCTCACACGGAAAAAACAGCGGAGGAAATTACGCCACTTCTTTCTCCAACAAAGTCAATTCTTACAAAAGTTCATTGGGATTTTTCGTTACGGAAAATACCTATCAGGGCAAAAATGGCTATTCCTTAGTCCTGAACGGCTTGGAAAAAGGGATCAACGACCGGGCAAAAGAACGGGCGATCGTAGTACACGGGGCGAATTATTGCAGCCCGTCTGTTGCCGTCTCGACGGGCCGCTTAGGAAGAAGTTTCGGTTGTCCCGCCCTACCCCCGTCGCTTGCCAAGCCGATCATTAACACCATCAAGGACGGGACCTTACTCTACATCTATGCCAACGATAAGGAGTATCTGAGTCAAAGCACGATCTTATCAACCGGAAGATCGATTTCCCCGAACTCGATCATCGCATTGAACAGCCTGATACGGGAATAGCCCGGTAAATCCTCCGGACGGATATCACCTGCAACCAGCTCTCCCTGATCCAGCAACGAAGCCCTCTTCGTCCCTGCCAGTAACGGTGCGGAGGGAGTGATCCATTGTTTCCTGTTCCAGAATGCCACGTTGCAAATAGAGGTGTCGGTCAACAACCCTTTCCGGACGACCAACACATCATCTTCTGTCTCGCGGCACGCGAACAAGCGGTTCAGCACACTCCGATCTCTGCTTTTATACCGATAGTCGGCTTCGTCATCGACAACCAACCGCAAAGAGGATACTGGGCGGAAGTGATAGGCGGCATACTCCACGTTCCGGATATCCACATCATATTCGACCCGACACTTCGTCCGCTCCCGATAGTTCACGGGGCGGATGTAATCGTTCAAATCAAGCACATCGGTTTGACGTAGCACGTTCCGACGTGTCTCATTCATACGCCGGTTATGGTAGGATAAGTTATGAATCCGCCCGTTCTCGATCCGGATTGTTTCAATAAATAGGGACATATACTTTCTGCTTCATTTCATTATATTCGCTTGTCAAATCACTTTGGGAAGTGATTCCCCCTCCACTCTTAAAGATCAACGAGCCATCCGCCTGCTGTTCCAAAAAGCGGATCATAACGGCACTGTCCAGGCTATTCCCGTCAAAATAGCCCATGACACCCGTATAAAACCCCCTTTCGTAGGTCTCGGCTTCCGCGATAATCTCCATTGTCTTCTTTTTGGGCGCCCCGGTAATGGAACCTGCCGGAAGGAGCCGGAAGAACAAATCTCCCACTTCAGCCTGCCAACCTCCGGCAAGACGACCCCGGATCTCCGAACTGACCTGCAACAAAGCCCCCTGATGTGTCGGTAGTTCGTCTATGTAGCGATAACGGGTCACCATCACCTCGGTCGCCACCATACTGAGGTCATTGCGGATCAGGTCGACAATCGTAGCATGTTCGGCCGTTTCCTTCGGATCTTCTAATATCCGCCTGCGGGCATCCGGCAATGTAGCATCGATCGTCCCTTTCATCGGATAGGAATAGATATGTTCATCCCGAATCTTCACGAATATCTCAGGAGAGAAAACGACAAAACGGTCTTTCATCCAGAGCTTATACCGGGCTTCCGAACTGACAAAAACGTCCTTCAAAACTTCTGTCGTATTCCTTGTGATGTGCTCTTATAACATATCCGCCTAAGAGATCCGCATCAACTGTCTTTGTCAGTTCAATTGTATAATCCGGATATCTGCTCTTTAAGAAATCCTGTGCCTGCTTTGCATTTTCCTCTGCATCACTGCTGTCTGCACTTATAAGCTCTGCTTTTAAAATGTGGTTTGCTTCATCATCAATTCTGTAATATGAATCAAATATGTCTCTCATCTCATCACAATAACCAAGCTTACACATTTCTTTAATGAAATTCTTCATAAGCTCCTTGGTATCATCAAGTGCAAATACTTTATCAATGATGTCGTATTTCTTTGCAAGAGGTATTTCAGGATTCGTGAGAATTTTCTGAAGTTCTGAAGTTTTGCTGTATAACTCATCAGCCCTTCTTACATCCTCTCTGCTCACAGACAACCGGTGTAAAACTATTGCATTATTTACTGCTGCCTGCGTCATGAGCATCACCTGTCTTTACGATTTTTCTTGCAGCTATGAGAGCGAGTCTTGCAATATCTGCCTGTGCAGCTTCCGTTGCTTTCTCTTTCTCAGTAGCTATATCAGCCTTTGCCTTTTCAAGCATTACTTCTGTTTCTTTTCTGGTCTTTTCCAAAGCTGCCTCATGCTCTTCCTGTGCTCTGTTTCTAGCATTTACAATAATCTCATCAGCTTCAGCCTTCGCACTTTCAATCTTTTCGTCATATGAAGCCTTTAATGCATCTGCTTCTTCCTGACTCTTCTTAGCACCATCAAACTGCTGCTTAATCATATCTTCTCTTGCATTGATTACTTTCATAACAGGCTTAAACAGGAACTTCTTAAACACCAGATATAAGACGAGCAGATTGACTACTGTCCATAATATATTCCATGGATCTATACTTAACACTAGCTTCGCCTTCCTTTCTATCTTGTCTTAGTTATCTTTCCCATAAATGTTATTAGCCTAAGAAAAGGATTATAAGAAGGGCGATAACGAAACCATAAATAGCTGTTGCCTCTGCAAGGGCACAACCTAAAAGAAGTGACTTACTAATCTTGCTTTCTGCCTCTGGCTGTCTTGCGATAGCGTCTACTGCACTGCTTGTTGCCTTACCGATACCAAGACCAGCACCGATACCTGTTAATACTGCTATACCTGCTCCGATTGCTACTAAAATTGTTGACATAATAATAATCTCCTTTTTAAAACATTTATTCTTGTTACATATACTCTTACTCTGTAGCCTCTTTTATAAAAAGACCAGTTAAGAATACGAAAACATACGCCTGTATCAGTCCATCGAATATATCGAAGTAACAACTGAATACTGCCGGTAAAACTGCCGGAACTACCATCTTTAATAATTCCATGATTACAAATGAACCTAAAACATTACCGAATAATCGCATGCAAAGTGATAAGGGCTTGATAAATACCTCCAGAATATTAATAGGAAGTATTATCGGCATTGGCTCTGCAAAACTCTTAAGCCAGCCTTTAGTTCCTCTGGCTCTGATTCCTGCGACCTCAATAAGCACAATACTCATCAATGCCAGTGTTGCTGTAACATTCATATCCTTAGTTGGTGGCTTGAAACCAAGCAGTCCTATCAGGTTCGCAATTCCTATGTAAATAGCAATTGCTGACAGATATGGAATGTATGCCTTTCCTTTTTCTCCTACCGTCTCAGTGAAGAAATCATTGAGCCCCTTTATTGCTGTTTCTACAACTACCTGTCTGCGACTGGGGTTTTCCACACTTAGATTTCGGCTTAGCAGAATACACAACAGGAACACAACAGCCATGATAATCCATGTAACAACAACGGATTCATATACTGGGATTCCACCAAACAAAGGTATAGTGAACACTGTCTCGCAATTAAGTTCTTCCATAAGCCCTTCTACCAAAGCATCCATCTGCACGACCTCCTTTCTAAATATGAAATATATTTCTTTTCTGTTCACGGATTTTATTCCACAAAAAAAATAATGTCAAGCCTAGATTCTGCCTAGGTTTGACTCTATTTTCTCCATTAATAATCGTACATTTTTAACAAAAAATTGTTTATGACCAGCGTTCATTTTTGTTATTTTTTACATTGAATTCTGGCAAACTTTATTTTTATTTAATAATTTCATTAAAATTTGTCAAAAATGTATCAATAAAACCTGTTA
>ENA-UERC01002101-UERC01002101.1-human-gut-metagenome-genome-assembly--contig:-NODE-2101-length-10095-cov-3.092533_pt1 | contig 10095 bp, 9 predicted proteins | sample MGYA00242955_ERZ507955 | MGnify/ENA primary metagenome ERZ507955 (study PRJEB26167, sample SAMN06115394) | human gut metagenome | host: Homo sapiens | place: China:Hubei | collected 2016-04-27 | study... | reverse complement strand
GGAGGAAAGACACATGGCTCGTATTGCAGGTGTAGACTTACCAAGAGACAAACGTGTAGAAATCGGTCTTACTTATATCTACGGAATCGGTAGAACAAGTTCTAACCGCATCCTTGCAGAAGCAAAAGTAGACCCGAATACCCGTGTCAGAGATCTGACAGATGATGCATAAAATAAAAAAGAGAGGCAGAGGTGAGTGATGAGAGACTATAAGAAGCTTGCAGTATATTATCTGAAAGCCAGTAAAAGGCGGTGCGCGATCACGATCATAGGGGTTATGATCACGGTGATCGTACTGTATACCGGACTGAATTTTCTATATTCGTATATGCTACAGCAGCAAAAGGAAGTAAGAAAAGAAGCAGATTATGAGATCGTATTTCTGACAGATGATCAGGAAAAATTATCCCAGATTGCATCGGATGAACGGGTCATCCAGGCATACACAGGAAAGTATGCGGTGCAGGAGTGGGAAGATGATGGACGACTGACACAGAAGGTATATGACAATGCCTTGTATGTAAATACCGGACATCCATATCGAATGACAAAGATCATGGAAGAAATGACAGCAGATTATGATGTGGAAGCAGAGCTCAACTGGAATCTCAGTACCTGGTATCTGCAAGATACAGAGGAAGGATTTGCAGTGCTGCTGATCGTCGTGCTTCTGGTTGCCTATATCTTTGCAATCTTTGCGGTAGGTGTGATCCGGAATACGATCCAGATGTTTACCATGGAACAGGTGAAGGACTATGGAATTCTCAGATGTATCGGAGCAACCAAGGGACAGCTTGCGGTGATCATCTATCGGATGGGAGCGATTCTTGAAATTACGGGTCTGCTTGCAGGAGTTATTGCAGGCTGGATCGTTAGTATGATACTTGGATTTATCTTCAAACTCAGTGCCGGCTTCCATATCATACCAGTGATCCCGATACTGGTCACATACTTGGGGGATCTGTATTTCCTGATGAGGGAAAACAGCAAGCTTGTAACGAAGATAACTCCGGTCAGTGCAGTCCGCGGAGAATTCAGAGTCAAAAAAGAGAAGCTCCGCCGCCATGGGACCCAGCCGGGAGAGAAGGCCCTGCTCAATGGCCACATCATAGGCCCGGGATGCGGCTACATGGATGGTAGTCAATGGCCGTCCACCTCCTCCTTCCGTCTCCGGCCCTCGTCCAGCAGCTGGACCAGGCCGGACAGGTCGTTGCGCTCCATGGCGTCCTGATACTGGCGAAGGTTGTCGATCAGGGTGTTCAGCTCCGTCATCAGGTATTCCTTGTTTTCCAGAAACAGCTCCGCCCACATACGGGGGGCCAGCCAGGCTACCCGGGTCATATCCTTATAGCTGCCGGCGGAGAAGCCCTTGTGGAGTCCCGCCGTGGGGCTCTTGATGTAGGCGTTGGACACCACGTGGGCCAGCTGGGAGGTAAAGGCGATCATCTCGTCATGCTGTTCCGCCGTGGTAATGGAAAACCGGCCAAAGCCCGCAGGAGCCAGCAGTTCCTTGACCCGACTCAGCAGGTCGATGTCATTGTGATCCGCCGGGACCAGCACCATAGGAGCGTTGTGGAACATGGTGGGCGTGGCATACTTGAAGCCGGAATTGTGGGTGCCCGCCATGGGGTGGCCCCCCAGGAAGGTGACGCCCTGCTCCGCCGCCAGGGGGAAGCAGGCGGCGCAGACCGTCCGCTTGGTGCCGCAGCAGTCGATGACCACCGGACGGGAGCCTATGCGGGGGGCATTGGCCCGGAACCAGCGGATCGCCGCCTCCGGGCAGATAGCGAGAAGAATGAGGTCGCAGTCCGGCAGGGCCTCCGCCGTCAGGGGGGCGGAGACGGTGCCGCTCAGCATGGCGAAGTCCAGGACGCTGCGGTCGGTATCCTGGGCAAGGACGGTCTCCCCGGCCGCCTGATAGGCCTTGGCGAGGGACCCGCCGATGAGGCCCAGGCCCACGATGCCGATGGTCATGCCAGCGCCACCTCCCGGACGGTGCGGACCTTCCTGGCCAGGGCGTCAAACTGCTCCGGCCGCAGGGACTGCGCCCCGTCGCAGAGGGCGTGGATGGGGTCGTTGTGGACCTCGATGATGGGGCCGTCGGCCCCGCAGGCGGCGGCGGCCAGGGCCATGGGGGAGACCAGGCGGTTGATGCCGGTGGCGTGGCTGGGGTCCACGATGACGGGCAGGTGGGTCAGCTCGTGGAGCATGGGCACGGCGGCCAGGTCCAGCGTGTTGCGGGTGTAATCGTCAAAGGTGCGGATGCCCCGCTCGCAGAGGATGACCTGCTCGTTGCCGCTGGCCATGATGTACTCAGCACTCATCAGCAGCTCCTTCAGGGTGTTGGCAAGGCCACGCTTGAGGAGGATGGGCTTGCGGAGCTTGCCCAGCTCCCGCAAAAGGTCGAAATTCTGCATATTCCGTGCGCCTACCTGCAATACATCCACATCCTCAAAGAGGGGCAGGTCCACCACGCTCATGATCTCGGTGACAATGGGCAGACCGGTCTCCTGCCGGGCGATCTTCAGCAGTTCCAGCCCTTCGGCCTTCAGGCCGGCGAAGTCATAGGGAGAGGTGCGGGGCTTGAAGGCACCGCCCCGGAGCATATTGGCCCCGGAGGCCTTCACCGCCTTGGCCACCGCCACGATCTGCTCCTCAGATTCCACGGAGCAGGGACCCGCCATGACGCAGAAGCTTCCGCCGCCGATCTTCACATCGCCCACCTGCACCACGGTATCCTCCGGGTGAAATTTGCGGTTGCAGCACTTGAACGGCTCTGTGACCCGCTTTACGGAATCCACAATGTCGAGACTGGCTACCAGGTCCATATCCACCTTGGTGGTGTCGCCCACCAGTCCCAGAATGGTCTGGTACTCGCCCTCGGACACATGGATGTGCAGGCCCAGATTCTGGAGCCAATCCATCAGCTGTTCACGGCTTTCCTGGGTAACACCCGGCTTCAACGCAACGATCATAACGGTTTCCTCCTATAAATTGTTTTTGATGATAAGTGATGAATGAAAAAACGCCCCACAGGCGTAACCTGTGCGGCGCAAAAATCGGCTTGGGGGGCCCTTTTGATTGCAACACAAATTACCCTTACTATGCGTGCATAGTAAAGTAGTAATAGGTGAAGAACATAACAGAAGTCATAGTAGGTATCTCTCCTGATCTCATAAGGCTTTCCAAGATGGTTACAATGTAACACACCCGCAGACCCCTGTCAACAAAGGGCAACGAAAAAAGTACACAATTTTATCGGTTTAAAGCGGCCGTGATTCCCGGCGAAATCACAGAAGACGGGAAATCAAAGCTCCCTCCGGCCCTCCAAGGCCCGGGCCAGGGTCGCATCATCGGCAAATTCAAGATGGCCGCCCACGGGGATGCCATAGGCCAACCGGGTCACCTTGACCTCAAAGGGCTTCAAAAGCCGGGCGATATACATGGCGGTAGCCTCCCCCTCCGTGTCCGGGTTGGTGGCCATGATGACCTCCTCCACACCGCCCTGAGCCACCCGCTCCAGCAGTGGCTTGATGGCGATGTCATCGGGACCGACGTGGTTCATGGGACTGATGATGCCGTGGAGCACATGGTATTTGCCGTTGAACTCCCGGCCCCGCTCCATGGCCGCCACGTCCCGTGGGTCCGCCACCACGCAGATCACAGAGTTATCCCTCTTGGGAGAGGAACAGATGGGGCACAGCCCCCCGGCGGTAAAATTGCGGCATACGGGGCAGTAGGTGACGGTGCGCTTGGCGGTAACGATGGCGTCCGCAAACGCCTGAGCGTCCTCCTCCGGCAGGCTCAGTACATGAAAGGCCAGCCGCTGGGCGGTCTTTCCACCGATCCCCGGCAGACGGGCAAATTGTTCGACCAGCGCCTCCAGCGGCGCGGGAAAATACTCCATGGGTCATGCTCCTTCACGATCCGCAGGGCAGAGTCTTCCACCCTGCCCCGCAGCGGTTGTGTTATGCGGTATTTGAATCACTTTGCCCCTGCGGGGCAATCACCCTCTGCGCCTGGCAAAAATACCACGACCTACGCGCCATGGGCGGCAGAAAATCATTTAAATCCATCCTTCGTCAGGACATGTGCCTGACGAAGGATACTCTGCACCCCGCAAGTGTGCGAGCATCCCACGCAAGCGAGATAGCGAATACCTGGCAACATTAGATTTAAATCATTTTTACCGCGACATGCGCGTGGCAAAAATACATTGACCTAAGCGCCTTGGGCGCGTTTACCAGTCCACGGACTGGTGGGGAATCTAAAGGGAGGATGAAATTCCCTCTTTAACCTAACTCCATGGCGAACAGCGCCGCCGCGCCGCCGGTGTGGACGAAGGCGATGTGCTCCTGCCCGTCGAAGTAGCCCTCCTTCACCAGCATCAGGAATTTGGCCCAAGCCTTGCCGGTGTAAACGGGGTCCAGCAGGATCCCCTCCTGCCGGGCCAGTTCCTCGATGTAGGGGGTGTCCTCGGCGTTGGGGATGGCGTAGCCGGCGCCCACATGGTAGATCATCCGGAAACGGCTGTCCATGTCTGTGGGGACGGGCTGGCCCACCAGCCCGGCGGCTTCTTTCACCAATTCGGATACGATCTCCTCAAAGGGGTCGGTATCCACGCCCAGACCTGTGGCCTTGGCCTGCGGGAGAAACAGGGAGGTACCCAGCACCAGACCGGCGGTGGTGCCGCCGGAGCCAGTGGCGGAGGCCACATGGCTGATCTCGATTCCGGCCTCCTTGGCCTGCTCCGCCAGTTCCCGGACGCACTCGGCGTAGCCGATGGAGCCCAGTGCCGTGGAGCCGCCCACGGGGATGATATAGCCCTTGTGCCCCTGGCTGGCCAACACCTCGCAGCGCTTACGCATCTCGGCGTAGATGTCCTCATAGCTGTCGGTGTCCATAAATTCCACCTGCGCGCCGAAAATATCGTCCAGCACCAGATTGCCCTTGCGGTCCGTGACACCCCGCTTTTTCAGGATCAGGACACAGCGCAGCCCCAGACGGGCGGCGCAGGCGGCGGTGAGCATGGCATGGTTGGACTGGGCCCCGCCGGTGGTGAACACGGTGTCGCAGCCCTGCTTCTGGGCGTCCGCCAGCAGATATTCCAGCTTGCGGACCTTGTTGCCGCCCAAAGCGACGCCGCACAGGTCATCCCGCTTGATCCAGATGCTCTTGTTGTAGATCCGGCTGATATTTTCCAGCCGGTAAAAGGGCGTAGGATACACGCCCAGCCTGAGCTGAGGCAGGTTATTCCAATGACTCATACGCTCATTTCCCCCGGAGTTCCTTGATACGGGCAGGGATGTCCTCCGCCTTGTAGACGGCGCTGCCCGCCACCAGCACGTTGGCACCAGCGTCGATGCAGGTCTGGCAGGTGTCGGGGGCCACGCCGCCGTCTACCTCCAGTTCGCAGGCGGGGTTCCGCTCATTGATGAGCTTGCGGATGGCGGCCACCTTGGGCATCTGGTCCGCCATGAATTTCTGACCGCCGAAGCCGGGCTCCACGGTCATGACCAGAATCAGCTCCACCTGATCGATATAGGGCAGGACTGCCTCCCAGGTGGTCTTGGGCTTCAGAACGATGCCTGCCTTCTTGCCCTTGGCGTGGATCTTGTCGATGGCGGCCTGAATGTTTTCCGGGAAATCCGCCTCCACATGGACCGTTACCAGATCGGCGCCGGCATCGCAGAATTCCTCCACGTACCGCACCGGCTGCGTGATCATCAGGTGAACATCCAGGAACATATCCGTGACCTTCCGGATAGACTTCAGCACCGGGATGCCGATGGAGATATTGGGCACGAACACGCCGTCCATCACGTCTACATGGACGTAATCGGCGTCGGCAATGCGGTGAATGTCTCTCTCCAAATTCGCAAAATCGGCGGAGAGGATAGACGGAGAAATTTTAATCATGGAGATGACCTCTTTTCTCTAAATTTCCGGCAGATGGGCCGGAGATGTGGGACATGCTTCGTGGCAGACGGCGGCGGGGATGCATAGGATGGCACAAGCGGCATGAGCGTCCCCGTTGATACGCCCCGCAGCGTTCGCCCCCGGGTCTGGCGCCGCCGCTTTTCAGATAGGGGGCCGGCGGCAGCGCCGGCCTCCATTAGGGCGCAAAACAACTGCAATTTCGATGACTGTTTTCAGCCATAGTGTAGCAGACATGGACGGCAAAAGCAACGCCGGGAGAAAAATTTGTGCCCCGCTCCTTTTATTGACCAACGATGGTGCCTATGCTATAATCACCCTGTATGAAGGAAAGGAGGTGGCTTATGCCCGCTATTTCTGTGATCGTACCGGTCTATCAGGCGGAAGCGCTGCTGCCCCAGTGTGTAGAGAGCGTTTTGGCCCAGACCTTTTCCGATTGGGAGCTGCTGCTGATCGACGATGGCAGCCGGGACGGTTCTCCGACTCTGTGCGACGGCTACGCCGCAAGGGACCCCCGCATTCGCGTGTTCCACAAGCCCAACGGCGGCGTGTCCACCGCCCGGAATCTGGGGTTAGAGCAGGCCACGGGACCGTATATCGCCTTTTTGGACGCCGACGATGCCTTTGAACCGGCGGCGTTGGAGACCTTGTGGTATCTGCGGGAAAAGGCCGGGGCAGACAGCGCCGGCTGCGCCCACTACAACGTGACGCCTGATGGGGAACGGCGGACAGAGCTGTTGCTGCCGGCAGGAATCTATGAAGAGACCGGCATCCGGGAAAAGATCCTCTGGCCTCTGGCGGGGGACCGGCTTCAACCGCCGGTGTTCAACGGCTTCATCTGGCGTTTCCTCTTTGACGCCGCCATCCTCCGGGACAACGCCATTACCTTTGAGGGGGCCTATCTGGAGGACGAGCTGTTCCTGATGGAATATTTCGCCAATGTGCACCGTCTCGCGGTGACGGACAAGCCCCTGTACCGCTATCTGGAAAACCCCGCCTCCGCCACCCACCGCTATATGCGGGACTATCCGGCGGTATTCGCCCGGTTTTTGGAGCGAAAGGCGGAGATCGTGGAGAAATACGGCCTTGACGCCGCCCGGCCTCAGTGGCGGGCCAACACAGTGTGGGCAGGGCTGCTGATCGCCGTGGGCAACGAGTATGTGAAGAGCAATCCGAAGCCCGTCCGGGAAAAGCGGAAGGCCGTGGAAGCCATCTGCGCCCAGCCGGAGTTTGCGAAAGCCATCCGGGAGCTGTGCCCCAAGGGCTTGGGCCGCAATAAGCAGATCGTGGCGGATCTCATCGGCAGCGACCGGTTCGGTACGCTGACGGCGCTGTACCGCCTGAAAAATCGTATGTAAGGAGCAACTATGACACTTTGGCAAACCAGCCTGACCTATCAGATATGGGTCTGGCTTTGCGATGTCTATGAGGACAGTACCCTCCACCGTTTTCTGGCGGCAGCCGGCCGCTGGTGCAGCGGACAGATCGAGGAGAGCCGCATTCTGCGGCCGCTGTGCCGGGAGGGGATCGTGGCCCGGTCCTGGAAGGATAGCTTCCTGTGCCGGGTGCTCAGCGCTCTGGTGAACCTGCCGGGGACGCTGCTTCACGCCTGGTACAAGGCGTGGAACCTGACCTTTGAGGACAGCTTTTTCGCACGACTGGCCTTTGACATGGGAGACAGTGCCTCCATTGCCCAGTTCTGGTGCATCGCGGCGCTGTGGTGCATCCCCTACGAGCGCTGGAACAACGCATACAGCTTTATGACCGGCGTTTTGCTGCTGCTGCTGTTTTACGCCGGGGCTATGCGGACGGGCCGCCGTCTGGATGTGGCCCGGATCGGCTTCTATCCGGCGCTGATGCTGGCTGCGGTGACGCTGGCCGTGACCTTCTCCTATGCGCCGGGGCTGTCCGCCCGGTTTTTGATCTACCATGTGTCTGCCGCGCTGCTGGTGGTCATCACCGTCAGTGCCGTGCGGAATGGGGAGGACCTGAAGCGGCTGTGCGCCGGGGCGGCTGTCTGCGTGGGCGCAACAGGCGCTTACGGCATCGTCCAGCGAATTCAGGGTGTGAAGGTAAATCCCTCCTATGTGGATCTGAAGGTCAACGCCGGTATGCCGGGGCGGGTCTTTTCCATTTTCGACAATCCAAACACCTTCGCACAGGTGCTTTTGCTGCTGCTGCCGCTGGTGCTGGCCCTGTTCCTTACGGCGAAGCACTGGCAATGGAAGGCCATCTGCGCCGGTATCTTCTGCGTGGGCGGCATGGCCATGGCCATGACCTATTCCCGGGCAAGCTGGGTGGGGCTGGCTGTCGCTATGGCGGTATTCGTGTTCCTCTGGAAACCGAAGCTGATCCCAGCCTTTATTCTGCTGTGCGTACTGGCGGTGCCCTTCCTGCCCACCACGGTGCTGAACCGCATCCTCACCATTACCAATACGGCGGACTCCTCCACCTCCAGCCGGGTGTCTCTTTACAAGGCGGCCATTGAGGTCATCCGCCGTTCCCCCCTCACCGGAGCGGGCCTCGGCACCGCCGCCACCCAGACATACATCCGGGAATTCAATCTGTACCACGACAAGGCCCCCTTTGTCCACTCCCACAACTTTTATTTGGAGGTCTGGATCCAGATGGGCCTGCTGGGCGTCACCGGTTTTGTGGGTTCCATGCTGTGGAACATCAAAAACGCCGCCCGGGCGGTCCGGCATAACGGCCCCTCCGTGGGGAGGACGGTAGCAGCCGCCGCTGCGTCTGCCATGTGTGGCGCGATGGTCTGCGGTCTGGCGGATTTCTTGTGGAACTATCCCCGCGTGCTGGTCATTTTCTGGTTCACCTTCGCCATGGCCATCGCCGGCGTCAAGGTCTGCACGGAAGAAGCAAAGTAAATGATAAAAACGTTCGCCGTATGGACCTCCATACGGCGAACGTTTTTATAGGGTGCTTCCCTGAATCAGATTGTCTCTCAGAAATGCCTGATGAATGGCGTTCAGTACCCGCTTTTTATCTCCGCTCCACAGGGGAGCCAGCAGGTCCCGCTTCGCGCCGTCCCCGGTAAGGCGGTGAATGACTGCCTCCGGCGGAAGATTCCGCAGGCACAGCTCCAGAATGGAAATATATTCCTCCAATTCCAGCGTCTGCACCCGGCCCGCCTGCCACTCCGCCGCCAGGTCCGTGTTCCGGAGGACGTGGAGCAGATGGAGTTTTACGCCCTCCGCCCCGCTTTGACCGATATAGCGGGCGGTCTCCGCCATCATTTCCGGTGTTTCGCCGGGAAGCCCTAAAATCTGATGGACAACAACCGTCACGCCGATGGCTTTCAGATCCTTCACCGCCCGGTCGAATACCGGCAGGTCATAGCCCCGGCGGAGATACCGGGCGCTTTCCGGGTGGATCGTCTGCAAGCCCAACTCCACCCACACCGGCTTGACGCGATTCAGATCCTCCAATAGGCCCAGAATGTCCGGCCCCAGACAGTCCGGCCTGGTGGCGATAGATAAGATCACCACATCCTCCGGTGCCATGGCCGCCTGATACAAGGCCCGCAGGCGATCCGCGTCCCCGTATGTGTTGGTGAAGGACTGGAAGTAGGCGATGTATTTCGCATCGGTCCCGGCCTTGGCGGCTACCCGCAGTCTGGCGGCGGCCAGCTGATCCGGGATGGCTCCGGCCTCCGCGAAGGCCCCCGCGCCGTCGCAGAAAATGCAGCCGCGCGTGTCCAGCGTCCCGTCCCGGTTGGGGCAGGAACACCCGGAGGACAGGGCCAGCTTGTAGACCTTGCAGCCGTATTCCGCCTTTAGCCGGGAGTTCAGGTCATTCCAGTACATATCATTCCGCTTTGGGGGCGGGGTAGGGGATGGAATAGGGCTGGCTGCCCCGTTCCGCCAACTTTTCCTCCAGCCACGCCTTCACCTGCTCCACGCCCTCCTCCGTCCACGGGAAGGTCTGGGATTCCACATCCTTGGCCAGCTCGAAACTGGTGTTCTCGTAGACCCAGACAGTGAGAGTGCCCTTTCCGTCCGTCCAGCCCTCCCGCTGAAAACGGTAGCGGAAGGTGCCGATGCTGCCGGGGTAGATGGAGGCCTTGGTGAAAAAGGCCACGTTCAGATGATCGAAATGTCCCATGATTACCTCGTTTTCCCGCTCTGCGGCGTCCTGATTTTT
>ENA-UERC01002100-UERC01002100.1-human-gut-metagenome-genome-assembly--contig:-NODE-2100-length-10099-cov-27.065256_pt1 | contig 10099 bp, 8 predicted proteins | sample MGYA00242955_ERZ507955 | MGnify/ENA primary metagenome ERZ507955 (study PRJEB26167, sample SAMN06115394) | human gut metagenome | host: Homo sapiens | place: China:Hubei | collected 2016-04-27... | reverse complement strand
CCGGCGTCGATGGTGCGGGCAAAGTTTGCCTCCTCGGTGCCGATGACCTTCTTGATATAGGCGTCGTGCTCACGCAGTTCGGGGTAAGCAGACTCGCTGGACTGGATGACGGTCTCGGCCAGCTCCACCAGGAAGGGGCGGCGGATGCCCAGCATCCGGCCATGGCGGGCGGCACGGCGGAGCAGACGGCGCAGCACGTAGCCGCGGCCCTCGTTGGAGGGCAGGATACCGTCGGACACCATGAAGGTGCAGCTGCGGATATGGTCGGTGATGACGCGGATGGAGATGTCATCCTTTGCATCGGCACCGTAGGTCTTGCCTGCGATGTGCTCCACATGGTGCAGCACGCTCTGGACGGTATCGACCTCGAACAGGTTGCCGACGCCCTGCATCACGCAGGCCAGACGCTCCAGGCCCATGCCGGTATCAATGTTGGGCCGTGCCAGGCGCTCGTAGTGGCCCTTGCCGTCGGCATCGAACTGGCTGAACACCAGGTTCCAGATCTCCATATAGCGGTCGCAATCGCAGCCCACGCCGCAGGTCGGCTTGCCGCAGCCGTACTCCGGGCCGCGGTCGAAGTAGATCTCCGAGCAGGGGCCGCACGGGCCGGAGCCATGCTCCCAGAAGTTATCTTCCTTGCCCAGACGGACCATGTGGTCGGGGGCGATGCCCACCTTCTTGGTCCAGATGTCGTAAGCCTCATCGTCCTCTTCGTAGACAGAGATGTGGAGCTTATCCTTGGGGATGGCCATCCACTCGTCGCTGGTCAGGAACTCCCATGCCCAGGGGATGACCTCTTCCTTGAAGTAATCCTGGAAGGAGAAGTTGCCCAGCATCTCGAAGAAGGTACCGTGGCGGGCGGTGATGCCGACGCGCTCGATATCCGGGGTGCGGATGCACTTCTGGCAGGTGGTCACGCGGTGGCGGGGCGGCTCCTCCTGTGCGAGGAACCACTTCTTCATCGGGGCCATGCCGCTGTTGATGAGCAGCAGGCTGGGGTCATCTTTCGGGACAAGCGGGAAGCTGTCGAGGCGCAGGTGGCCCTTGCCTTCAAAGAAGCTCAGGTACTTTTCGCGCAGTTCGTTCAAACCGGTCCATTGCATAACTGTATCTCTCCTCGTGGTTTTTCCGGCGTCCTCCTCCGGACGCAGTATTTTTATGACAGGCGAAAACAAAAACAGCCTCCGCCCCAACAAAGGGACGAAGGCTGTGTGAAAGCTCCGTGGTACCACCCAAATTGCAGGAGACTCTGCCCCCTGCCGCTTTGTGCGCGGTAACGCTGCGCTGCGTCCGGCTTCTTTCGCCGGAAGCTCCGGGGCGGCTTGAAAAACCCTCTGCCGGAACGCCTTGCAGCCCGAAGCGGGCGTTCTCTCTGGGCGGCATCGTCTGTTTTTCTGACCCCATCGTTGCCATCTGTCATAATCTGTTTTTCCACACAAACGGGCAAATCTCCCCTTTGCGTTCAATTCAGATTATAGCATGGTTGCGGCATTTGTCAAGCCCCTCTCAGACGCTTTCGCGCCAGCTCTCCCAAAGGGAGAGTCCTTGGCAGGTCGGGCAGGCTGCGCGTCCCCTTACGGCACCCAGATGCGGCGCACTTCCACGATTTTGCCCTCCTGTACTACAAGGGTCGTATTGTACACCGTCCAGTTGTCCGGGTCTGCATTGATTGCAGCCGCCACAGCCTGCGCACCGGTCGTCTCCACCGCGTCGGCCTGCGGGTCAGCGGAGCTGTCTTTCAGCACCACATCGTCTGCCAGACTCAGTTCTGTTTCACCGACTTCATAGTAAACCGGATAGTCATCAAATGTTATGGTACGGTAATACTCCGAACCCTCCATTAAAATCAGGTCCAGACCACCCTCCTGTTCTATTCCACCGTTGATCGTTACCGTATGATACGGATCGTTCTTCTCGATGCTGGCCACTTCCACTTCGGCATACTGATTTCCCGTCATATATTCTACGTGGAGCCGAATTTTATCGCCTGCTTTCAGCGCATCGATGTCGGCTTTCTCGTAGGCATCATAGCTGTAGATCCGGGCTGTGACGGTTCCGTCCTTGACCTCAGAAGCAATATCCGCCGAAACGAATGTGATCGTGTCCGGTGTTTTCGTTATGTCTTCTATGGTAAAACGGCCGACAGGTTCCACAACGCCTTCTTCCTGCACACGGGACGAAGCGGGCACAGCACTGTTCGAAGCCGCCGGGCTGCTGGCCGTAGAAGCGGACGCCCCGCAGCCTGCCAGCCCTACGCCGACGGCCAGAGCCGCAGCAAGCATCCATACTTTATAATAGAATCTCATACGAACCCCTTCTTTCTGTGCATCCGATGATACACGCTTTTCACAAAAAAAGCAACCCGGAATTTTTCCGTTCCGCTCGCTTGACGGAACGGCCCGGTTCCGCTACAATAAAAACGATTCAAAGACGCATTCTATTTCAAGATAGAGAGGAAAATTTCCGTGAAGATCGTAAAAGTAAAATGTCTTGCCCCCACCCGGCTCGACAATTATCTGATGCAGCAGTTCCCGGCGCTGAATCCGGGCCGCCTGAACAAAGCCCTGCGCGAGAACAAGATCAAGCTGAACGGCAAAAAGCAGCCGCTTTCCACCCGTGTGATGGCAGGCGACGAGATCAAGCTGTTCATTCTGGACGAGGTGCTGGACGCCGACAAGCGGGTGGAAGGCCCGGCCTGGAAGAACGCACGCGGCCCGGCGCAGGTCATCTACGACTGCCCGCAGATCCTGGTGGTGAACAAGCCCGCCGGTCTGGCCGTGGACGGCCCGGAGGACGACACTCTGCTCAACCGCGCGCTGCTCTACCTCAACCAGCAGGGCGAGTATAAAGAAAATGACCTCTACACCCCCGCCCTCTGCCACCGGCTGGATACCGGCACCAGCGGTCTGGTCATCCTCGCAAAGACGCCGGAGGCCGAGCAGCTGTTCCTGGAGGTCATCAAGAACCGCGAGGTCAAAAAGACCTATCTCTGCGTCACCTTCGGCCGCCCCGTGCCGCCGGACGGCACCCTCGGCGGCTATCTGCTCAAAGACGCCGACCGCGGCATCGTCAAGATCGTGGAGGACAAGCAGCCCGGTGCCAAGGATGTGGAGACCCAGTATGAGACCATCGCCGTCTCCGGCCGTCTGGCCCTGCTCAAAGTCCGGCTCATCACCGGCCGCACCCACCAGATCCGCGCCCACATGGCCAGCATCGGCTGCCCCATCCTCGGCGACAGCAAGTATGGCAACAATTCCGCCAACCGCGAACTGAAGCTGAAGTATCAGGCCCTCTGCGCCTGGGAGCTTGCCCTCCCCCGCTTCACCCAGCCCGACTTCGCCGACCTTTCCGGCAAAGTCTTCCGCGCCCCAAAACCGTGGTATTATCAGCAGGTGCTGGATGGGACGCTGAAATAACGCCGATTCATCCGCGAATCTGCGGCAGCGCCGCAAATCAACAAACCCCTGAAAATCGGAAAGAGATCTTCACGCCGCAGGCGGGAATCTCCCGATTTTCAGGGGTTTGTCTACTTCTTTGGGGTTCCAAGGGGCGAGCAGCCCCTTGGCCGTGCCTCCCGCGCTTCGGAAGTAGCGGGCGCTTTTCTGGTACTCTTTTGGCGCGCAAAAGAGTACATATCACCTTTAGATGCGCACCATCTCGCGGGTGATCTCGCTGATGGAGTGTGCCCCGCACATCTGCATGGTATCAGACAGTTCCCCGGCGATCTTGTCGATGTAGCACTTGACGCCCTCTTCGCCGCCGCCGTAGACCGCCGTGACAAAGGGACGGCAGATGAGCACACCGTCCGCGCCCAGAGCCAGTGCCTTGAAGACATCCACGCCGGAGCGGATGCCGCCATCGACCAGAACTTTCACGCCGCTGCCCTTGAGGGCATCTGCGATCTCCGGCAGGACTTCTGCCGTCGCCGGGCACTGGTCCAGCACACGGCCGCCGTGGTTGGAAACGACGATGGCCGCCGCTCCGGCTTCCTTCGCCTTGAGCGCGCCTTTGACGGTCATGACGCCCTTGACGATGAAGGGACGGCCTGCCAGTGCAACGATCTCCTTCAGCTCGGCCACGCTCTTGCTGCCCGCCGGAGGGGTCATGTTCTTCAGGAAGGGCAGACCGGCAGCATCCACATCCATGGCAACGGCAAAGCAGCCGCTGGCCTTGGCCTGGTCCATCTTGGCCTTGACCGTGTCGATGTTCCAGGGCTTGATGGTGGGTACACCGCAGCCACCTGCCGCACCAATGGCCTGGGTGGCCATGGTCATAACGTCGGGGTTGGTGCCGTCGCCGGTAAAGGCAGCGATACCGTTCTCCGCGCAGACGCGGACCAGCACATCGTTATAGGTCATGTCGGTGTAGGCGTCCGAGTAGTGGAGGTTCACCGCGCCGACCGGGCCTGCGAAGAAGGGCAGGCGGAAGCTCTTGCCGAACAGCTCCACATGGGTGTCGGGGGTGCCGTTCTCGCACAGGGTGTCCATGTTGACCCGGATGTCGGCCCACTTATTATAATTGCGGATGGCCGTGTCACCCACGCCCTTGGCACCGGGGCCGGGGATCTGGTTTTTGCAGGCCACGCCGTTGCACACCGGGCAGGCCTTGCAATACTTGCCGATGTTCTGCCGAGCATTGCTCAAAACGTCTGAATAATTCATTGTGATCGTCCTCCTATTTCCATTCCAATCCCTGCGGAATTTCCCATTCCGCGCACTCTCTGCCCTCATCATAGTCCCGTTTGGGGCTTGCGTCAAGAGGATTTATCGGGCAGCGGCATTTCCTTCAGAATTTCTTCTTCGAGCCTGTGTCATTTTTTGATTTTCTGAAATTTTTTCAAAAAAATCCTTGACAAAAGTGCTTCTTTCAGGTATTATAGTGGAGCGCTGAGGGCCACGGCCCGAAACGCTGAAAACCGAAGATGTGGAAAGATGGCTGAGTTGGTCTAAGGCGCACGACTGGAAATCGTGTAACGTGTCAAAAGCGTTCTGGGGTTCGAATCCCCATCTTTCCGCCAAAATGCCCGGAACCGATGGTTCCGGGTTTTTGTTTTATCGGTCAGCGGGCCTGCCCTCTTCGTCCGCTTCGCAAACCGTTCTCCCAAAGGGAGAGCCCCTGGCAGACCGGGCAATTCCCCGCTTTTTACAAAGGCAGCCGGACTCCGCGTTCGCGGGCAGCGGCTGCAAACAATGAGGCAGTTGAATATGCGTGTTGTGATCGCCATGCCGCGGATGAGCACCGACCCGGAGCCGACCGTGGCACAATCCAAATACATGGAAAGTCTGGCCCGCGCCGGAGCCGGGATGCGCTGGGTCGAGCTGAATGACCCCGAACAGGCAGTGCAGGACGCCCTGACCTGCGACGGCCTGCTGCTGCCCGGCGGCGGCGACATGGACCCGAAGTTCTACGGGCAGGAGCGCATCCCCGCCTGCGGCGAGCCGAATCTTCTCCGCGATGCAGCCGAGCCGCTGCTGCTGCGCGCCTTTCTGGCCGCAGACAAACCCGTGCTGGGCATCTGCCGGGGCATTCAGGTCATGAATGCCGTGCTGGGCGGCGACCTGTATCAGGACATCAAGCCCTTCGAGCATCTGCCGCACAACGGCCACTGGGCCAAAGTCCACACCGTCACCGTCCGCCGGGGCACCCTGCTTTCCCGCATTTTGGGGCAGGACACCGTGCTCGTCAACAGCCAGCACCATCAGGCCGTGGACCGGGTCGCCCCCGGCTTCACCCTCGCCGCGCTGAGCGAGGACGGCATCGTGGAGGCCATCGAAAAGCCGGACGCAAGGTTCTGCCTCGGCATCCAGTGGCACCCGGAGTGGCTCAGCGATGCAGACCCCGCCATGCAGGGCCTGTTCGATGCGTTCGTGAACGCCTGCTCGAAATAAAGGAGGTTTTTCCATGACTGCTCCCAAAAGCAACAAGCGGGGCCGTGCCGCCCTCGTGGTGGTTCTCTGCCTGCTGGCGCTCTGCCTGGCGGCAGGCGGCACGGTGTACGGCCTGCTGTCCCGCAAGGTCAAGGCCATTCAGGCCGGGGCGGACTTCGATTTCCGCTACACCGTCACCTCCACGGCTTCCCGGACGCCTGCGCTGTACGGGGTGCTGGAACAGGTCGGGGCCACGCAGGGCACCGTCTCCGGCCAGTATGCACCCGGAAAAATTCAGTTCGCGCTGACCTCCCAGAAGAGCGGTTCCGCCTTCACGCGGGTGTACATCGACGCGAACGAGACGCTGTACGACGCCGGACAGCTCTACACCTACCTGCGCGGGGAGATCGTGGCTGCGGCCCCGCTGGCCGGGCTGGTGCTGCCCAACTGGTCCATGGGCAGCTACATCTCCCAGACCCAGCTGGCTTCCCTGCTGGGCGTGGAGCTTTCCGCCGTGGAGATGCAGGACATGACGAACCTGACACTGGGGCTTGGAGCCCTGCAAAAGGTCACACCCGCCGGGGCGCTGGACGGCTACACCTACTACCAGCTGCCCGCCGGGGAGACCGACCTCACCTGCATCGTCGGCCTGCCGCTGAAGGAATTGTTCTCCGGCACGACGCCGCTCCACATCCTGCTGACCATCCCCGAACACGAAGTGCGCATCTCGCTCAGCGGCACCGTCACCGCCGCTGAGACTGCCGTGGTGGCCCCCACCTCCCGGATGAGCGACGCCGATGTGGACAACTTCGTCCAGCTCCGTCAGGCACTGGAGAAATTTGCAGAAGTGCTTCAGAAAGCCGCCTCTTAAACAGCAAGAGCTGCTGCACCCGCCGTGCAGCAGCTCTTGCTTTCTCTTTTTATCGGTCCAGGATGCGGCCGTCGATGGAGAAGGTCACCACCTGCCAGGGAATGAACTTGCCGCTGTTCTTCAGGGCCGTCACGGCAGCGTGTTCGAGGCCGCCGCAGCAGGGCACCTCCATGCGCAGCACCGTCACGCTCCGGATGTCGTTCTGGGAGAGGATGGCCGTCAGCTTCTCGCTGTACTCCACGGCGTCCAGCTTGGGGCATCCGATGAGGGTGATCCTGCCCTGCATGAACTCCTGATGGATGTTCGCATAGGCATAGGCCGTGCAGTCTGCCGCGATGAGCAGCTTTGCCCCGTTGAAGTAGGGCGCGTTCACGGGCACGAGCTTGATCTGGCAGGGCCACTGGCCCAGCTGGGAGGGCATCGCGGCGCCTGCCGCAGGGGCCGGGGCCGCTTTGCGGTCGAACTGGTGCATCTGGTGGCCGGGGCAGCCGGAGTGTGCCGGGGCAGCAGCGGCAGCGGCCTTTTTCTGCTTGTTCTCCAGCACGGCCTGCTCGTCGTACGCCGCAGCCTCGCGCTCTTCAAAGGTGATGGCACCGGTGGGGCAGCCGGGCAGGCAGTCGCCAAAGCCGTCGCAGTAATCGTCCCGCATGAGTTTGGCCTTGCCGTTGACCAGGCCGATGGCCCCTTCGTGGCAGGCCGTGACACACGCACCGCAGCCATTGCACTTTTCCTCGTCTATGTGAATGATTTTCCGGATCATAAGAGAATCCTCCTTGCTTTTTCTGTGCACAGTATACTATAATGACAGCAAAGATTCGGTTGTTGTAACCACAAAGAGGGATTTTTATGGACTATCACTCGATTTTTCTGTTTCAGGGCCTGACCGAGGCCGACATCGACCAGATGGAACGCGGCCGCTGCCTGCGGCGGAAAGCCTTTGCCCGCCGCCAGACCATCTTCCACACCGGCGACACCGTGCATGAGATCGGCATCGTACTGCGGGGTGCCGTCCACATCGAGAGCATCGACCTCTGGGGCAGCAAAAGCATCCTCAGCGAGGTGGGCGAGGGGCAGGCCTTTGCCGAGACCTATGCGTTCTGCGGGGAGCCGCTGATGGTGGATGTCCTCGCGGCGGCAGACTGCGAGGTGCTGTTTCTGGACACGGCTGCCCTTTCCCGCCCCCACGCCGAACACAGCTGGCAGGACCGCCTGCTGCGGAATCTGCTCCGTGTCTCCATGAAAAAGAACCTCGCCCTCTCCCGCCGCATCCTCTGCACCGCCCCCAAGACCGTGCGGGGGAGGCTGCTGACCTACCTGTCCGGCCAGGCCGTTCAGGCGGGCGACATGGAGTTCGACCTCCCCTTCAACCGCCAGCAGCTGGCCGACTACCTCAACCTTGACCGCAGCGCCCTCTCCAAGGAGCTGTGCCGGATGCGGGACGAAGGGCTGCTCACCTTTCGCAAGAACCACTTCGTGCTCCGGCAGCTGCCGGAGCTGCTGTGAGTGCCAAACGTACAGAAAAACGCGCAGAGCCGCTTCCCCGCTTCGGGAAGTACGCTCTGCACGTTTGTATGATGTTCGGTCTTACTGGCCCATGTCCGCGTGTTCCTGAAGCCACTTGCCGCCTTCGCCCTTGCCGGTCACCTGGCTGTAGGTCACGTTCGTCAGCTCTTTGATCATCGCATCTTTTTCTTCTTTGTACTCTTTTTCCGCAGCATCTGCAATGCTCTGGTCGTAACCATTTTCCCGCAGGTAGTGGCGCAGCTCCGTAACGATTTCCTTGAACTCCTTGTCGCATTCGCTCTGCAGTTTGGTCAATTCCATCGTCTTCCCCAGCACGATGGAGACCTTCAACGCCAGATTCCGTTCTTCTACGGGGTGCTCCATATATTCACTGTACGCACTGCTTGCGGTCTGATACAGTTTTTTGCTGCTGCGTTTTTGCAGGTTCCGGAGCCGCCGCACATACGCATTGACCTTTGCGTCCGTAGTCTCCGTTGTATGCGAGCTGCCAGACGAGGCCGAGGCCGACGTCGAAGACGAAGACGAAGAGGACGCCGCATGAGACGAAGCGGCCGAATGCGAGGACGATGCCGCGTGGGACGACGCCGCCGAATGTGCAGCGGGCTTCGAAGAAGCGGCGTGGCTCGAAGCTGCCGAGGAAGCGGCTGCTTCAGACGAGGACGCACTTGCGTCCCCGCTCTCTGCGCTGCTGTCCGCTTCCTCCGAGGATGCGTCCGGCTCCTCTTCCGGCTGCGGCTCCGGCTCACTGGTGGAGTCTGCGGCACTGGCCGCACTGGAGGACGCCGGCACTTCCGCCTGTTCTTCCGAGCTGCTGGCCGCAGCGCTGGCTGTAACCTCGTCGGTGGGGTCTGCGTTCGCGATGTGCAGTGCGAGCGGCACCGCTGCAATAAGAAGCAGCGCAACGGCTGCGATCAACTGTTTTGTGTGTTTCTGCATCTTCTATCAGACGCTCCCTTCCCCTGAAATTTCCCGCAGGAAGCTGCAAAGTGTCTCAAGCATACCATTTTGCACCCCGGAACACAACCCCTAAATCGTGAAATTTCTGTTTGATTTTCGTTTCGGGCCGGTCCGCGAGGGCTCCCGGACGCAGCGTTCAAAGGCTCTGCCGCCAAAGTGCAACCAAAAAGAACCGCCGTCTGCCCAAACGAATCCAAAGGCAGACGGCGGTTTTCAAAAGAGAAGGACTGTTTTTCAGGGGGTCAGCGGGCCAGCAGGATGGCTGCGGTCACTTCTTTTGCGTCCGTGCTCAGGTCAAAGTCGCCGCCGTCCTGCAGGGCGAAGCGGATCTCGTACACCTTCTGCGCGCGGAGACGACCGGAGGCATTTTCCAGCGACCAGCTGCCCGTAAAGGCGTGATACTGCCCATCGGTGCCCTTGGCGTAGAGCTTGTAGTCGGAGGCCTTGCCGGTCAGGCCGTTGACCCGGATGGCGGCAATGGTCTGGGGGTGGAGGTTGTCGAAGGTGACGGTGTGCAGCCAGGTCGCCGGGGTGCCCTGCCCGCCTGCTGCGGCAAATTCTGCCGCCGAAACGACGGTGCGGCGGGTCTTATCCAGGTCCACCTTGCGGTAGGGCATCTCCGGCAGGTAGACGAAGCGGTCCTGCAAACGGAGCAGCTCCTTGTAGCCGGTGGGGCAGTACAGCTTGTTGCCGTCCCGCCCGGCATACATGCCGATGGCCATGTTGTTGTAGCCATACAGCGACGCGACGTCCACGGTGAGCACGGTCCTGCCCGTCTCAAAATCCAGCACGATGTACTGCCACATGCCGCTGTCCACATCCTGCACGAAGCCGTAAATATAACCGGTGGCCGTGGAGAGCTTCATCATGGAGGTGTCGC
>ENA-UERC01002096-UERC01002096.1-human-gut-metagenome-genome-assembly--contig:-NODE-2096-length-10116-cov-5.398247_pt1 | contig 10116 bp, 10 predicted proteins | sample MGYA00242955_ERZ507955 | MGnify/ENA primary metagenome ERZ507955 (study PRJEB26167, sample SAMN06115394) | human gut metagenome | host: Homo sapiens | place: China:Hubei | collected 2016-04-27... | reverse complement strand
GGTATTACCCGGCTTGCACGAACTGGTCATATAGTGATATCCAAAAGCTGGTATAATAAAATGAATGCACAAAAAGAAATGAGGAACGTTTCATGAAACGTATTGCCAGCATACAGGACGTGTCCTGTCTGGGCCGCTGCTCCCAGACGGTGGCGCTGCCGGTGGTCTCCGCCATGGGGGTGGAGTGCGCCATACTGCCCACCGCCGTACTCAGCACGCACACCAGCTTTCCGGATTTCCACTGTCTGGATCTGACGGATCAGCTGCTGCCGGTGGCCCGCCACTGGAAGGCGCAGGGCGTGAGGTTCGACGCGCTGTATACTGGCTATCTGGCCTCTGACCGGCAGGTAGCGGTGGTGCTGGAGCTGCTGGAGCTGCTGCGGGAGGAGGGTACGCTGCTGTTCGTCGATCCCGCCATGGCCGACCACGGCAAGCTGTACGCCGGTTTCGGCCCGGAGTTCCCGGCGCTGATGGCGCAGGTGGTGTCCAAGGCGCAGATCACCGTGCCCAACATCACCGAGGCCAGCCTGATGACCGGCCTGCCCTACCGGGAGGACTATGACGAGGCGTACGTAAAGGCTCTGCTGCGGGGCGTGGCGGCGCTGGGCGCGGAAAAGGTGGTGCTGACCGGCGTTTCGCTGGAAAAGGACACCATCGGCTTCATGTCCTACGACAGCGCCACCGGCCAATTCGACCGCTACTTCAACCGCCGGGAGCCTCACGCCTACCACGGCACGGGGGATATTTTCTCCGCCACGGCGGTGGGCGGCATCATGCGGGGCATGAGCCTGAAGGACGCATTCCGTCTGGCGGTGGATTTCACCCTGCGGTGCATCGAAGTGACCCGCACCGACCCCCAGGCGGCGTGGTACGGCGTAGAGTTCGAGCGGGCGCTGCCCATGCTGACAGAGCGTGCGAAGGCGCTGGAGCCGTCAACACCCTGAGAACGAAAAACGTATACGTATAAAAGAAAAATGAAAGAGGAGGAGCATCATGTCTTTTGAACTGCCCGTGTACCACCATCCCGATTTTGCCCAGCCCTGCTTTACCGCCGCGCCGGACGCCCGGTGGCAGGTGGCGGAGCGGGACGGCATAGCCCCCGAGGATTTCCACAGCACTTCCATGTACCCGGAGTACTGCAAGATCGACGGCCAGTGGCGTCTGGCGGAGGAAAGCCGCATGGACGCCTGCATCGTTCTGCGGCCGGATGGCCGTCTGGACACGGTGGAGGCCCGGAATCTCAAGCAAGGCGACCGGGTGCTGCTGGGCCGCACCGAGCGGTGCGAGGAGGGCATCTACCTGCACTGCAATGGCTTCGCGGCGGAGGAGGAAGCGAAAAATGACGACCAGTTCGTGTTCCGTCAGGGACGCAGCCGCGAAACGTCCTACGCCAAGGATTACGACCAGCTGGCGGCGCTGCTGCGCCACGAGCGTGACCATGGCCGCATCATCTGGGTCATGGGGCCCGCCTTCGCCTTTGACGCCGGGGCACGGGCCGCCATGGAGGCCATGATCGAAAACGGCTACTGCCACGGCCTGCTGGCGGGCAACGCCCTGGGCACCCACGATCTGGAGGCCGCCTGTCTCCATACGGCGCTGGGACAGGACATCTACACCCAGCGCAGCCAGCCCAACGGCCACTACCACCATCTGGACGTGCTGAACAGGGTGCGCCGCAGCGGCTCAATCCCCCAGTTCATTCAGGACTATCACATCGACAACGGCATACTGTACGGCTGCGTGAAGCACAACATTCCCTTTGTGCTGACCGGCTCCATCCGGGACGACGGCCCGCTGCCGGAGGTGTACGCCGACGCCTATCAGGGCGCTTACGCCATGCGTTCGCTGGTGCGGGGCGCCACCACGGTGATCTGCCTTGCCACCATGCTGCATACCATCGCCGCCGGTAATATGACGCCCTCCTTCCGGGTGCTGCCGGACGGCACGGTGCGGCCTGTGTACCTGTACGCCGTGGATGCCGACGAGTTCGTGGTCAACAAGCTGCGGGACCGGGGCAGTCTCTGCGCCACCACCATGGTCACCAACGTGCAGGACTTCATCACCAAGGTGGCCCGTGATCTGGGCGTCTATCCGAAATAATGGGCGAGATACAGAAAAGGGAGGAATGGGTATGGATATCCACGGACTGCAAAAGCTGACGCTGCTGGACTTTCCCGGCCGCGTGGCCTGCACGGTGTTTTTGCAGGGGTGCGACCTCCGCTGCCCCTTCTGCCACAACGGCGGTCTGGTGCTGGGCGGCATGGAGCCGGTCACGGACGACGCGGGATTGCTGGACTTCCTGAAAAAGCGGCGGGGTCTGCTGGACGGCGTGGCCATCACCGGCGGCGAGCCGCTGCTGCGGCGGGAGCTTCCGGCGCTGCTGTGCTCGGTGAAGGAGCTGGGCTACGCCGTGAAGCTGGACACCAACGGCAGCCATCCGGAGGCGCTGCGGGCCGTGGTGGCGACGGGACTGGTGGACTACGTGGCCATGGATATCAAGAACAGCCCCGCGAAATACGCCGCCACGGTGGGACTGCCGGGCTTTGACCTGACGCCGGTGCGGCAGAGCGCTGCCCTTCTGCTGGAGGGCACGGTGGACTACGAGTTCCGTACCACGGCGGTGGCGGAGCTGCATGACGACGATTCCTTCCGGGAGATCGCCCAATGGATCGCCGGTGCGAAGCGGTACTACATCCAGTGCTTTATCGACCGGGACTCCGTGCTGCGGACAGGGCTTCACGCACCGGACAAGGCACAGCTGGAGCGCTGGGCGGATATCGTGCGGCCGCTGATCCCGTCGGTGGAGCTGCGGGGCGTATGATAGCAAAAAAACAGGGAGTCGGCAAAAGGCAGCTCCCGATAAGAAAACATCGTGAGGAAAGAGAGAACGGTATAGCTTCGGCTGTACCGTTTTCTCATTTTTCCATTGATGCCGTGACTTTTGACATTTCCAAGGCTCCGATGCCCTTGTAGTAAATGTCGATCTCCTGCGTCCGATTCTTGCCCTTCGGGTCGCTGGCCGCATGGACGATGATTTTCTCCACGAACTCATGGAGGATGCAGGGCGTGAGCTCCGGGATATCCGTGTACCTCTCCACAACGGAGAGAAAACGATCAACATCCGCCGATTTGCTTTCCTCCAGCTCCACTTCTTTCCGAAGGGAACTCGCCAGCACCTTGAGATCCTGTTCTTCCTTCTCATAGTCCGCAGAGAGCTTCTGAAAGCGTTCATCGGAGAGCTTGCCCGAAATGTTGTCCTCATAGAGCCGCTTGAAGATAGCATCCAACTCTGTGATCCGCTTTTCGGAATCGGCAAGCTGCCGTTTCCGCTTTGCAAGATCCCGGTCACGCTGCCGCAGGTCACTGTCCATGACCAGCCTCACAAACTCGTCCTTACTGCGGGAGGCGAAGGAAACGATCTCCCGCAGGTTTTCCAGAATCAATTCCTCCAAGATCACCGTGCGGATGGAATGGGTCTGACCGCAGAAGTCACGGCTCTTTCGGTAGCCGGCGCACAGGTAGTATTCCTGCTCGCGCCGGAAGTTGGTGGCTCTGCATTGATACATGACAGATCCGCAGTCCGCGCAGAACATCATGCCGGAGAACATCCCCATTTCTCCCATTTTTGTAGGACGACGGCGCGTCTGCCTTGCTGCTCTCGCGGCATCTGCGATTGCCTCCGTCCAGATCGGGTCATGGGTGTTCTCAAAGATCAGCCACTCACTTTCCGGATTATGGATGACCTTTTTGCTCTTGTAGGACTTCTTCCTCGTCTTGAAATTGACCGTGTGCCCCAGGTACTCCCGCCAGCGGTCCATGATATCCGCTACGGTGGAGGCATCCCATGCGTAGGGTAAGCCCCGCTTGATATTGCTTGCTTTCCGGCCCTTGCTGGCATAATAGGCGGCCGGGGTCAAGATCCTTCGCTCTGTCAGCTTCCTTGCAATCTGGGACGGCCCGAAACCGTCCATCACATATAGGCCGATCTCATAGACCACCACTGCGGCTTCCTCGTCCCTGACCCACAGCTTTTTGTTGTCAGGAGCCTTCATGTAGCCATAGGGCGGCAGGGTCGTCAGATGCTCACCGGCGTTGCCCTTGACCTTCATCACGGCACGGATCTTCTTGCTGGTGTCCTTCGCATACCACTCATTGATGATGTTCCGAAAAGGAGTGAACTCATTATCACCCTGGGTGCTGTCCACGCCATCGTTGACAGCAATAAAGTGAATGTCATGCTCAGGGAACATGATCTCGGTATACATGCCCACTTGCAGATAATCACGGCCCAGGCGTGACATATCCTTGATAATGACCCGCTTGACAAGGCCGGCTTCGATATCCGCAATCATTTGCTGGAAGCCAGGTCGGTTAAATGTCGTACCCGAAATGCCGTCATCAATATAAAAGCGATAGTTTTTGTAGCCGTGGTCAAGTGCGTAGCGTTGAAGGATCTTTTTTTGGTTGATGATACTGTTGCTGTCGCCCTGCAATTCATCGTCACGCGACAAACGGCAGTACAAAGCGGTAACAGCTTCGACGCTCATAGCGTTGTAAGGGAATTGAAGCGCGGCAGCGGTGTTTGACTGATGATACATAGTAACCTCCCATCCGGCAGTCAAACACGGTTTTGAAGTCACCTTCATTATACCGCGTCTTTTTGTCCCTGTCTGCCTGTTTGGGAGAATTAAGTTGTAGCTTCTTTCTGAACGTCCGCTTTCATCAGACGTTCCAGCTTTACGGCAATACCCTCATCGCCCTTTTCCCGAAAAAAGGAATTGACGATAAAGGTTGTGTTGCCGATCTGTTTTTCGCTCCGCTTCGGCGGGGCGTATTTCTTTTCAGATGAAACGGTCGTTTGCATAGTTAGCCCCTTTCTAATCGTCTGAAAACAAATCATGTTTTGATAGCTTACAAAGAACAGCAGAAACGGACGGCTGAATGGCCTATCAGCTCCACGGGAATCCCACCCCCGCGCGGTTCTCGCGCGGCCCTGCTCATTGCCTGCGACGCCTCACCGCCTGAATACGGCTGCACGCCCGGACTGTGACTGCAAGGGAGTATCGCCCCGTCTGTGCATCGTGGCCCGCGGGCTGCCTTGCCCGCTTTGCGGCCTGGTGGATATCGCTCGCCTCGTTGAAGGGTCATGGCGCACCGGCCGTATGGCTCCGCACAGACGGGAATGTATCCGTCTGCTCTATGCTGCGCCGGGATTTGCCGGGCTTTCTTTGTCAAGGAGCAAAGGACTCAGCCGCGCGGAAAGGGGTGCGCGCGGTCAGATCCCGCCTGGGTTCAGTTCAGGTCGAAACTCAGGATGGCGACGATCAGCTTCGTCTCGATCCGGCGGCGGATCTCCTCGTCCACTGCAAGGCAGGGATTGCCGTTCTGGTCATACCCTCTGCGCATGGACAGTGCCGCTATGTAGCCGGAATAGTGATCCAGCACCTGGTTCACCGCCTCCGGGTCGCCCCGCACGGCGGCGGCGATCACCGGATACGGGATCAGCTTGTGCTTACTCATTCGCGTCACCTCCCATCAGCTCTTTCAGCAGCTCATAGGCTCGCTGCCTGCGATGATTGACCGTTCTCCGGGGAAGGCTCAGCTTTTCGCCAATCTCCCGATCTGCCAGCTCCAGGAACCAGTACATCAGAAAGATATCCCGGAGGCTCTGGGGCAAAACAGTCAGCGCGTCAGCCAGCCTGTCGTCCTTAATGAGGATCACATCGCCGTCCACGGGGAAGGATGTGTATTCCCACGGATAGAGGTCATAGGTCGCAAGCGCCTCGCTGCCCTCCTCCGACAGATCGCTCAGGGACACGAAGCGGTCCTGCTGGACGCGAACCTGACGGAAAGCGTTAGCAGACTCATTTCGGATGGTCCTTTTGCAGAACGCATCGAAGGTGTGCTGCTTGTGCCGGTAATGGTGTTCAAGGTCCATTTTCTCACCTCCCTTCGCGCCGGAAGGCAGGTCGTGGTTTCCCCTTTCACCCCTTACTGGTTTTCCAAATGCCCCTTTTGGCCATTTTTTCGGAAATTTCTCAAAAATATTTTTTTCGCGGCTCATGCTGCGCTCCTTTCGTCCTGTTCGGGTGGTTGTTCCTTCCAGAACGAAGGGCGGCGGGGAGCGACAGCACACGGCGAAAAAGTGCCGGGAAAGACAAAAAGCGCCCACACAGGCATAAAAGCCTGTATGGGCGCTTCGGTGCGGTTCAGTATGGAAATTGTCGGCGGCTGTCGGAGGGCATAGGTATCCTACGGTGTCCGGGTATCGCCCGGCTATGCTCCCGGCGCGGCTCGTCGCCGCAGCATTAGCGGCACCTCCTGTGCTCTCCTGTCATACGCATAGGTCCCTTTCATCTGAAAAATGTTGGGACAGCAAAAACGACGGCCGCCCCGTACAGAGCAGCCGCCGTTTTCCCTATACCATACGCTGCTTTTCAGTACCGCAAGGATGGGTGTCCTGTTATCGTCGTATTCTGATTTCTTTCAGGGCATTTCCGGCTTCTTCACCAGCTTGACGGTGAACGCCTGTTCCGTGGCTCCCTCCGGCAGCAGCTTTGCCATGATCACAAGCCGCTGATTGCCGCTGTTGGTCTTGTCGTACTTCCGGCAGCAGGTGGAGAGGGTCAGGAAGGTATCCCCCTCGGAGAAGGTCACACCGTCAATATCCAGCCAGTTTTTCTTCTCCACGGTCTGGAAGAACTCGGTGAGCTTGCTCCCCATGGGATTGGGGTCAATATAGTCGAAGCCGGTATCCGTAATAAACAGGGCGGTGATCTGGAAGATCAGGTCGTCCCCGTCCACGGAAAGGTAGATGTAGGGGTTCTCCTTCACGAAGTCCGCATCCATATAGCGGTGCAGCTTGGTAAACCGCACACCGTCCGGGTCGCAGTCGTTGGCAGAGTGGCCGTAGATGACGGTGTTGGTATCCAGCGCGTCCCGCCCGCTGAGATGGTTCCGGCAGTCGGCGTAGTAGCAGCCCCATGTGCTGTACTCCCGCAGCTCGTCCCGGTTGAGGTAAAAGCCGTTGTCCTCCGCCTGCATCACGGGGTCGTCCACCTCCGCGCCGGGGATATACAGCCACGCCACGGCGTCGGGGTTCCTGCTTTTGGCGTCGGCAAGCTCCGCCTGCCGGTTGACGGTGGGAATGGGGGTCGCCTCCACTTCGGAGGTGCCGGAGGGAACTTCAATGGGATTGGGGTCTTTCTGATAGCAGCCCATGACGCCCGTGGCCATGGCAAAGAGCAAAACCACCATGCAGAGCATGGGTCGGATGATCCTTTTGATTTTATTCATAATGCGTTCTCCTGCCGCGCTGGAGCAGCGGCATGGCTCAAAGTGTTGTGTGTTCGGACTAAATGTTTCTTATAGCGAAAAAGGAACAGCGCAGCTTCGGGGCGAGATGCCCGTCCGCTGCGCTGTCCAATGTTCGCTTATGGGTCTTTGCCAGCGGCCTTGCTATTCAGCCATTCGTATAGACTGGGGAACTCATCCGGCGGCTCTGGCGGCTTTTTGCGGCGCTCGCGCTCGATGCGCAGATCGCTCCGCACCAACAGAATACCGATGACCGTTACTATGAGGAATGGCACGAGCAGAATGCCTCCAATCAGCACCGTCACCAGCCACTCATCCAGAGAGGATAAAAGCCCGCTGTCGGTGAACTGATCAAACCAGCCCAAGTACGAAAGAGCAACTATCATGGCGGTGATCAGCAGCGTTCCAACGCCGCCAATGACCACAAATGAGATGTCAAGCCTCTTTATCTGCTGCCATTCCTTTTCCGTCATACGCGCTTACTCCGCAAGGGCGCGCCAGATGAAGGTGACGATCTGTGCGCGGGTGCAGTTGGCGTCAGGGCTGAACGTGGTGTTGGTGGTGCCTTTGGTGACATCCTCCTTGACAGCCCACAGCACCGCGTCAGCGTAGTAGGCGCTTGCCTTCACATCGGTGAAGGGATTGGCCGTGCCCGCTGCCGGGGACTTCTGGGAGCGCCACAGGAAGGTGACGATCTGCGCGCGGGAGCAGGTGGCGTCGGGGCTGAACATGGTGTCGCTGGTGCCCTTGGTGATGCCGTTCTCCACGGCCCACAGCACCGCGTCATAGTAGTAGCTGCCAGCCTTCACATCGGCAAAGGGCATGACTGCGGACTTGGCTGCGGGGCTGCCTGCTGCGCGCCACAGGAAGGTCACAGCCTGCGCGCGGGTGCAGATGCCATTGGGGGAGAAGTGGGTCGCATCGGTGCCGGTGGTAATGCCCTTTTCCACGGCCCAGTTGACAGCTTCCTCATAGTAGCTGCCCTCCGGCACATCCACGAACACGCCGGTCTGGGGGTTGCCGCTGGCCTTCATAAAGACGACCTCGATGGTGTGGTTCTTCTTCACATTCTCGAAGGTATAGGACTTCACCGCGCCCACGTTCTTGCTGTCGATCAGCACCTTGGCGACGGCGTAGCCCTTATTCGGGGTGATGGTGAAGGTCTGATCCCTGCCCTCGCGGACGCTGACATTGCCGGTGGGAGAGATGGAGCCGTTCACGCCTGCGGTGGCCTTGATGGTGTAGTAGGTGTAACCGCCGCCGCTGCTGCCGCCGTTGTAGACCCAGTTGGCCTTGACGGTGACGTCCTTATCCGGCATGACGAAGCTGGCGTTCTTGCTGCTGGCGCTGAGGACGGTCACATCGTCGGAGGTCCAGCCGTTGAAGGTGTAGCCGGACTTGGTTCCGGCGTAGATATTGACCGTGGTTCCTGCGGCATGGCTGCCAGCGCCGGTAGCGCCGGTGCCCGCGCCGCTCAGGGTAACGTTGTGATACTTGGCAGCCTCCGTGTCGGCAATCTTGATGGTAAGCTCCTTCGTGTCAGAGCCGCCGCCATTGGTGGCCTTGACGGTGAACTTGAAATCGCCGGCCTTGGAGGGCGTACCCTTGATGGTGTCGCCCACCAGCGTCAGGCCGTCAGGCAGAGTGCCGGTCTCGATGCTCCAAGTGATGGGGTTGGTGCCGGTGGCAGCCAAGGTCTGGCTGTACGCCTCACCCACCTTGCCGTCCGGCAGGGCAACGGTGGTGATGGCGGGCTTGGTGGGAACATAGGTGCCCTCGGTGGCATCGAAGGTGTAGGTCAGGATCACGCTGTCCGCGTGGGCATCGCCAGTCAGAGCGGGGCTGACCGTGGCCGTCTTGCCCTCGATGGTGTTGTAGGTGGACTTAACGGAGAATACGCCTGCGCCAGCGGTTTCCAGCGTGATCTTCACGGTGTAGACCGTACCGGGCTGGAACTTGCCGCCGATGGCAAGGGGCGTACCGTCCGCTGCCATCCACTCGGTGTTCGCCACAGTGTAGGTGCTGTCGGTGGTGGTTGCTATGGCCGCAGCAGCGTCCTTGACGGGCTTGGCAACGGTCAGGTGCTCCACCATGATGCTGGTCAGCATGGGGATCTCGGTGTTTTCACTGCGCTTCGCGTGGCAGTCAACGCACTCCTCATGCTGCTTGCCCGCTGCATTGGGGGTTGCGGGGGTGTCTACCACCCACTGCCAGTTGTGGTTGGCGGTTTCGGTGTAGTTTGCGGTTTCGCCGGACTTCTTGCACTTGGAGCAGGTACGGCTATGGGTGGTGTCGTCGCTGTTGGGCGTCCATGCGTTGAAATCGTGAGCTTCCACCTTGAAATCGTCGCCTGCTGTGCAGGTCTTGATATGCGTACCGGGGTCCATGTATACCCAAGGCTGCGCGTCGGTATCGTGGGTATGACCGACCGTCACGGTGCAGCTTGCGGATTTGGTGCCGCAGGTGACTGTGATAATTGCCGTGCCCTGTGCCTTAGCTGTCACCTTGCCGGTAGTATCAACCTCCGCAACTTCGGGCTTGTCGCTCGCCCAAGTCAGGCTGCCCGTCGCGTTGACAGGCTCCTTCACGGCGGAGAGCTGATAGGTCGCGTTAAGCTCCAGATTTACCTTCGTCGGGGCAACGGTAATGCCGGTAAGCTCAATGACGGGAGCCTCGGTTACGGTGACATAAAAGAGGGAAGTCTTAGGAAGCGTTTTGTATTCGGTGCTGCCATCCTTGACGGCAACCAGCTCCAGTTGGGCTTTCTCCGATGCGGCATGAGCCGCCTTCGGCTTGATCTTG
>ENA-UERC01002091-UERC01002091.1-human-gut-metagenome-genome-assembly--contig:-NODE-2091-length-10139-cov-7.201550_pt1 | contig 10139 bp, 10 predicted proteins | sample MGYA00242955_ERZ507955 | MGnify/ENA primary metagenome ERZ507955 (study PRJEB26167, sample SAMN06115394) | human gut metagenome | host: Homo sapiens | place: China:Hubei | collected 2016-04-27... | reverse complement strand
AAACTTCATATACTCTAAGCACAAGGAGGTTGAGGTTTGGCTATGAATAACAGTTTAACAGAAGTACATCAATTACTTGCAAAAAAACAGTTTGATTAAATAGTATTTTAGAAAGGTCGGGCTATGGAAACAATGCTGACTTCCGGTCCGGCTTTTTCTTCTTTTTCTCATACCGTTCGACCTTTACAAGGATTTGGTCGCTTGCTATAATACTTTCGTATCATTTAAGCTGTCATCGGAGGACTTGTCGTGATTGAATTAGAATCCATACGGCTTGAGAAGCAGCTGAAATCCGCAGGACACAGCTGCATTTATCTGGCCAGGGACCGCGAAAGCGGTCAGCGCCGTATCTACCGGGAATTTGAAGGAAAGGGAGACGTGTACCAAAAGCTGGCACAGCTCCATTGCCCGCACCTTCCCCAGATCTACCAGGTGCAGGAGGTTGGAGACCGGACCGCCGTCGTAGAGGAGTTTATAACCGGCGATACACTGGCCTTCCTTCTGGAAAAGGGCTTCCTGCCGGAGGCGGAGGCGGCAGATATTATCTGCCAGCTCTGCGACGCGCTCACCGTTTTGCACCAGGCCGGAATCGTCCACCGGGATATCAAACCGGAAAACCTGATCCTGCGGGGCAGTGAGCTGGTGCTGATCGACTTTGATGTCTCCCGGATATCCAACCCGTCTCACAACAGCGACACGCGGATCATGGGCACCACCGGCTATGCCGCGCCGGAGCAATACGGCTTTTCCCAGACGGATGCCCGCGCCGACCTTTACGCCGCCGGTGTGACCTTCAACGAAATGCTCATCGGGCAGCACCCCTCCCGGGCCTTGGCGGCGGGGCCCTTCCGTCCCGTCATCGAACGGTGCATTGAAGTAAATGTGGACAAGCGCTATCAGACAGCGGCAGAGCTGCGCGCAGCCGTCCTCCGGCGGCTCCATTATCGGAAACGCCGCAGGCTGTGGCTTACCGTTGCCGGGGTCTCCGCAGCTGCGATCCTGGCGCTGGGGATTTTCGGTGCCTCCCGGCCGAGACCGGTGCAGGGCGAGACTGCGCCCTCTGTTGAAGCGGCTGCCCTTCCGGAGGTTCCGGAAGCCGGTACACAAGCCGCCGCAGTCACCCCGGAGGGCACCGAGCCGCCGGCCTCCGAGCCGATTCGGACACAGCTTCCGCTGTCTGAGGACACCGCACCTGCCGTCAATCAGGGCTTTACCACAGCCTTTACCTATGACCTGGACGGCGACGGCACGGAAGAAGAATACTTCTTCGGTACACTTCATCAAAACATCCCCGCCGGATATCAGCACACGCTTTCGGACAGCTTTGGCATCGCCGCCGGAGATATGAGCGAACGGACCGTTTTCCCCTGCGTCTGGAAAACGGATGCCGACGGATCCATCGTTCCGGTTCCGGAATTTGCCGAAAAACTGATCCAGCCCCAGGTCAAACTTCAGCGTACCGAGGGAAACGAAAGCCCCGCTCCTGCGATCTGCGAGGCGGATAATTCCGTCTGGCATGGTGGCGTGCAGGTGCTGTTCTCCATTGAAAATCTGGGCTCCTGGTACTATTCCGCCAGCGCCACTCTGGACGGACAGACGCTCACTGCCGCAACCATGTCCCATGTTTTCGACATCAGCAAGCAATTCCAGTAACGTTTTCCGGGCGGGTCAATGACCCGCCCGGAAAACGTTCAAGGACAGCCCCATCGGAGATCATCCGGGGCATAAAAAAGGACTGCCGCGTTTGCAGCAGTCCCTGTTTTCCTCAGAAAATCAAATTACACCATTGCAGCGGTGATGATGGCCATCTTGTAGACCTCGTCGGCATTGCAGCCGCGGGACAGGTCGTTGATGGGCGCTGCCAGGCCCTGCAGGATGGGGCCGTAGGCCTCGAAGCCGCCAAGGCGCTGGGCGATCTTGTAGCCGATGTTGCCGGCCTCAATGTTGGGGAAGATGAAGGTGTTTGCGTGACCGGCCACGGGAGAGCCGGGGAACTTCAGCTGACCAACCTCGGGAGCCACGGCGGCGTCGAACTGCATCTCGCCGTCGATGGCCAGCTCAGGAGCCATTTCCTTGGCGACGATGGTGGCATCGTGGCTCAGCTTGACGGTGCCGCCCTTGCCGGAGCCGTTGGTGGAGAAGCTCAGCATGGCAACCTTGGGGTCAATGCCGAAGACCTTGGCGGTACGGGCAGACTCAATGGCCACCTCGGCCAGCTTCTGGGCAGCGGTCAGAGTGACGTTGCCCTCCTTGTCTACGCTGTCCTCATAGCTCAGGTTGATGGCGCAGTCGCCCATGGCCAGCTTCTCCTCGCCGCGGACCAGGATGAAGCAGGAGGACACCAGATGAGCCCCCTTCTTGGTCTTCACCAGCTGCAGAGCGGGACGGACGGTATCGGCAGTGGAGTAGGTAGCGCCGCCCAGCAGGGAGTCGGCATAGCCCATCTTCACCAGCATGGTGCCGAAGTAGTTGCCCTTGGACAGAGCCTTGCGGCAGTCCTCGGGGGTCATCTTGCCCTTGCGGAGCTCCACCATCTTGTCCACCATCTTGTCCATCTCGGGATAGGTAGCGGGGTCGATGATCTCCACGCCCTCGATGTTGAAGCCGCCCTTGGCAGCATTGGCCTTGACCTCGTCCACATTGCCGATGAGGATGGGGGTCAGGAAGCCGCCCTCAACCAGACGAGCGGTGGCCTCCAGGATACGGGCATCGTGGCCCTCAGTAAAGACGATCTTCCGGGGATTGGCCTTCAGAGTTTCGATCATTGCATCAAACATGAAATATTCCTCCAATTCATGAGCCGAAGCCCATTTTTTCGTCTCTATTATAGCGCACATCCCCCTTAGGTGCAACCATTTTTTTGCAAATAGTCCCATTGTGTCCATAAGAGAATTTTATGCAATGTGATGAAATGGTTTTCTGAAATGGCATTTTTCCTATTGATTTTTGTACGTTTTGGCTTTATAATGGTTTAAACTATGTTGGAGGGAAAATCGCATGGGAGAGCTCTATGCCATTGTCTCCGGCAAGGGCGGCACGGGCAAAACCTCCGTCTGCGCCGGGCTTGCCGCCGCTCTGGCCGAAAAGGGCCGGAAGGTACTGTGCATCGACTGCGATGTAGGGCTGCGGAATCTGGATATCTCTCTGGGCATGTCCGACTGCGCTTCCCTTTCCTTCCTGGATGTGTGCCAGGGGAGCTATGCGCTCTCAGATGCCTGCCGCCATCCCAAATATGACAGTCTCTTCTTCCTGACGGCCCCGATGAACACCCCTGTGGAGAAAATTGACCCGGAGCCCTTCGGGAGGATGCTTCTGGAGGCCCGGCAGCAGTTTGAGTTTGTATTCCTGGATGCACCCGCGGGGGTCGACGCCGGGTTCCGGCTCACCAGCGGGTGGGTCGACCGGTTCTTGCTGGTCACGGGCTCCGGCCCTGCCGCCGTAAGGGATGCCGCCCGGGTCAGCGACCTGCTGGAGCTGGAGGGAAAGAAAAACGTCCGTCTCATTGTCAACCGTGTGGACGAGGAGATGCTCTCCACCGTCCGGCTGACCATTGACGATATTATGGACACCACCGGGACCCCTCTGGCAGGGGTTGTCCCGGAAGACCCCAATATCACCCTTGCCGCAGCCTTCGGGGTACCGGTGCTGGCCTATGCCAGGCGCTGCCCCGCCGCCCGGGCCTTCCGGCGCATTGCAGACCGGCTGGAGGGGATCACCGCCCCCATAAAACTATGACAAAAGATAAGGAGTGACCTGTATGAATATTGCATTTCTGGCCCATGACAAAAAGAAGGAACTGATGGTTCAGTTCTGCACGGCCTACAAAAGCGTCCTTCAGAAGCACAGCCTCTACGCCACCGCTACCACCGGGCGGTTGATTGCGGACAATACAGGTCTGCCCATCACCCTGCTGCTTTCCCACAAGCAGGGCGGCCACCAGCAGATCAATGCCCGCATCGCCTACAACGAAATCGACCTGGTGCTGCTCTTTACCGACCCCAACACCACCGACCCCTGGGACGACGCCCAGATGATCGAGACCATCCGCCACTGCGACAAGCAGAATGTACCCATTGCCACCAACCTGGCCTCCGCCGAGATGTTCATCCTGGGCCTGCAGCGGGGCGACCTGGACTGGCGTGAAATGGTCCACAGCAAGACAAAATTCTGAGGAGACATTTACTTTATGGATATGATCAAACCCCGCACCCTTTCCGGCTTTATGGAGCTGCTGCCCGACAAGCAAATCAAGCTGGAAAAAATGATGGAGATCCTCCGCAGGACCTACGCCTCCTACGGCTTTGCCCCCCTGGACACCCCCGCCATTGAGGATGCCCAGATCCTTTTGGCCAAGGGCGGCGGCGAAACCGAGAAGCAGATCTACCGCTTCACCAAGGGCGACAGCGATCTGGCCCTGCGGTTCGATCTGACCGTGCCTCTGGCCAAATACGTTGCCCTGCACTACAATGAGCTGGCCTTTCCCTTCCGCCGCTTCCAGATCAGCAAGGTCTACCGGGGTGAGCGAGCCCAGAGAGGCCGCTTCCGGGAATTCTACCAAGCGGATATCGACATCATCGGCGACGGAAAGCTGGATATTCTCAATGAGGCGGAAATCCCCGCCATTATCTACAAGGTCTTCCGGGGCTTCGGCCTGACCCGATTCCAGATTCGGGTCAACAACCGGAAAATCCTCACCGGCTTCTATGATATGCTGGGTCTGGCCGAGAAGAGCGGCGACATCATGCGCACCGTGGACAAGCTGGACAAGATCGGCCCCGACAAGGTAAAGACCATCCTCCTGGAGGACTGCGGTCTGGAAGAAGCCCAAGCGGACGACATTCTGCGCTTCATCGCCATTCGCGGCACCAACGCCCAGGTCATTGCCGCTCTGGAGGGCTACACCGGTAAGAGCGAGGTTTTCGACACCGGCCTTGCGGAACTGAAGGCCGTCACCGCCAACCTCTCCGCCTTCGGCGTTCCCGAGGAGAATTTCGCCGTGGACCTGACCATTGCCCGCGGTCTGGACTACTATACCGGCACGGTCTACGAGACCACATTGCTTGACCACCCGGAGATCGGCTCCGTCTGTTCCGGCGGCCGGTATGACAATCTGGCGGGCTACTACATCGACAAGCCCCTGCCCGGCGTGGGCATTTCCATCGGTCTGACCCGGCTTTTCTATGTGCTGGACGAGCAGGGTCTGCTGAATCCCGCCCTGCCCAGCGCCCCGGCGGATGCCCTGGTGCTGCCCATGACTGCCGACATGGCCCCGGCCATTGCCCTGGCCGAAACCCTGCGCTCCGCCGGATTGCGGGTGCAGCTGTATGGCGAGCAGAAGAAATTCAAGCAGAAAATGGCCTACGCCAACAAGCTGGGGGTCCCCTATGCCGTTCTTCTTGGAGAGGACGAGATTGAAAAGGGCTTGTGCTCCGTGAAAAATATGCAAAGCGGCGAGCAGCTGCTCCTCTCCCCCGAGGATGCCGCCAAGCTCATCCAAACCGCCGTCACCGCCCAGTGTCCTGTGATCCTGGAAAAATAAGGGCTTGATAAGCACCTGCTCATTGGATTGAGCAGGTGCCTTTCTATTGCAAGGGCCGTGGGGTATAATAGGAACTGGGAGAAAAATATTTTCTGTTTTTGCTGCTGGTGCTGGGATAAACGCCCGCGTCCGGCTTTCCGCCGCAGCTTCCGTACCAAACACCAAGGCAGGGATTTTTCGTCCCTGCCTTTTGCTTATCCCTCGATCGCACTTGACGCGCAGCAGATTCGGTCGTAAAATAGCCACAACCAGGCCAATTCTCTCCGGAAACGGGCTGAACGAATGCGCCGCGCGGGCCTTCCCTGTCACCGAATCGCATACAATGTCGGGAGAAGCCGCCGCATCTATGCTAATGTCTACTGAACAACCCTCAGTTTTTCGCACGGTTGCAAAAAGCCGAGCAGCCAATCCAGAAATTGTAAAAAAGCGTACTGAATCTTTCGCAGATTCAGCAGCAGAATGGACAGAGCAACCACACGCGCAGCTGTATCTTCCAGCTTCGCCGTCACCAGACCCTTTCCACATTTCCGCTTTCCCAGGCTGAATTTGCGCTCTACTTCTACCCGCTCGCATTCGTCCTGGTAATCCTGAACCTTGTTCCGTTCCTCGCCTTTCTTGGGCCTTCCCAGCGCAGGGCCGGACAGCCGGATACCCCTCTCTTTGCAGCAGCGGGAATTTTCGCGGTTTGGGTCGCACAAAGGGTTGACTGACACTGACGATCCGGTCCGGAACACTGTGGGTACCTGGGACACCCTTGCTCTTGGCCATATTCTTCCCGCTGTCGGGCGGATTAGGGACTTTCACCCTTTGAAACATGCGCCCGCTGGGCGCACATAAACACATCCCTCTGGGCCAGTCGATGTGACATTGCCCAGAGGGATGCCTGTATTCCTTGCATTACAGATGTCGAGGCATAGTAGTGGTATACTCGTACTTATCCCCGGCGTGGTAGCTGATGACATAGTACAAGGCGGTGCCGTCCTCCAGATGCATCAAAGATGTTATTTTCAGCACGGCGGAGGTATTCTTCAAATCCAGGAGCTTCTGCACCGTAGCATCAGCCATGGTGGCTTCAATCCGCATTTCTATCTGATCCATGTGTAGATGATAGTCATCCTCGTATACCCGGTATAAGGAAGTATCTTCCAGCAAACGGGTGTGCAAGTTGGGGCAACACCGCTGCCGGATGTAGGCTACCTCGTATGCCATTGGAATATCGTCCCCTCGGCGAACTCGCTTTAACCGGTAGACCTTCTCCTCTGGCGCAAGGCCCATCGCTGCCACCACTGCCGATGGGCACTCCGTCAAGATTTCAATGGAACGAATTTCTGAGGAGGGCTTCTTTCCCAGCCGTTCCATTTGCTCCGTAAAGCTCTCGTGGTATCGGGCAGCAGCATATTCGGTTTTTTTCTCCCGGACAAAAGTTCCGGCAGAGACCTTCCGGGTAATATAGCCTTCCGATTCCAGCATGGCCAGAGCCCGGCGAATCGTCTCCCGGCTGACACCGTAGCGTTGGCGCAGCTCCATTTCCGTCTCCAGCCGGCTGCCGGGAGCCAACTCTCCGCTGTCAATCCGCTGCCGCAGTTCCCCGTAAATACGGCAGTAAGAGAAATTGTTTGCCATGGTCATACCCCCTTCTCCCCTATTATACCTGATTTACCCAGATGGTGCAAGTGCAATTCCGCCCCGGAAGATTTTTCCGGGGCGGAATTGCGGGCTATGTGTTCAGCACTGTCCAATGCATACACCTATCTCAAAAAGACAAGAACTCCTTCACTGCATCCTGGGCAGCTTTTTCCACCATCTTGTCAATGGAAGTACCGATAACCAAGATATTGACCTTGGTATCCTGGAATGCCCGGAAATTGGTGGCATTGATACCGCCCTCTGCCAGAGTGGGAACTGTGACAGACTCTACCAAGGCCTGGAGTCGCTCCTTCACCTCTGGATGGATTTCCCCGGCTGCCACTCCTTCGTAGCTCATGCCGGTCATCAGGCCAATCATATCCGTGCCTACCTCCTGCATCTGCTTTGCCACCTTGGCAACCTCCTCCGGCGTTTCCGCAGGCAGACCAAAGGTGTGTAAATCCGAATGCTTACCGATGTAAGCATCCACCAGCAGGCCATAACTATGTGCCTTTTCCACCAGCTCTGCCAAGTCCTCAATGCAGGACTTATGGGTGTGCAGACCGTCAGCACCAGCGTGGGCCATCATCGCAAAATCCTCATCCTTCAGGGGCATGGGTACAACCTCTGTAAAGCCGCCGGGGATGCCCACGGTGATATAGGTACCCCTGGGGCAAACCGCCCGTACACCTCTGGTAACCTCCGCCATCTGGGCCACGGTAATCTCGTGACGAATTTGCTCGGCATCATGCATAGAGGTTACGCCTTTGTACCCCCGGGCCAATGCCACAGCAGGGTGGTTCGGCTCAATCATGGTCACACCTGCATCGCATACAGCTTTGGCAAGGCGGGAGTCGTCGCCGGTAATACCGGTGCTGAGGATGGTATGCCCGTTGCCCAGTTCCAGTGCCCGAGTCACTTTGGCACGGGCCATTTCCATACGCTTGCGCATATCGTTGCGAATCATCATAATCGTTTCCTTCTTTCTAATTCTTAGTTTTCTGAAGTGCTTTTGGTTGCTTTATTGGCAAATGCGGTGATAACAAAAGCCAGGGCCATTGCAGTCACCATACAGATGGCGAAGTACACACCCTTACCGGGGTTGGTCATAAAGGGGGCACTGAAGGTAGGAACATAAGCCGTGCCCTTTACATCGAACAGTCCTACCAAAGCGCCGGAAACTGTAGAGGCAATTAATGCACCAGCAAAGACTACCTTATTAGAGAACATGTAGGGGTAGGCAGCCTCTACAAATGTGCCAAATCCAATGTTGATAATGAATCCGGGCAAGGCAGCGCTGGCATCACTCTTCTGCCGAGGGAATATCACATTTGCCAGGGTAATACCGGCAGAAACCATAACCAGCCCCGTCATATCGATCGCACCCAGGAAGCTGAAGCCTGCGGCTTCCATTTCCAGGAGCACAATGGGAAGAATTGCTGCATGGTACACACCGCCAATAATGGCAGGCCAGATCAGCAAACCTGCCAAAGCACCAGCCAGCACGGGATTAAATGCAATGGCAGCCGCAATCACATCGTTGATGGCATTGCCCAGCCACAGAGCTATAGGTGCCAGCAGATACATGCCGATAAGCCCCGCTGCCAGACCACCTAAGCCACCGGCTGCAATGTTCGCAGTGGTGCCGGGAACTTTCCACTTAAAGCAGGCTATGGCAATATAGTATGAGAACACGCCGGCGAGAATGCCTGTTGCCAAGCCTCCAATCAAACCACCGGCTGTACTCATAAGGCCTGCTACGATACCGGCTACAATACCTACCTCATCCAAGCCGGAAATCTGCTTAGCGGCAATGGCTGCTACAATAACAGGGATTGCACCTACCAGGGTGTTGAATACTTCCTCCAGACCGCTAAGGCCGGGAATTTTACTCAGTGCCAGGGTTAATGCCATTGCAATAAAGCCGGGAAGTGAAGCCATCATGATGCCCCGGAAGTTAATCCGTTTCCAGATGTTCCCCTCCTGTGCCTTTGCCCCGGCAGACGAGCCGATAATTGGTGAATACTTAATGCCCCATTCCTTGGCAAGAGCGGACAGGAACGCCACAGCCCGGGTGCGGTTGGTGGTGCCGGTGGTACCGGAGGCGGAAATTACATTGCAGCCCATTTTTTGGCAATGTCCCATAGATGTTCCGCCAGTGCCTACGCAAGGCAGTTTCTTGACGGCGGCTGCAGTAAGGGATGTCTGGTTGATTCCCTTGGGATCACAGCTCATAAGAACAATGCCGTCAATTTCTCCGGCAGCGATTTTTTCTGCCAGTTTTTGGTCCACATCTTTAGCTTCCTGGTTTACAACACTTAAGGGCTTTTCCTCCCCGGCAGTAACAGTTCCCTTTTCATCCAAAGTGTACAGCCTGGCGGGAGTATCCTGGGGGATGTTGTCCATAGAGCGGCTTGCACCAATAAACTCCACAAACCCCACCTCTACTCCGGCAGAGCTTGCCTGGGTAAAAATTTCCCGCAGCAGTGCCTGAGGATCGTTGCCGCCCTGCATATACAGGTTGCCGCCGCTGGATCCAATGATCGCGATTCGTTTCATGTGTGCCATCCTTTCTTTGTCTTACCCAGAAGGAGATCTTTTCTCCTCGGTTCTGGCTTGGTCCGGTTTTGCTTGCATATTTATTGTACTTTGTCCGGACATTAAATGCAATCCGCAAAATAGCTAATCTTTTGTGAAATCATATGTGTAACATGTATAACAACATTTTCCCTGTTAGAATTACAATATATCATATGCTAAGTACAATTTACAGCAATCTTTACAGTGCCTTTGTACTTTTGCATCGCATCGCATTGTCTGTACATTGCTCGCGCTAAGAATTATAAAACTTCAGGCATTTAGATTAATGTTTACTGAACATCCCTCAGTTTTTCGCGCGGTTGCAAAAAGCCGAGCAGCCAATCCAGAAATTGTAAAAAAGCGTACTGAATCTTTCGCAGATTCAGCAGCAGAA
>ENA-UERC01002086-UERC01002086.1-human-gut-metagenome-genome-assembly--contig:-NODE-2086-length-10151-cov-3.211435_pt1 | contig 10151 bp, 6 predicted proteins | sample MGYA00242955_ERZ507955 | MGnify/ENA primary metagenome ERZ507955 (study PRJEB26167, sample SAMN06115394) | human gut metagenome | host: Homo sapiens | place: China:Hubei | collected 2016-04-27 | study... | reverse complement strand
CATGAAGGCCAGCAAGCTGACCGCCCGGGGCCTTGCCTATGCGTTCCGGGCCGTTGGCCGTAAAATCGCCAAGGCACACCGGGAGGCGCAAACGCCCCACGGCAAACAGAGCGTGAAAAAGCTCATGGCCCACGGTACGGCCACCAACAGTATTGAGGTGGACGCACCCAAGGTATTTGACCGGGTGGCCCGGAAGTGGAATGTGGACTATGCCTTTTACAAAACCGGGCCGGACAAATATCTGCTTTTCTTCAAGTCTGGACAGGCCGACGCGATGACGGCCTGTTTTTCTGAATACTCCCGGAAGGTGCTGGATAAATCCAAATCCCGGCGCGTCCCCATCCGGGAACAGCTCAAACGGGCGGCGGATCAGCTTGCCAAGGAAAAGCCCCGCCAGAAGGAGCGCGTAAAGGAGGCAGCCCATGCGGACAGATAAGATCAGAAAATATGTACTCCCCAATATCCCGTATCTGTTCATCGGCTGGGCCTGCTTGAAAATGGGGACGGCCTACCGTCTGGCTGCTGGTGCAAACTTCGGGGAAAAGCTGCTGGGGCTGATGCAGACCATCGGCGTGGCCTTTGCGGATTTTTCGCCGGGGCTTGATCCCTTTGACTGGCTCATTGGCTTTGTGGGTGCTGTGGCTTTTCGGCTGCTGATCTACTTCAAAAGCAAGAACGCCAAGAAATATCGCCGGGATGAGGAATACGGATCGGCCCGTTGGGGCGGGCCTAAAGACATCCAGCCTTTTGTCGATCCAAAGTTTGAGAACAATGTCATTCTCACCGGGACGGAGCTTCTCACCATGAACACCCGCCCGAAGATCCCGGCCAATGCCCGCAACCTCAACGCCTGTATCATCGGATCGTCCGGCTCGGGCAAAACCCGGTTCTGGCTCACGCCCCAGCTTCTTCAAGCCCATTCCTCGTATGTGGTGGTCAATGCAAAAGGCGGCGGTAAAGTAGTCATTCCGGAAGGATTGTGGCTGACAGGTCCTATTGAGTTATTGAGCAACGTCAATCTGCATACGGAGAAAAATGCCCTCATTGTCTTTACAGATGATTTCAATGCCTATCCCATTCTTGAGACATCGTTTGAAGGGTTGAATACCCGCCGTTGCCAGTCGCCTATTTCTGCGCGCAACGCAGAAAACATAGCCATTACAGGCTATGGTGTATTCGACGGTTAGGGCGATAGCTGGCGTCCGGTGAAAAAAAGCAAACTGACTGCCGGACAATGGGATGCACTCGTCAAGTCGGGTGGTGTAGTAGACAAATCCATATGGTATCCCACAGCCGGATCGCTAAAGGGAGCATTGGCCTGCAAGAACTTCAACAATCCCGAAGGTATCGAAACAGACGAGGAATGGAATGAAATCCGTCCGTGGTTGCGCCCCGTATTGCTCAATATCGTCAAGAGTAAAAGAGTCCTGTTAGAGGGTGTTACATTCAAGAACTCACCAAGCTGGTGTCTGCATCCGCTATCATGCGAGCACATCACCATTAACCAAGTAAAAGTATTCAATCCCTGGTATTCTCAGAACGGCGATGCCCTGGATTTGGAATCCTGCAAGAATGCATTGATAATCAATAACATCTTCGATGCCGGTGACGATGCCATCTGCATCAAATCCGGTAAAGACGAGGACGGACGCAAACGCGGCGAACCTTGCCAGAACGTTATCGTAAAGAATAACACTGTGTTACACGGTCATGGCGGTTTCGTCGTGGGCAGTGAAATGTCCGGCGGCGTGAAAAATATTTATGTAACAGATTGCACTTTCCTCGGCACAGACGTAGGTTTGCGCTTTAAAAGCACCAGAGGACGCGGCGGTGTTGTAGAGGGAATCTATATTCACAACATCCACATGATTGATATACCCCACGAAGCACTGCTCTTCGACCTATTTTATGGCGGCAAGGCTGCCGGTGAAGAAACGGAAGAAGACCTGAAAGGCCGCATGAAGACAGCAGTTCCCCAAGTGACTGTTGAAACGCCTTCTTTCCGGGATATTCACATCTCCAATATCATCTGCAAGGGTTCCGGACGCGCCATGTTCTTCAACGGACTGCCCGAAATGCCCATCAGGAATGTAACCGTAAAGGATGTAATCATCAACGATGCCAAAGAAGGCGTTGTCATCAGCCAGGCGGAAGGTGTCACATTGGAAAACATACGTATAGAGACTAAGGGACACACATTGGATGTGAAAAACGCCAAAAATCTGAAAGTGGACGGAAAAGTATATTCCGCTATTGGCGCAGAAGGAAAAATGCTGGATTTTTAAGTAAAGTTCAATAAGCAATAAGCGCAAAGCAGACAGTCTTTTTGCCAAAAGGAAAAGAGCTGTCTGCTCTATTTAGTTTAATTTTGCCGCAGTTTATTAAACACATTCCTTATGAAAACGACCTTTTTAACCGGTTTCCTGTTAATGTGCGCATGCACTCTTGCCGCACAATCACAACCAAATACCAAAACCATTTCGGTAGAAGTAACCAACTCATGGAGCAAGGACAAGAGCGATGCTCCGGTAGTACTGAAAATCAAAGACCTGCAACCCGGCTTCCGCGTACGTTCGGCTGTTGTAATGAACGGCAGTGAGGAAATCCCCTCGCAACTGGACGACTTGAACGGCGATTTAAAAGCCGATGAGCTGGCATTTGTCATGGACATTCCTGCCCAAAGCAAGAAAACGCTGGCAATTACCTTGTCTTCCGCCCAAGCAGATAAGATCTATCCGGCACGTGTATTTGCCGAAATGCTGATACGCGATGCAAAAAAGCAGAAGCACGCCCCCACACAGTCGGTTACAGTACCGGGCTCTACCAATTTTTATAATATGCTACACGGGCACGGGCCGATGTTCGAATCGGAATTAGTGGCTTACCGCGTTTATTTCAATCAAAAGCAAACCGTTGACCCATACGGCAAGTTCAAAAAAGGACTGGAAATCAAGGAAAGCGGTTTTTATCCCAATGACGAACAGCTTGCACGCGGTTTCGGAGACGATGTACTGATGGTTGGCAACAGTTGCGGTGTCGGCGCCCTGAAAGGTTGGGACGGAACGAAGGCCACCCACATAGAACCGATAGCTTTCCGCACCGAAAGCATTCTTGCTTATGGTCCTGTACGCACCATAGTCGATGTAACCGTAAAAGGCTGGAACTATCAGGGAAAAGAATTGAACATGACCAACCGCTATATCCTTTATGCCGGACACCGTGACCTGCTGGTAGAGACTTCCTTTGACGAACCGCTGGAAAACGAAGTGTTCTGTACCGGTGTGCAGAATATCATGGGCAACGAAACACGCTCGGAATCAGATCACAAAGGATTGATAGGCAGTTGGGGAAGGCACTGGCCGGTCAACGACACCGTAAAATACGCCAAAGAGACAGTGGGCATTGCCACCTATGTTCCTCAGAAATATATCCGTCAGGAAGTAAAAGATAAAGATAATTTCCTTTATACCCTTTCTGCACCGGGTAGCGACCGTTTCCACCATTACACCATGTTTACTTCATGCAAGGAAACTTTCGGATATCCTACTGCCGAAGCATGGTTTGCCTATATGCGCGAGTGGAAAGAAGAGTTGCAACACCCGGTTCAGATTAAAATCAAGAATTAAACACTCAAAGAATCAAATCGTAACATGAAAAGCAGAAACGCACTTTTAGGACTCAGCCTGCTGCTGGCAATGCCGCTGGCGGCACAAGAAAAGAATTATGTTTCCGAGGTATGGGTAGCCGACCAAGGCAACGGTAAATATAAGAACCCGATACTCTACGCAGACTATTCCGACCCGGATGCCTGCCGCGTAGGAGATGATTTCTATATGACCTCTTCCAGTTTCAACTGCCTGCCGGGTCTGCAGATTTTACACTCAAAAGACCTCGTTAACTGGAGTATCATCGGCGCTGCCGTTCCCTACGCCCTCCCCCCTATCGAAACACCGGAACGTCCGGAGCATGGCAACCGTGTATGGGCGCCTGCCATCCGCCATCATAACGGTGAATTCTACATCTTTTGGGGCGACCCCGACCAAGGCGCGTTCATGGTAAAAGCCAAAGACCCCAAAGGCCCGTGGACAGAACCCGTGCTCGTAAAACCGGGCAAGGGCATCATAGACACCTGCCCTTTCTGGGATGAAGACGGAAAGGTCTACATGGTACACGCCTATGCAGGAAGCCGTGCCGGATTGAAAAGCATCATATCCATCTGCGAGTTGAATGCGGATGCCACCCAAGCCATAACACAGTCGCGCATCATCTTCGACGGTCATGAAGCGCATCAGACCTGCGAAGGTCCCAAACTCTATAAAAGAGGAGAATATTACTACATCTTCCATCCGGCAGGCGGTGTGCCCACCGGCTGGCAGGTTGTCCTCCGCTCCAAGAACATATACGGCCCTTACGAATGGAAGAAGGTACTGGCACAGGGTAACAGCCCTATCAACGGCCCTCATCAGGGAGCATGGGTAGACACTCCTACCGGTGAAGACTGGTTCCTGCATTTTCAGGATGTCGGCGCATACGGCCGTCTGGTGCACCTGCAACCTATGAAATGGGTAAACGACTGGCCGGTTATCGGCATCGACAAAGACGGCGACGGCTGCGGCGACCCGGTTCTGGTGCATACGAAACCGAACGTAGGCAAGACATATCCTATCCGCACTCCGCAAGAAAGCGATGAGTTTGACGGTTATACCCTCTCTCCGCAGTGGCAATGGCATGCCAACATCAATGAAAAATGGGCCTATTATGCAGGCGACCAGAGTATTGTACGTCTTTACTCCTACCCGGTTGTCAAAGAATATAAGAACCTTTGGGATGCAGCCAACCTATTGTTGCAAAAAACTCCTTCCGACAACTTTACCGCCACAATGAAGCTTACCTTCAAACCGACGGAGAAATACAAAGGAGAACGTACCGGACTGGTAGTTATGGGACTTGACTACGCCGGACTTATCCTGGAAAATACGGACAAAGGCCTGGTATTGTCTCAAGTGTCTTGCCCCAAAGCAGACAAAGGTACTTCCGAAACCGTAAACGGAACAGTCGATTTAAAGGATAATACGATTTACCTGCGTGCCAAGTTCACCTCTGACGGAAAAAAGATTTCCAAGAGCGAAGGCGGACACGACCTGTTGGTAATGTGCCACTTCAGTTACAGCCTCAACGGAAAGAAATTCCAGCCATTGGGCAAACCGTTCCAAGTAAAAGAAGGCAAGTGGATCGGTGCCAAAGTTGGCATGTTCTGTACCCGCCCGGCTATCGTTACCAACGACGGCGGCTGGACAGATGTAGACTGGTTCAGAATTACCAGATAACAGGCTTCATGGAAATACTGCCTCACCATAGATAACATTGATTTCCGGTTTATCAGGTATCTATCTTAAAATCGGTATTAATCCGCGTTATCTATGGTGAGTTTTTATATAACCCCTGCAAATTGTTATATCTTTGTTCCCAAAATAAAAAAGAGAAAACAATGAAGAAACTTGTTATATTCGACTTAGACGGTACATTATTAAATACCATTGCCGATTTGGCGCAAAGCACCAACCATGCATTGAGCGTACTTGGTTACCCCACACACGAGGAATCAGCCTATAACTTCATGGTGGGTAACGGAATCAACAAACTATTTGAGCGAGCCCTTCCCGAAGGAGAGAAGAGCGAGGAAAATGTGCTCCGTGTCCGTAAGGAATTCATTCCTTACTACGATGTACACAATGCCGACAAGAGCCGTCCCTATCCCGGCATACCCGAACTGCTGGAACAATTACAGTCGCTGGGACTGCAAATAGCGGTTGCATCCAATAAATACCAAGCAGCAACCCAAAAACTGATAGCTCACTATTTCCCGAAAATAAACTTTGTCGCCGTATTCGGCCAACGGGAAGGAGTAAACGTGAAACCCGACCCTACCATTGTAGACGATATTCTATCCATTGCCAAAACAGATAGAAAAGATGTGCTTTATGTAGGAGATTCCGGCGTGGATATGCAGACGGCAATCAATGCCGGGGTAACGTCTTGCGGAGTAACCTGGGGGTTCCGCCCACGGACAGAGTTAGAGGAGTTTCACCCCGATTATATCGCAGACAAAGCGGAAGAAATCTTAAAACGGATAAACTGACAAGCTATGATCAAAAAATGGTTCATGCTAATCCTTACCTTTTGCTGTATCGGCGGTAAGGTCACGGCACAAAATGATACCGTCCTGAAACTATGGTACGACAGCCCTGCCAGACAATGGGTAGAAGCTCTGCCATTAGGCAACGGAAGCTTGGGAGCAATGGTCTTCGGCGACCCCATACACGAACGGTTCCAGCTCAATGAAGAGACTGTTTGGGGCGGTTCACCTCACAACAACACCAATCCCAAGGCAAAAGAAGCGTTGTCCCGCATACGCCAACTGATATTCGAAGGGAAAAATAAAGAAGCGCAAGAGTTATGCGGCCCTGCCATCTGTTCACAATCCGCCAATGGAATGCCGTATCAAACGGTCGGCACACTGCATCTCGATTTTGAAGGAATCAGTAAATACGATGACTATTACCGGGATCTGGATATTGAAAGGGCAATAGCCACCACCCGTTTCACAGCCAATGGCATTACTTACGTACGGGAAACATTCACCTCATTTCCCGACCGGTTATTAGTTATCAGACTAACAGCCTCGAAAAAAGGAAGCATTTCTTTCACTGCGCATTACACCACTCCTTATACCGAAAACACAGAGCGCCGCATCTCTTCCCGCAACGAATTGCAACTCAACGGAAAGGCCAACGACCACGAAGGCATTGAAGGAAAGGTTCGATTCACCGCACTTACCCGGATTGAGAATAACGGCGGTACGCTAAAAGCAACCTCCGACAGTACTTTGCAAGTCAAGAATGCCAATAGCGTTGTTCTGTACGTATCCATCGGCACAAACTTCATAAACTACAAAGACGTATCGGGAGATGCACTTAAAACCGCACGGCAATACATGAAGCAGGCCGGCAAGAACTACACAAAAAGAAAAGAAGCCCACATTGCCGCCTATCAAAAATACTTTAACCGCGTTTCCCTCGACTTGGGCAGCAATTCCCAAATCAAAAAACCGACAGACCGGCGTGTAAAAGAATTCAGTTCTACTGCCGATCCGCAAATGGCTGCCCTATACTTCCAATTCGGACGTTATCTCTTAATATGTTCTTCACAGCCGGGTGGACAAGCCGCCAACCTGCAAGGCATCTGGAACTATCAGTTGCGCGCTCCCTGGGACGGGAAGTACACCACCGACATTAACGTAGAAATGAATTATTGGCCGGCAGAAACCACTGCCTTGCCCGAAATGCACGAGCCGTTTCTGCAATTGGTAAAAGAAGTAGCCATACAAGGTCGCGAGAGTGCCGCCATGTACGGCTGCCGTGGCTGGACGTTGCATCACAACACCGATATATGGCGCAGTACAGGCGCCGTAGACGGTCCTAAATATGGTGTTTGGCCCACTTGTAACGCCTGGTTCTGCCAGCACTTATGGGATCGGTATCTGTTCTCCGGCGATAAGAACTATTTAGCAGAGGTTTATCCGATTATGCGCGGCGCCTGCGAATTTTATCTGGACTTCTTAGTACGCGAACCCCAAAACAACTGGCTGGTAGTAGCTCCTTCCTATTCACCGGAAAACAGTCCGTCTGTTAACGGCAAACGCGATTTTGTAATTGTTGCCGGTGCTACGATGGATAATCAAATGGTTTACGACCTCTTCCACAATACCATTCAAGCCGCCACCTTAATGAATGAGCATAAATCCTTCACAGACAGCCTGCAAACTATGGCCAAGCATTTGGCACCCATGCAGGTAGGACGCTGGGGACAGTTGCAAGAATGGATGGAAGACTGGGACAATCCTCAGGATCACCACCGTCATGTTTCCCACCTATGGGGACTATATCCCGGCCGTCAAATCAGCGCCTATAATTCTCCCGTTCTTTTTGAAGCGGCCAAGAAATCGCTGATTGCCCGTGGAGACCACTCCACCGGTTGGTCTATGGGATGGAAAGTCTGTCTATGGGCACGGCTGCTCGACGGTAATCACGCCTATAAACTGATTACCGAACAACTCCACCCTACCACCGATGAACGCGGACATAACGGGGGGACCTATCCTAATCTGTTCGATGCCCATCCACCTTTCCAGATAGATGGCAATTTCGGCTGCACGGCCGGCATAGCCGAAATGCTTGTACAAAGCCATGACGGTGCCATTCATCTCCTGCCTGCATTGCCCGATGTGTGGGAACATGGCACTATAAAAGGAATTCGCTGTCGCGGCGGTTTCCTGCTGGAAGAGATGAAATGGGAAAAAGGAAAAGTGCAAACAGTTACCATAGCTTCCACCATCGGCGGAACCTTACGCATACGTACCGCCTCCCCTTTATATCTGAATGGAGAAAAGCTGACGCCGGCGACAGAAGAGTCATGCAATAATCCGCTGTTGCTATCCCAACCGATACGGAAGCCGTTGGTTGCAGCTAATGCACCGTTATCAGTATCTCAAAAGCAGCAATCGTATATTTATGACATCAAGACTAAAGCCGGAGAAAGGTATACGTTTCTCCGATTAGTTTACCATAATGTAAGTTTACATATACATTTAAAATTCCAAGTCTTTATTGATGCTATCTCATAAATAGGCTCAGATTCTTTTCAAAATAATATGTCTGAATAGATAAGAAAGGACATTCAACAAATGCCTTTCTCGGTCATAGACCCAAAAAACGGGACTATCTTCTTTCAAAAGAGGTATAGTCCCGTTATTCTCAACTATTATAAAAATTCTTTATTTTGTTCCGCCTTCTATCTGTTTTTTCATTATATCTTTTACAAGAATATGTAAATACATCTCTAAATTCGTATAATTCCCATCCGGATCAAGTGTTTTAGCATTACCATCATCCGCATCAGCAGGATTCAAGCCAAACTCTATTTCAAAATCATCAGTCATACCGTCACCATCCGTATCTGTCATATCAATAGAAGTATCTATTTTCAAAACAGGATATGGATCATCTTTTAGCTCTGGCAAAGCCATAAGAATATCTTTAGGAGTATTTATATAACCAATCCCTGCACTATTACTGGAAGCAGAACAACTTGCTAATCCATTTTTTACATCTCCTAAAATCAGAAGATCTACAGCATCACGATAATTACAAGCACCTACATACTCCAACACCTTTTCATACGCATCATCCGCTGAATGCGTTGTCACATTGTTCGTTGCCACTACCGGAGCTGTTTTTTTGATCTGAATTTTTACTTCATCCGTCCAAAGATTATCTACTTTTTCATCATTGTCCTGTTGTTCATAAACCCCTTTTAACCAATTATCTGCAGTAACCTCAGCACAACCTTCTACCTTATTTCCATTAATGTAAAATGTTCCCCACTTATGGAAAGAAGGTTTCCATTGATTCCAATTTCCATCATCATCTTTGCAATATTCTTCAGTACGCACTCCAATCTTAGCAATGCGGTAACGTGTCCGTTTACTAGTTGCTTTAGAATTAGTAGCCGGTCCCGGTTTGTAAAAATTATTTACAATATTAATATTCTGATTCTCGCCACCATAACATCCTTCGCCAGACCAATTATAAAAGACATTATTACGAATATCAACATATTCATTCTCTTGTGTAGTATGACGTGGGCCAAGACGAGGTACACGGCTCTTGCAATGCGCTATCATATTATGATGATAAGAAGCATGATTTCCACCCCAGTTTCCACCATATCCATGCGAACCTTTTCCGTGAGTAGAATTATGTAATGCCAATCCTGCAAGACACCATTGTACTGTAGAGTTTTCCATACCATATACAGATAGGCATTCATCCACACTCCAACTTGTAGAACAATGGTCTATTATGATATTTTTCTTATCCATACCTCCTAACCCGTCAGGTTCTCCCCCACTCATATCTCCCGGTCGGAAACGCAAGAAACGAATAATAACATCATTCGAGTTTATCCAAAATTGATAATCAGCAATACAGATGCCACCAGGAGAAGTTTGCCCGGCAATTGTCAAATAATCTTTTTGAGTTCTAATATCAGACTTCAAATGAATAGTACCAGCTACATCAAAAACTATAGTC
>ENA-UERC01002079-UERC01002079.1-human-gut-metagenome-genome-assembly--contig:-NODE-2079-length-10235-cov-4.019098_pt1 | contig 10235 bp, 10 predicted proteins | sample MGYA00242955_ERZ507955 | MGnify/ENA primary metagenome ERZ507955 (study PRJEB26167, sample SAMN06115394) | human gut metagenome | host: Homo sapiens | place: China:Hubei | collected 2016-04-27... | reverse complement strand
TCTACTGCAAAATAACGAATTTATTTTGAGATAGCACTCCTCCCCTTTCTTTTTTCACATAAGTAAAAGGCGTATGGCATGCCTGGCACGCTCCATACAACGGAATATTATGCTGCCCGGAGGCAAATTACAGAAAAAAACGATAGAAGTAGCAAGATATATACTTGAAATATATTTGCAGGTTCACACTTTCTTCCTACATTTGTGTAAAATAACCAGCCATTTACTGACAGCAAACCAAATCTACCCCTGCTGAAAGCACAATGCATAGAACACGCTACTTATGAAAGAAGAAATATCCTTTACCCAAGTCCCCTTCGACTACCCCTTATGCCTCAACGGTCAATGCCCCAAGGCTGCCACCTGCCTCCGCCAGCTCGCCATGCAGAGCATGCCTACCGAAAAGGATTACTGGAAAATCATCAGCCCCAAACGCCTTGCCACCGTCAAAGGGGAATGCCCCTTCTACCGCTCCAGTCAGAAGGCGCGCTACGCCAAAGGCTTCATGAACATGCTGAACAGCCTACCCTACAACAAGCGGGGAATCGCCATCGCCAACCTGATAGCCGGCTTCGGCCAACGTACCTACTACCGCGCCCGCAAAGGCGAACGCCTGCTGCTCCCCGAAGAGCAACAATCCGTACTGAACGTCTTCAGACATCTGGATGCCGGCATGGCTACAGAATTTGATAGTTACGCAGAAGGCTACCTTTGGTAACGCACTGACCATCAGAGACTAATTTTGCCAACTCTTTGCCTCACCTTTGGCAAAACTTTGCCATGCCTATGGCAAAAGTTTGCCAACGCGGTGGCAAAGTCTTGCCAATAAGGTGGCAAAAACTTGTCAACTTGTTGGCAAGAAGAGCAAAATACAGTTTAACGATTTTCATTCCCCATCAGCGCTTCATAAACTCCTTGCGCTCCTCCTCCGGAAACTTCTCTATGGCATAGCGCAACATCGTTCGCGGCATCGTCCTGCAATACTTCTCCAAGAATTGTACCAGCAAGTCCTTGTCCCGCTTACCCATCTCCCGGAGCATCCATCCTACCGCCTTTTGCATCAAGTCATGCTTATGATGGAGCAGCCGTTCCGAAAGGGCTAATATATCGATGAAATCACCATTTTTGATAAGAGTATAGGTAGATACCACAGCAATGCGCTGGTCCCAAAGCAGCGGACTATCCGCCAGCCGGTAGAGGTCTTTACGAAGTTTGTCTTTCAAATATTCGCCCACAATGCCGGGGGCAGACAAATCGACCAAATCCCAATTATTGATACGGCCCGTTTGCGAAAGGTAAAAGTCATAAATCTCCTTTTTCCCCTTTTCATCGCTCTTTTTGAATCGCTCCACCAACATCAGCAAGGCACAAAGGCGACACTCGTGCCATTCACTCTGAAGCAAGGCTGCCATTACCCCAAAAGGTTCGTGCTTGTGCTGCTTTGCCACCTGCCGGGTGTTGGGTACCACCACTCCCAGAAACTTATCCCCCTCGCCATACTGCCCCTTTCCGGTCTTGAAGAAACGGGGAAGATACTCCCTTTTCACCGGGTCGATATACGCCTCCAATTCCTGCTGAATCTGTACCGAGATGCACGCCACTTCTTCTGCCGAAAGCACACGTTCGCACAAGACGGTTTCCACTGCTTCATTCTTCTTTTTCATCCTTCTCTCATTTGATTTACACGGATTTGAATTCATCCACCAATGGACAAAAATACAACATTTATATAGAAACTATGGAAAGTTATCTTTAATTTTGCAACCGGTATGTCCAATCCTTAAAACCGTACGACATGTATAAAGCTGTTTTGGGAGCAATCTGCTGCCTTTCTTTCGCACTATCCTTACATGCACAATCTCCACAAGAAAAGGGGTTGCAAAGCATCAGCCGCACTTCAGCCAAGGCTATTGTCGGCTTTCTGGCCGATGATGAGCTGCAAGGACGCGAAGCAGGCATGCACGGTTCACGACTGGCTGCCCGCTATCTGGCATCCTGCCTGAAAGAAGCCGGCATTGCCCCGCTGGAAAAGGACAATTATTACCAGCCCTTCGAGGCTTACAACAAGGAACGCCAACAACGGGGACGGTGGCAAGTGCATCCCGACTCCATCGCCATCCTTAAACAAGGCGTCCACCGCATCCTGCAGATGAGTAATGTATTGGGAACCATCCCGGGAGAACGATCGGATGAATATGTCATCGTAGGTGCCCACTTCGACCATCTGGGTGTGGACGAGACGCTGGCAAACGACCGGATATACAACGGTGCAGACGACAATGCCTCCGGTGTCTCTGCCGTCCTGCAGATAGCCCGTGCATTTCTTGCCACTGGACAGAAGCCTCTGCGCACGGTCATCTTTGCCTTTTGGGATGGGGAAGAAAAGGGATTGCTCGGCTCAAAATACTTTGTACAAAGCTGTCCTTTCATCAGCCAGGTGAAAGGTTATCTCAATTTCGACATGATAGGCCGTAACAATAAGCCCGAGCAGCCTCAACACGTTGTCTACTTCTACACCGCCGCCCACCCCGTATTCGGCGACTGGCTGAAGCAGGACATTGCACGCTACAGCTTGCGCCTGCAACCGGACTACCGCGCCTGGGACCGCCCCACGGGAGGAAGTGACAATGCTTCTTTTGCCCTGTGCAACATCCCCATCATCTGGTACCACACAGACGGACATCCCGATTACCACCAGCCTTCGGACCACCCCGACCGGCTGAACTGGGAAAAAATGATAGAAATAACCAAAGCAGCTTTCCTCAACGCCTGGAATCTTGCCAACGAAAACAAATATTAATCCATTAGAACAAAGTAACGATACATGGTTTTAAATTACATCTGGGTAGCATTTTTCGTCATCGCATTCATCGTAGCCCTCTGCAAACTCATTTTTATGGGTGATGTGGAGATATTCACAGAACTCGTCAACTCCACCTTCTCCTCTTCCAAAACAGCTTTTGAAATATCCCTGGGACTGACGGGAATACTCGCCCTCTGGCTCGGCGTGATGAAGATAGGCGAAAACAGCGGCATGATCAACGCCCTCTCCCGTTGGCTGAGTCCGGTATTCTGCCGCCTTTTTCCCGAAATACCGAAAGGACATCCTGCCATGGGCTCCATTTTCATGAATCTCTCTGCCAACATGCTGGGGCTGGACAATGCCGCTACTCCGATGGGACTGAAAGCCATGAAGGAACTCCAAGAACTGAACCCTAAAAAGGATACTGCCACCAATCCGATGGTAATGTTCCTTGTCCTCAACACCTCGGGACTGATACTTATCCCCGTCAGCATCATGATGTATCGCTCGCAGATGGGTGCCGCCCAACCCACGGACATCTTTATCCCCACACTGATAACGACCGCCATCTCGACCATTGTCGGTGTCATTGCCGTCAGCATTGCACAACGCATCAACCTGCTGAACAAGCCCATACTTATCCTGATTGGCTGCATCAGTCTTTTCTTTGCCGCGCTCATTTATCTGTTCACACAGATTAGCCGTGATGAAATGGGTGTATATTCCACTTTAATTGCCAACATACTGCTGTTCTCCATCATCCTGCTGTTCATCCTCTGGGGGCTATGGAAGAAAATCAATGTATACGATGCCTTCATCGAAGGGGCCAAAGAAGGCTTCACCACCGCTGTACGCATCATTCCCTATCTGGTTGCCTTCCTCGTTGGAATCGCCGTTTTCCGTACTTCCGGCGCCATGGATATACTGGTGAACGGTATCGGTTATGTAGTAGGACTATTCGGTGTAGATACCAGCTTTGTAGGTGCCCTACCCACTGCCCTGATGAAGTCACTGAGCGGCAGCGGTGCCAACGGACTGATGATTGACACCATGAAGCAATATGGTCCCGATTCATTCGTCAGCCGTATGAGCTGCGTGGCACGCGGTGCTTCGGATACTACGTTCTATATCCTTGCTGTGTATTTCGGCAGCGTAGGTATCACCAAAACGAGGAATGCCGTGACGTGTGGGCTGATTGCCGATTTTTCCGGCATCATTGCAGCCATCATCATCAGTTACTTATTCTTCTTTTAAAAGAACTAGCTTAATCGCAAGAACGTAATTTCAATCGTACATCGTAAATCATTAAATCGTAAATAAAATGATGAATTGGAAGCAACTAATATCAGCCAAACGCTTCGGAATGGAAGAGTTTCACGAAGAACGGCAAGAGAACCGTTCCGAGTTCCAACGGGACTATGACCGCCTCATATTTTCCGCACCGTTCCGCCGCCTGCAGAACAAAACACAGGTATTCCCGCTGCCCGGTAGTATTTTCGTACACAACCGACTGACGCACAGCCTCGAAGTATCTTGCGTAGGACGGTCTTTGGGCAACGATGTAGCCAAAGCAATCCTGGAACGCCAACCGGAACTGGAAAGTTCCTTCCTGCCGGAAATCGGCTCAATCGTATCGGCCGCCTGCCTGGCACATGACTTAGGCAATCCGCCTTTCGGGCATTCCGGCGAACGGGCTATCTCTACGTTCTTTTCAGAAGGAAAAGGACAAAGGCTACAGGAAAAGCAGCCGGACGGAGAGCAACTTTCTCCGATGGAATGGGAAGATTTGACACATTTCGAAGGAAATGCGAACGCTTTCCGCATCCTCACTCACCAGTTCGAAGGACGCCGCAGAGGAGGATTCGTCTTAACATATTCAACGCTTGCCTCCATCGTAAAATACCCCTTTTCATCGAGCCTTGCAGGAACCAAATCGAAATTTGGATTCTTCGTCAGCGAAGAAGAAAGTTTCCAAAAAATAGCAACTGAATTAGGACTGACCTTGCTCAACGAGCATCCTTTGAAGTATGCACGCCACCCACTAGTCTATTTAGTGGAAGCGGCAGACGATATTTGCTATCAGATGATGGATATTGAGGATGCATATAAGCTGAAGATTCTCACCACTGAAGAAACCAAAGAACTATTAATGACCTATTTCAGCGAAGAGCGACAGGAACATCTCCGGAAAACATTCCTGATTGTCAATGATGTCAACGAGCAAATCGCCTACCTGCGTTCTTCCGTCATCGGTTTATTGATCCGGGAGTGTACCCGTGTCTTTTTAGATCATGAACAAGAAATACTGTCCGGCACGTTCGAAGGATCACTAATCAAGCGCATAGCCGAACGTCCGGCAGCAGCCTACAAACACAGCGTCGAAGTATCTATCAATAAAATCTACCGTTCACGGGACGTACTGGATATCGAGCTAGCGGGATTCCGCATCATCAGTACCTTACTCGAATTGATGATAGACGCCGTAACCTCACCCGAAAAGGCTTATTCCAAACTCCTGATCGACCGGGTATCCAGCCAATACAATATAAATTCGCCCGTACTCTATGAAAGAATACAGGCGGTACTTGACTATATATCGGGAATGACCGACGTCTTTGCTCTTGATCTTTATCGTAAAATTAACGGGAACAGTCTGCCTGCGGTGTAACGACTTTAGGAGTAAAAACCTCTTCCCCTTCACAAGAAGACAATCTCAACGCATCCGGATGGCTTTCAATAAACGTCTGGATGTGTCGAATTCGTTTATCTTCAAGAATTTCGTCTACAGCAATCAGGATACCGGTTTCTTCCACATCACCGAACTCGTAATTGACAGCTGTTCCGAACATACGCATCGTAGGGCTTAAGCTCATATACGCATTTACCAACGGAGGAATATTATAGCCCAATTTACGGATTTCACAATTCAATATCTTATAGTCCTCTTTAAAAGTACTCTTACAGAACAATGCGTTCAACTCTTCTTCGGAAGTCTCAAGTTGCAGAGGCTCAATCGGAGTAACAAGTTTCTCTTTATCATAAAAATGTTTCTTGAGGAAATGAAGAATCATATCACGGCCACGACGATGGTAGCTAGGATACATGGTCACCTTGCCAAAGAAATACTTCACATTCGGCATAACCACGGTCAACGCTCCCAACCCGTCCCACAGGTTATCCAAAGCGAACAATCCTTTGCTTCCGGCACGGGTAGACTGATATTCAAGCGTAACAAACGAACGCCCCAGCTCAATTGTCTGCGGCAGGTATTCTTTAATAAAAGCATCAGAAAAATGAAACATGTGGGAAGTAGCCAGAATTGGCGCGCCTTTTTCATCAAAACGCACGTCCGTACCAAGCAGATACCGGTAACCACCCAGAATTTCTTCCGCTTCCGGATTCCATACGATCAACTGCTTATAGGGGTGTTCCATCGTGTCGTATTCATCAATATCCATTGACAGACCTGTACCTCCACCAGCAGCACGGAAAGCTATTTCACGCAAACGACCAATCTCTCTCATTACATTAGGAGCATTCTGATGAGTAATAATATAAATCTGATTATTACTCTTATTCGTCATTCGTAAGCGTTTGTCTTCCGTCAATTCTGCCTTCAGCAGTTCTTTGCTTACCGGTTTAATAATCTCTTCCATATTCCTTGTTATAGTTGTTCTATCAGTTACAGTTTATAAACAATATCCTTTACGTATTCAGCCCACTGCGCAGGGGTTTTCGATTTATCAAAAGTCTGCCAGGGTATAGGTTTGCCAAAAGTGACAGTAAAAGTTTTGTGGCGATTCTTAAACATTTCATCCGCAAGATACAACATAGCGATGTTAAACTTGATACCCAATGCCTTGCAAATATTTGCCAAGTTGTAGAAGAAATCAGAATTCCTACCGCCGAAATGCACGGGTATTACATCACGTTTTGCTTGTATGCTCTTTACTACAAATGTCTTTTTCCATTCCAGGTCACGAATGACTCCATTCTGACGACGCGAACACAGTCCGGCAGGGAACATTATCAGCTGGTCATCCGACTGAAATCCGGCTTCCACCATTTTCGGGAAGTCTTTTGCCTGTTTGCCGGTTTTATTAATAGGTATGCAAAGGGGAGCCAATCCGCGTAGATTCATCAACAAATCATTCACCAGGTATTTCACTTTCCCGTCATAGTGCTTTCCCAACACATAACCAAGCGCAACACCGTCCTGTCCGCCTAACGGATGATTGGACACAAAAGTATACAATCCATCCTTAGGCAAATTCTCAATACCTTTTACGTCCACTTTCGCATCCAAAAAGCCCATACATGCCTCCAGAAAGTCCACACCCAATCTATCCTTCGACTCATTCAGGAATACATTAATTTCATCCTGATGAACAATTTTCTTCAGATAAGAAACCACGAATTTAGGGATGTACTTATAATGCTTCGGAGCCTTTGTCCGAAGTATCTTATCGACATCAATCAAAAATAAAGAGTCATCAGTCATTCTTTTCAAATAAAAATGATGGCACAAAATTAACGGTTCTTTTTTATTAATCGCAATAATTTGGTAGAAAATGCAGGAATTAAGTTCACATCGCAAAAAAACAACACCTAAAAACTATCAAATATGACCTAAAATCTATCCGCAGATAGTTTTTCCCCTAAAGAAAGTTGGATTCCCCCCTACCGGACTCCGGGAAATGCTGTAAACTTGCATCATCGAAATTATTACAACGAATACTCACAATTTAAAAAGCAACGTATATGAAAAGTTTAAGCTTCAGAAAAGATTTAGTAGGAGTACAAGATGAACTACTCCGGTTCGCTTATAAACTGACAACCGACCGCGAAGAAGCAAACGATTTGTTGCAGGAAACATCATTGAAAGCATTAGATAACGAAGATAAATATACGCCTGATACTAATTTCAAAGGATGGATGTATACCATCATGCGCAACATCTTTATCAATAACTATCGCAAGGTAGTTCGTGACCAGACATTTATTGACCATACGGACAATCTCTACCATCTTAATTTACCGCAAGATGCAGGGTTTGAAAGTACGGAAAAGACATACGACCTGAAAGAGATGCACCGCGTAGTCAATGCTCTTCCGAAAGAATACAGAGTTCCGTTCGCCATGCACGTTTCAGGATTCAAATACCGTGAGATAGCGGAAAGAACCGGTGTGAGTTTGGGAACCATAAAGAGCCGTATTTTTCACTGCCGGAAAAAACTGAAAGCTATATTGGCAGAATGAAACAAAACAAGAACTGAGATAGATGAAAAAAGATGAATATATAGGAATCCTTACTTCCGGAGGGGACGCTTCCGGAATGAATGCGGCAATCCGTGCCGTGACCCGTACCGCCATTTTCAACGGCTTCAAAGTCAAAGGAATTTACAGAGGGTACGAAGGCCTGATAGCGGGCGAGTCCAGGGAACTTACGACCGAGGATGTGAGCAGCATCATCCAGCGTGGGGGAACCATCCTGAAAACGGCACGTTCCGAAGCGTTCACCACCCCGGAAGGACGCAGAGAGGCATACGATACCATGAGGAAAGAAAAAATCGGGGCGCTGGTAGTCATCGGGGGCGACGGCTCACTGACTGGAGCCCGCATATTTGCCGAGGAATACCCTGTCACGTGCATAGGACTGCCCGGTACCATCGACAATGACCTGTACGGAACCGATTTTACAATCGGATATGATACGGCCCTGAACACCATTGTGGAGTGTGTGGACAAAATCCGGGATACAGCCACCTCGCACGACCGAATTTTCTTTGTCGAGGTGATGGGACGCGACGCCGGTTTCCTCGCCCAGAACAGCGCAATAGCCTCGGGAGCCGAGGCCGCCATTATTCCGGAAGACCGGACGGATGCGGATCAGCTGGAGACTTTTATCGGACGCGGATTCCGGAAGACCAAGAACAGCAGCATCGTCATCGTGACGGAAAGCCCGGGCAATAAGAATGGCGGAGCCATGCACTATGCCGACCGGGTAAAAAGGGAATACCCCGGATATGATGTCAGGGTCTCTATCCTGGGACATCTACAACGGGGAGGAGCGCCAAGTGCCAACGACCGCATATTGGCCAGCCGGCTGGGTGAGGCCGCCATACAGGCCCTGATGGAGGACCAGCACAATATCATGGTAGGCATACATAACAATGAGATTGTCTATGTTCCTTTTGACCAGGCTATCAAGAACGACAAGCCCATTGACAAAAACCTGATCCGTGTCCTTAACGAGTTGTCCATATAAAATGTTACTCCTATGTCGGAAGTTGCCCCTTTAATATCAGACCTTGCCACTATCTTGATTATAGCCGGTATCATAACCGTCATTTTCAAATGGCTGGGACAGCCGGTCATAGTGGGATATATTGTGGCCGGTATTATGGCAGGTCCTTCCATTTCCCTATTCCCGACTGTTTCCGACCAGGCCAATATCAAGATATGGGCGGATATCGGTGTTATTTTCCTCCTGTTCGCCATAGGACTGGATTTCTCGTTCAGAAAGCTGATAAGTGTGGGAGCCTCGGCCATATTCTCCACTGTTATCATCGTCTGCGGCATGATGTTCCTGGGATATACGGCAGGCAATGCGATGGGCTTCTCACACACGAGCTGTATCTTTCTGGGCGGAATGCTGTCCATGTCCTCCACCGCCATCGTATTCAAAGCATTCAGTGACATGGGGCTTCTCGATCAGAAATTTACCGGTATTGTCCTGGGGATACTAATCATTGAGGACGTGGTGGCGGTAATCATGATGGTGGTCCTCTCCACATTGGCTGTAGGCAAGCATTTTGAAGGCTTCGAAATGCTGGAGAGCATATTGAAACTTGCGGCCTTTCTTATTTTCTGGTCAGCATTGGCAATCTATCTGATTCCTACCCTTCTGAAAAGATTGAACCGCTTTATTAGCAATGAAATACTGTTGACAACCTCCCTGGGACTATGCCTGGGAATGGTGATGATAGCGACAAAGGCGGGATTCTCCGCCGCGCTGGGTGCGTTCGTCATGGGATCCCTGCTGGCAGAAACAGATAAAGCGGAAGAAATCGCACATATCGTGCAACCGGTAAAGGACCTGTTCGCCTCCGTTTTCTTCGTATCAGTGGGAATGATGATCGACCCTGCCATGATATGGGAATATGCCGTTCCTGTTTTTATCCTGACGGCACTGGTCCTATGCGGGCAGGTCCTGTTCGGGAGTTTCGGCGTGTTGCTTTCCGGACAACCGCTAAAGATTGCGATACAAGCCGGCTTTTCCCTGGCACAAGTGGGTGAGTTTGCGTTCATCATCGCTTCGTTAGGAATCAGTCTGAATGTAATGGACAAATACCTTTATCCGGTCATAGTGGCAGTATCGGTCATCACCACTTTCCTTACTCCTTATATGATAAGACTGTCGGATCCCGTC
>ENA-UERC01002077-UERC01002077.1-human-gut-metagenome-genome-assembly--contig:-NODE-2077-length-10263-cov-5.270273_pt1 | contig 10263 bp, 8 predicted proteins | sample MGYA00242955_ERZ507955 | MGnify/ENA primary metagenome ERZ507955 (study PRJEB26167, sample SAMN06115394) | human gut metagenome | host: Homo sapiens | place: China:Hubei | collected 2016-04-27 | study... | reverse complement strand
AATCAAGAACAGACAGATTATTTAAGTTATAAATGTTAAATTATATTCTTCCTCAAATTCGAAAAAGGAATCATGCAGCTCTTCATTTCACCAAAGAAATATTGAAAAGACAAAATCTTTTTGTCATAAAAATAATTAAGTTAACACCGTTGCAAGCTATTTTCCCTATCTTTGTGAAATCTTAGATAAGTTATGCACCTAAGCGATTATGGAAAAAATAATTGATTTTTTCAAAAAGCACCCGATAATCAAAACGTTAGTATTGATGATTATCGTTTTTTTTCTGCTGATAGCACTCACTCTATACGGGTTAAAGCTATATACACGGCACGGGAAAGCGGTCATTGTCCCCGAGGTCAAAACAATGATTTTACCCGATGCTCTACGCATTCTCGATCGGGAAGGATTTCGGTACGACATAATAGACTCTCTGTTTATCGACGGTGCGGTTCCGGGCAGTGTCATCGAACAGACCCCTGCGGGCGGCAGCAAAGTAAAAGACGGTCGAATTATTTATCTATCGATCAACGCTTACTCCCCCAGAATGATTTCTTGTCCAAAAGTCTCCGATATGTCGCTTCGCCAAGCTCTTTCCACCTTGGAAAGTGTAGGGTTGACAGACATTAAAACACAAAATGTACCATCGGAATACCCCGATCTCGTTATCGGTATACAATACAAAGGCGAAAACCTCGAACAAGGAGATAAAATTCCTGCGGGAAGTTCCTTAACTCTACTTGTGGGAGACGGCATACCCGAAGAATATCCCGACTCGACGATCGACGAGATTCCACAAAATGCGGAAGAAGCACCTCTCACCGATGAAAGTTGGTTTAACTAAACAATCTCGAATGCAATGAACACTTGCGACGAAGACATAGAAGCCGATGACAAAATCATCGCAGAAGAAGGTGAGCGGGAATTGTATGAACACTTCCGGTTCGTGGCAGACAAAGGACAAAATCTATTACGAGTAGATAAATTTCTCGTAGCACGTCTCGAAAGTTCTTCCCGTAACCGGGTGCAACAGGCAGCCGAGGCTGGCTGTATTCTCGTAAACGGGAAAGCGGTCAAGTCGAACTATCGTGTAAAGCCGCTCGATGTCGTGTCTGTCGTCATGGATCGACCCAGATACGAATTCGAGATCATACCCCAAGACATACCGCTCGATGTCGTATACGAAGACAAAACCGTCTTGGTTGTCAACAAACCGGCAGGATTGGTCGTACACCCCGGACACGGGAATTATAGCGGGACACTGGTAAACGCATTGGCGTACTATTTCCGGGATACCCCCGACTATGATGTAAGCGACCCCCGTTTGGGATTGGTACACCGTATCGACAAAGACACTTCCGGATTATTAGTCATAGCCAAGACTCCCGAAGCCAAAACAAACTTGGGATTACAGTTTTTCAATAAAACCACCCAAAGGAAATACGTAGCGTTGGTATGGGGTATTATGGAAAAAGACGAAGGAACGATAACCGGAAATATCGGTCGTAGCCTCAAAGACAGATTACAAATGACCGTATTTCCCGAGGGAGACTTCGGCAAACACGCGGTAACTCATTATAAAACCTTAGAAAGATTGGGGTATGTTTCTATCGTCGAGTGTAAGCTCGAAACTGGGCGGACACACCAAATCAGGGTACACATGAAACATATCGGACACACTCTTTTTAACGACGAACGTTACGGGGGAGACCAAATTCTCAAAGGGACGACTTTTACCAAATACAAACAATTTGTACAAAACTGCTTTGAAATTTGCCCTCGGCAAGCCCTACACGCCAAAACTCTCGGATTCAAACACCCTGTAACAGGAGAAGAGATGTTTTTCGATTCCCCCATACCGCAAGATATGACTCTGCTGTTTGACAAATGGCGTAATTATACGGCCAATCGAGATATATAAAAAACATAAGAATAAAAATAATAGACGGTTCTATACCTTAAAAATATTAATGTTATGGAATGCCCAAAAGAATTTGACGATATTAGACCATTCTTTGACAGTGAAGTTCACGACAAGATGAAAGACCTGATCAAAGAACCCGGTTTTGAACATGCCGTTCGTTATGTATTGCGCGACATCAACTATGAACAACTCTGTCAAGAATTACTGACCATCGACAAGAAAAAAGACTTCCAATTATTCATTATGAAAGTCTTCCTCGAAGGCCTCACAAAAAAGACGACGAAAGGTGTAACCGGCGAAAATTTCGGAGTACTCGACAAATCAAAAAGCTACACATTCATGTCCAATCATCGAGACATTGTACTCGATGCCTCATTGCTCAACTTATTACTTATTCTCAACGGATTTGACACGAGCGAAATAGCCATCGGCAATAACCTACTCATATACGATTGGATATCCGATTTAGTTCGGCTCAACAAGAGTTTTATCGTCAAACGAGACGTAGGCGTGCGCCAAATGCTCGACGCCGCACGGCAACTATCGGGATATATTCATTTCATCATCACACAGAAGCACGAGTCTGTCTGGATAGCCCAACGGGAAGGCCGTTCGAAAGATTCCGACGACCGCACGCAAGAATCTCTCATTAAAATGTTAGGCATATCCGGAGAGGGAGACCTCATCAATAACTTAAAAGAAATAAACATTGTTCCGGTCTCCATATCCTACGAATATGACCCCTGCGACTATCTCAAAGCACACGAGTTCCTGCTCAAACGAGACAATCCCGATTTTAAAAAATCCCAAAGGGACGATTTGCACAGCATGGAAATAGGTCTGCTCGGCTTCAAGGGGCGTGTACATTTTCAAATATCCCCGTGCATCAACGACGAACTTGACAAGTTATCGGCAATCGACGAAAAATCGGAATTACTGGCCAACATACTCAAAGTAATAGACAAGGCCATTCATACCAATTATAAAATATATCCCGGTAACTATATCGCTTACGATATTCTAGACGGACAGAAACGTTTCGCCGACCGTTACACAAATAAAGACCAAACCACTTTTGCCAATTACCTGAACTCACAATTGGCAAAAATCCCCGACGTAACGAGTAAAGACAAAGACTTCCTGAAAGAGCGCATTCTCTCCATGTACGCCAATCCGTTGAAAAATCAATTGATAGCATTAGGGCAAGAAGCCTGAATGACAACACAATAAGGAAACGATGAGTGTTGCGTTGAAAACACTCATCGTTTCTTTCTCAACATTCGATAAAATTATATGCGGTTACCCCTTCTTCTCATTTTACTTCCACTGTTGGCTCTATCGGCCGATTTCTATATCTTTCGACGCTACTTTCGTCATAAATCTAAATGGATAAAAATTCTTTGGTGGGGCCTTTCCTTAGTCACTCTCCTTCTCGTGTGTATAGGGGTGACGGGGCTATTCGCTTTTCCGGGGAAGCTCGATATAAATATCTCCATGTGGATATTCTATATTTTCTTCTTGGTCTACATGCCCAAATGGTTTTACTCCATATTTTCTTTATTCGATTACGTCCCCCGTTTATGGAAAAGAAAGAAAGGGAAATGGGGTCACATGATCGGTACGGCATTAGCCCTGTATGTCATCGGGTCCATGCTCTACGGCGCATTCTATGCCCGACAACACCCCATATATAATTACAGGACAATCTCTTTTCCCAATTTGCCGGAAGACTTCGACGGATACCGCATCGTCCAATTCTCCGACCTTCACCTCGAAACTTTGGGCTCCGCAGCCAATTACTTGCCCCGATGGATAAACCGTATTAATCAACTACACCCCGACCTTATCGTTTTTACGGGAGACCTCGTCAACCGCCGAGGGAACGAACTGCCTCCTTACATGAACGTACTTTCCCGTCTCTCCGCGCCCGATGGAGTATATTCTATCTTGGGGAATCACGATTACGGCGACTATTTCCATTGGGGGGAACCCGAAGAAAAAGAACAAACGCTCCGTTTGCTCATCGTCGACGAGGAAAAAATGGGTTGGACGATGTTGAACAATCGTTCGGTATTTCTTCGCCGGGGAAACGACAGTATCGCCCTTATCGGTGTTGAAAATTGGGGGCTTCCACCCTTCCCGCAATACGGGAAATTGGATCTGGCATATTCCTCGTTGAACGATTCGGTCTTCAAAATACTGCTCTCTCACAACCCGCTGCATTGGAAACACGAAGTTATTCCACACTCGAACATCGACCTCACTTTATCGGGACACACCCACGCCATGCAGCTGAAATTAGGCTGGAAAGGATTTGAATATTCTTTTGCCGAACCCTTGTATCCCGAATGGAGCGGTCTATATACCGCCCCCGATAAACACCAAATGTTATACGTCAATGAAGGTATCGGTTGTGTATTCCTTCCCATGCGAATCGGCGCCCGCCCCGAAATCACGATTATAACATTAAAGAAAGAATCATGAATACATCGATATACAAGCTCCTGTCTCAATCACTGGGTTTTGCCGAGAAACAAATCGAAAAAACAATCGAACTGCTCGACAACGGAGCCACTATTCCTTTCATCAGCCGTTACCGCAAAGAGGCTACCGGCTCCCTCGACGAGGTACAAATAGGTAATATCAAGGAAGCATACGATAAACTATGCGAGACCGAAAAACGAAAAAAATTTATCATTTCGACAATCGAGGAACAAGGAAAGTTGTCGGAAGAGTTGAAACAACGCATAGATTCTTGTTGGGACATTACCGAGCTCGAAGATATATACCTACCCTATAAACCCCGTAGAAGAACCCGTGCAGAGATAGCCCGGGAACATGGATTAGAACCCCTCGCCAAAATCATCATGGCGCAAAAAAGCGAAAATATAAAAACGAGTGCCGCCCGATTCGTTACTCCCGAAATCCCTGATGAGCAAACAGCGGTCGAAGGAGCTTGCGACATCATCGCCGAATGGGTCTCCGAGAACGAACGAGCCAGAAATACCATTCGGCGTTGCTTCGAGCACAGCGCTGTCGTCCATGCGAAAGTCATTAAAGGGAAAGAAACCGAAGGCGATAAATACCGCGATTACTTCGAATGGAGCGAGCCGCTACGACGTTGTGCTTCCCATAAAATCTTAGCGGTGAGACGAGGAGAAAATGAAGGTATTCTCAGAGTTTCTATTACTCCCGACGACGATACAGCGATAGAACGGTTACAACAAATATTTATCAAAGGCTCAGGAGAAACGTCGAACCTTGTCGACAAAGCGATAAAAGATAGTTATAAAAGACTTCTGCGCCCTTCCATAGAAAGTGAATTCGCCGCCGCCTCAAAAGAAAAGGCAGACAACGAAGCTATCCGAATTTTTGCGGGAAACGTGCGACAATTACTTTTAGCACCACCATTAGGACAAAAACGAGTATTAGCCATAGACCCGGGATTCCGAACCGGCTGTAAAGTAGTTTGTCTCGACGCTCAGGGAAATCTATTACACAACGAAACCATATACCCTCACCCGCCTCGTCAAGATTCGGCAGGAGCTGCACGCAAACTCACACAGTTGGTAGAAAGCTACAAAATCGAAGCTATCGCCATCGGAAACGGAACTGCTGGACGGGAAACGGAACAATTCGTCACAAACCTCCGTTACGACCGCAAGATACAGGTCTTCGTCGTCAGCGAAAGCGGCGCATCTATCTATTCCGCCTCAAAAGTAGCTCGGGAAGAATTTCCCGAACACGATGTGACGGTGCGTGGTGCTGTATCTATCGGTCGCAGACTCATAGATCCGTTGGCCGAGTTAGTCAAAATCGACCCGAAATCTATCGGGGTAGGACAATATCAACACGATGTCGACCAAACCAAACTGAAAAAATCGCTCGACCGAACGATTGAGTTTTGTGTAAACTCCGTGGGGGTAAACGTAAACACCGCCAGCAAGCACCTGCTCACTTACATATCGGGATTAGGCCCTCAACTCGCTCAAAACATAGTCGATTATCGCAAAGAAAACGGAGACTTCGCCCGAAGAACCGACTTGCTCAAAGTACCCCGCATGGGAGCCAAAGCGTTCGAACAGGCCGCAGGGTTCCTTCGTATTCCCCATGCACAAAATCCGCTCGACAATTCTGCCGTCCACCCGGAACGATATCCCATCGTAGAAAAAATGGCGGACGATCTGAACTGCACCGTAAGCGATCTGATAGAAAACAAAGAGCTGAAAAAACAGCTCGACCTCAAAAACTACATATCCGGCGATGTGGGTATGCCCACTCTATCCGACATCATCGCCGAACTCGACAAGCCCGGCCGGGACCCTCGCCGTTATATCGAAATGATGGAATTCGATGCCAAAGTAAAAACGATAGACGACTTACAAGAAGGAATGGTTCTCAATGGCATAGTCACCAACATTACCCAATTCGGCTGTTTCGTCGACATCGGTATCAAAGAAAACGGATTGGTACATATCTCGCAAATGTCCGACCGATACATCTCCAATCCAGCCGAAATCGTCTCTATGCACCAACCGGTTAAAGTCCGTGTCATCGGTATCGACCGAGAACGGAAACGTATACAACTCTCCCTAAAAGATGTGTCATGAATACAGTTTTGATCAGCCTAGCCTCAAACACGCCCGACAAACTGCGACAAATGAATAACGCATTTGCCGAATTACAGAAAATGGGACTCGTTGCCGCATCTTCTTCTATCTATGAAACGGTAGCTTGCGGAAGCATAAAAAGCCCCAATTACCTCAATGCCGTAGTTAAAATATTCACCGATACTGACCATCAAGAACTACATAATGTCTTAAAAACGATGGAGAAGGCACACGGCCGTACCCCCGAATCGAAACTTTCCGGTAAAATTCCATTAGACATCGACATCGTTGTCTGGAACGGAGAAATAATCCGTCCTCAGGACTGGAAACAAGATTACTTCCAGACAGGACTTAAAGAACTGGAACAAATGACTTGAAAACCTTTCTATACACTTAATCGTTTAACTCAAAATATCATTCATTATGAAAACAATCGAAGAAACTTTACTGAACCGCACATCGGTCCGTCGCTACGAATACGATAAGATACCGTCCGAGACACTCGATTTCATCTATCGAGCCATCGCGAATACCCCGACAAGTTACAACGGGCAACAATTCTCGGTAATAGCTATCGACGATCAATCCATTAAAGAAGAGCTCTACGCCATTACAAACCAAAAACAAATTAAAACTTGCGCCACTTTACTGGTATTCTGCGCCGACTATCATAAAATTGACATCTTGGCACAAAAAAAGGGAATCGACAATCCTCATTTCGAGAATACGCTCGACGGCGTTATGGTAGGAATCATCGATGCTGCCCTAGCCATGCAGAATGCGGTAGTAGCAGCCCAAGCCGCCGGACTCGGTAGCTGCTGCGTAGGTTATGCTCGTACAGCCAATCCGGAGAAAATAGCCGAAATTCTAAAATTACCCGAAGGTACGTTTGTCGTTTGTGCACTCACATTGGGCATACCCAGAGAATCACCCGACGTAAAGCCCAAACAACCGCTATCATTAGTCATACACCACAATCATTACCGTACCGACGACATGGCTCCCGAGCTCGAACAATACGACCGAACCATATCCGAATATAATCGCCACCGCAGCGGAACGACCTCCGAAAACGACTGGTGCGCCCATATTTTAGATTATTACCGGATAGCTTTGGGCTACGACATGGAAGGCTATTTGAACAAACAAGGGTTCAAACTCCCGTTCTCCGATAAGAAATAATAATATTATATATACTATAATAGGGGGAAAGAGAAAATCACAATCAGATTTTTATGTATATCTTTGAAGTCGATTACAATAAAACGGTTTCAAAGATATACGAATCATCAAACCCATACTTACTATGAAAACCAAAGCCATTCTCAGTTCCTTATTAGTCTGCATAGTAACGACATTATCTGCCCAAATCAATCTCAACGATTCTACGGTACAAGTTGTAGCCTATTGGTCGAAAGGTGACAGTTACGATTATCTGTACGATTATTACAAATACAACATACAGGGCAAAGACACCATATCGTGGGAAAGAACCATATCCAAGATAAATATTACGGTTATCGACTCTACCGAAAACAGCTATACGCTACAAGCCGTTTATGATACTCCCAACGCCATTCGCTCTGGTTCGGACAGTATAAGCCGAGAACTCACCTCTCGAATAAGCCGTACTTTCGGCAACGACACAGTCATCGTCGAGACAAACGAGTTGGGCACGATAAAACGGCTTGTCAATTTCGACCAACTGAGGTCTCGTTACCTGAAAGCCGCCGAAATGACAGCCGAAGCATTGTGCGCCCAACAAGGTTCCGAGGCGCAAAAAGATTCCCTCTTCCGGTTTCTCAAATCCACCCTGTACAAACAGATGGGCGACACGACCGTCATAGTATCCACCGCACTCGAAGAACTATCCCTTCTACTCTACTACCACGGTTGTAAAATGGATTTTGACGAAGAATATCAAATCGAAGAAAATTTCCCATCTCTTGTCGGTGGCGCACCCTGTAAAGGTATGAGAACATTTTGGATCGAAGAAGTCGATCCCGAAAACGGTTCCTTTCGCATAGCCAGCGACGCAATAGTAAATACCGACCAAGCCATAAGACAATTTATAGAACTCATACAGAGCAATCTACCCGAAGAAGACAGGAGAAAACCGATTGACAGTTCTCAAATTCCGATTATTATGGCCCAAGACCAAAACGACACTTATATACACGCCGATACCGGTTGGCCTCTCGTCGTCTATTACACCCGAACGACACAAGTAGGCGAAAATAAAAGCGGACAAGAAATTTCTTTGGAAATAAATATCCCCGAATAATATATGACATATAACAAAAAAAAACGGGCGGTTAAGCGACATGTTTACGCTTTTTGTCGATACTGTTTTGGTTCTTTATAAAATTTAGATATATTTGTATCACAATTAATTAATCGCCCCATGTAAATATTACAGACTATTTTTTTCGATTAACTATTCTATATATTTTGGTTAACGTAACGATTCCGCTGTGAAGCGGGGTTGTTACTTTTTTATCGTTTCACAAAAGAATCCCCAATCTCACAAAACCAAAATATCGGTTCAGTAGAAAATCGGTGGAGGTAAACATGAATTTTTGCAAATGAGATGGATTGCGTTCCTCCTTTTCCCCTGCCGTGTCCCGTAGACTTACGGGGAGTCGTGTAGCAATATAGAGGAGAGGTGGAAAGATTTCATAAACTTTTTAGCTATAAGAGTTAACCCTTCCGTCCGGCGGACACCCCCTATATTTTACTGTACAAGACACAAGGGAAGAGGCTTAACACCAGTCTGTTACATCGTTTTAACGAATAAGATAATTGTATTTACACTTCTCCCCTGTGTGGCGGTAGCCATATAGGGGAGACACCGAAGAAACGGCAGTTTCTAAGAAGAGGGGGTGGAAAGATTTCATAGACTTTTTGGCTGTAAGGGTCACACCCCGTCACTGCGTGACACCACTCCTATATGGCTAACAAAACACCTCGTAAGGCTACGGGACACGGCAGGGGAGGAGGACGGACTAAGATGTCTCTGCGAATCTTTTTTCCTCCCTACCTGCAAAAATATAAGAGTTAAAAGACAATCCCCACTAATTATAGGCTGAGCCGGAGTATCTCGATGGGACTATCTACTAAATGACAAGCTCCGGCTTCAATCAATTCTTCACGGCTCCGAAATCCCCATGTTACACCGACCGATTCGACCCCGGCAGCCTTCGCGGTAAACATATCTACATCTGAATCTCCCACATACAGGGCTTTTTCCGCCTCAACCCCCGACTTATTTAGAATTTCATATACAATATCGGGAGCTGGCTTTACCGGAATGCCGTCACGCTGTCCAAATACAGATACGAAATCGATTCCGGGGAAAAAATACTGTATTAACTTTTGGGTTCCTGCCTGATATTTATTCGATGCCACAGCTATTTTCACACCATGAGAATTTAAAACAGACAATAATTCCTCCACTTTATCGTAAGGGCGAGTATAATCGGTATTATGTACCGAGTAATATTCCAAAAAATAGCTCCTCACACGAGATACATTATCCGACGAACGACTCTCTTCCGGCAAAGCTCGCTCGAACAATTTAGTTATTCCGTTCCCTACAAAATGAAAATATTCCTCCTCCCTATGTTCTGGAAAACCGCAACGACGCAAAGCATAGTTCGTACTGATAGCCAAATCGGCAATCGTGTTTAACAAAGTCCCGTCCAAATCAAAAATAACCAACTCTTTCATCTT
>ENA-UERC01002068-UERC01002068.1-human-gut-metagenome-genome-assembly--contig:-NODE-2068-length-10300-cov-5.697153_pt1 | contig 10300 bp, 9 predicted proteins | sample MGYA00242955_ERZ507955 | MGnify/ENA primary metagenome ERZ507955 (study PRJEB26167, sample SAMN06115394) | human gut metagenome | host: Homo sapiens | place: China:Hubei | collected 2016-04-27 | study... | reverse complement strand
ACGTTTTCGTAGTTGTTCTGTGTGGAGGCGCGGAGCGTCGGCTTGCTGTGGGTTTCATACCAGTAGCACAGCCAGTCTCCGAACAGCATATCCGGTTTGACCTTTCGGTCATTTCGCCCCACCATGCTTTCGGTGAGCTGCCGCAGCTTCTCCTGACATTCCCGCTTTGTTTTGGCGAGAACATTCTTCGTCTTGGGAAGGCCGCTGTCATCATAGCCGATAACAACGCGGCCCTCCCACCGGCCGTCGCTACGCTGTCTTACGGTGCCGGTTCCGCTTTTCCGTTTCTTTGCCAAGGTCTCAACTCCTTCCCGAGCAAGAGAATCGCATCCGACGGCAGACCCATCGAAGTCACCGATGCCCCCGCGGGCCTGAGCGAGAGCGCGGGCATCAGGAACAGCATCAAGCAGCCTGTCATGCGCCGTGATCTTGAGCGCGCCGGAACGGAGATCTATGTCCTGCCGCAGTACAAGCTCACCTACGATGAGAACGGCTACTGCGTCAAGAAGGAGAAGTGCCGCATCCCGGACGATATTGCAGCTAAGCTCGCGGAGATGAACAAGTGAGCAAGGCCGGGGCAGCTCCGGCCGACCCTGAAATAAGAAAAGCCGCCCGAGGGCGGCAAATTGACAAGGCGCGGCGCGTGGTATGATGAGCGTGCCAGTAAGAGCGTGAAACAGGTTGTTCCCCCTCAAGGGGGTGACCGCATGAGCACAGAAGAAACCATCGCGTTACTTATGCTTGTGATTGCGGCTATCAAGTTAGGTCTTGACCTAAAGAAATAACCGCCACCTGAGAGGCAGCGGCTTTCCTTACGACACGAAATCGTTATGGGGGGAGCGACAAGCACCTCACCCGTGCGCCGCTCTTACTGGTCTTGAATATATCACGCCGAAGCCGCTTTGTCAAGAACGACAGGGCGGCTTTTTTGCCGCCGGAAAGAGAGAATGCCTATGAACCTATCGACCGTTGCATCGACCTGCTCGGAGATCACGGTCATCCTCGCGGCGCTGGCCATGCTCATTAAACCCATCCGCAACAAGCTGCTGGGGCTGGACAAGCTGACCGACGCGCTCAAATGCCGGCTCCGGCATGACATGCTGCACACCTACTACCGCCACAGGGAGGGCCGCACCATCCGACAGTACGAGCTGGAGGATTTTCTCTATCTCTACCGCGGGTACAAGGCCCTCGGCGGCAACAGTTTTATCGACCGCATCAAGTCGGAGATCGACGAGTGGGAGGTGGTCTCGTGACGTGGTGGCAGGTGTTCCTCATCGCGGTCTGCGTGATGAGCGCGGTTGTCATGCTGGCCTCCGTGCTGGCGATCCTCGCGCACTGGCTAGGGGGGTGCGCAAGCGCGACAAATACGTATGGGCGGCCATCTTTAACCTGACGTGGTACTGCATCGTGAGCCTCGTGCTCACCTCCAACGACAAGACCGTGCCGGACAGCCTGACCGTCGCGTGGTTCGCCGCGTGGACGGCAGAGCTTGCCCTGCTCACCAATATCAAGATCAAAGGAAAGGACGATTGAAATGAAACTGCAATTCAACGGCAAGGCCTACGGCATGGACGGCGTGTACTGGTGCATGCAGTTCGTGTGGTGGTGCTTCCAGCAGGTGGACAAGTCGCTCTTTATGGACGGCGGCAAAACGGCCCCCTGCGGCGAGCTGATGCGCTGGGCGCAGGCACACGGGCAGTGGGTCACCACGGGCTACCGGCCCGGCGACGTGCTGATCTACGACTTCCTGGGCACGTCGTACAAGACCGACCATTGCGGCATCTGCGAGAGCGTCAGCGGGCAGTATGTCACCGCCATCGAGGGCAATACCTCCAACGGCAACACCGGCAGCCAGTCCAACGGCGACGGGGTGTATCGCCGCAAGCGCAAGCTGTCGCTGTTGCTTGGCGCGTACCGCCCGAAGTACACGGACTATCGCGCCCAGCTCCAGAAGCGGGCGGGGTTGGAAGACAAGACGATGGACTACCTCGCGGCGTACAAGTACGGAGCGGACCTGATCCGCAAGCTGGCAACGATGAAACAATTTGCCCGATTCGGGCAAAATTCAAAAGGCTGTGTCCAGCGTGGGCACAGCCTTATCCATGACAACATTTTTGACAACAAAACTGTTCCAAAACATTCCGAAACAGCACAAAAGTTTCCGCTTCGCCCCTATCTTCTGAGACAAAATTTTGGGTGCTGGGAAAACGAAAAAACCTTGAAACTACAGTAGTTTCAAGGTTTTTCTTGGCGCGGAAGAGAGGATTTGAACCTCCGCGGCGCTTTTTACACACCCTACTCCCTTAGCAGGGGAGCCCCTTCGGCCACTTGGGTACTTCCGCAAATGTCGAAATTCTTCAGCCGATGTTCCATTTGGCGGAGAGAGTGGGATTCGAACCCACGGATGCTTTCACATCGCCGGTTTTCAAGACCGGTGCTTTCAACCGCTCAGCCATCTCTCCATGCTTGTGAGGAGCCGGCTCACTCTCAAACGCAAGTGATATCTTAGCATATTGTGGGGGTACTTGTCAAGGAGAAAGCGCGAAATGTTTGCCGTAAATTAGAAAAACCTTTCGCGCGAAAAGAACTTCTCGGCAATGCTTGACCGTTCCGACGTTTTTCGATACAATACATCAATATTGTGTCCGCATGAATCCGCATGAAAGAGAAAAGGAGATCTGCCCATGCTCACCCCTCCCGAGATCGCACGGAGCCTGCTCGCCGCCGGCGAGAGCAAGGCGCGGCTGCCCCTTGGAAAGATGCTCCTGCTCGCCATATTGGCGGGAGCCTACATCGCGCTCGCAGGCGTCGGTGCGACGGCGGCCGCCGTGACGGTGGAGAGCGGCTCGCTTGCAAAGCTCCTTTCGGCCTGCGTGTTTCCCGCAGGACTTTCCATGGTGATCCTCGCGGGCAGCGAGCTTTTCACCGGCAACTGCCTGATGGTGATGGCCCTGCTGGAGCGCCGCATCACGCCCGCACAGCTGCTGCGTAACTGGCTGACCGTCTACCTCGGCAATGCCGTGGGCGGCGCGGCGGTGGCAGCGCTGGCGGTCTACAGCCACACGGCCTCGCTTTTCGGCGATGGTCTGGCGCGCTCGATGGTCTCCATCGCGGAGAGCAAGGCGGCGCTCGGATTTGGAGACGCTTTCCTGCGCGGGGTCCTGTGCAATTTTCTGGTTTGCCTCGCGGTGTGGATGGCGGCAGCCTCCAAACGCGCGGAGGGGAAGGCCATCGCGCTCTTTTTTCCCATCCTGCTCTTTGTCCTCTGCGGCTATGAGCACTGCATCGCGAACCTGTACTACCTGCCCGCCGGTGCGTTTGCCGCGGCGGAGTACGGCATGGAAACAACGCTGACGCTTGCCGGCTGTCTTGAAAACCTCGCGGCGGTGACGCTCGGGAACCTTGTCGGCGGCGCGGCGCTCGGAGTGGGCTACCGCTTCGCTTATCTCAAAGAATGATGCGCCGCCCCTGAAATAGTTTGCGCAGAAAACGAAAAAAGACACACCCCAAAGGTGAGTCCATACTTATCATAGCACGGCGCCCTATGCAATGCAAGAGAATTTTTTTCTCTTGCAGCAATTTTGTGGACAGCGCCAACACATTGCCCGGATATTAGAAAAAGCTTGAACAATATGAAGTCTTGACGTCGGAAACTTGCAGAGGTAGAATCTATCCATATTTTTTGTAAATAAAAAACGAATAAGGAGGTTCGTAACGATGAGTGAAAAAGATCGTATTCCCGAGCTGTTTGGTTCGATGTCCTTTAATGAGGGAACGATGGAGCAGTATGTTCCGCATCAGGCGATGGAAGTCTGGCGCGACTGCCTGAAAAGCGGCAAGCCGCTGCCGCTGACCGCCGCGAACGATATCGCCGAGGCCATGAAGACCTGGGCGCTGGAGCATGGCGCGACGCATTTTACCCATTGGTTCCAGCCCTTGACCGGCATCACCGCCGAAAAGCACGACAGCTTTATCAACCCCATCGGCGGCGGCAAGATCATTATGGACTTCTCCGGCAAGGAGCTGGTGTGCGGCGAGCCCGACGCTTCGAGCTTCCCCTCCGGCGGCCTGCGCGCGACCTTTGAGGCGCGCGGCTACAGCGCATGGGACCCCACCGCCTTTGCCTTCATCAAGGACGGCAGCCTCTGCATCCCGACGGTGTTCTGCTCCTACGGCGGCGCGGCGCTGGACAAGAAGACCCCGCTGCTGCGCTCGAACGAGGCGGTTAGCCGCGAAGCGGTGAAGCTGCTGCATCTTTTCGACAGCCAGAAGGACGTCAGTAAGGTCACGCCGCAGGTCGGCCCCGAGCAGGAGTATTTCCTCATTGACCGCGAGCTGTACCTCAAGCGTGAGGATCTGCGGCTGTGCGGCCGCGCCCTCTTCGGCAGCAAGCCGCCCAAGGGCCAGGAGCTGGACGACCACTACTTCGGCGTCATCCGCCCGCGCGTGGCGGCCTTTATGAAGGAGCTGGACGAGGAGCTGTGGAAGCTCGGCGTGCTCTCCAAGACCAAGCACAACGAGGTCGCCCCCGGTCAGCACGAGATGGCTCCCATCTACTGCGACGCCAACACCGCCAACGATCAGAACCAGCTCGTCATGGAGACGATGAAGAAGGTCGCCGAGCGCCACGGTCTCGTCTGCCTGCTGCATGAAAAGCCCTTTGCCGGCGTCAACGGCTCCGGTAAGCACGTCAACTGGTCGCTCTCGACCGACACGGGCGAGAATCTGTTCTCCCCCGGCAAAACGCCCAGCCAGAACGCCGTGTTCCTGCTTTTCCTCGCCGCCTTCGTCAAGGGCGTGGACGAGTATCAGGAGCTGCTGCGCTGCTCCGTCGCCTTCGCGGGCAACGATCACCGTCTCGGCGCGCAGGAAGCGCCGCCGGCCATCATCTCCGTCTTCCTCGGCTCCGAGCTGCAGAGCATCATCGACGCCATCGTCGGTGAGAGCGACTATACCGAGACCGAGCGCAAGACGCTGCGCATCGGCGTGGACGTGCTGCCCTCCATCCCGCAGGACACCACCGACCGCAACCGCACCTCGCCCGTGGCCTTCACCGGCAACAAGTTCGAGTTCCGTATGCCCGGCTCCAGCCAGTCCATCGCCGGCCCCGTCACGGTGCTCAACACCATCATGGCGGAGGAGCTCAGCCAGTTCTACGCGGTGCTCAAGGAGGCGCCGGACTTCAACAAGGCGCTGCACGACCTTGTGCGCAAGGCGTTCATCGAGCATGGCCGCATCATCTTTAACGGCAACGGCTATGAGGAGGCGTGGGTCGAGGAGGCCGCGCGCCGCGGCCTTGCGAATCTGCGCAGCACCGCCGACGCCCTGCCGACCTATGTTCTGCCCAAGAACGTCGAACTGATGATGAAGCACGGCGTTTACACGAAGGAGGAAATGCTCTCCCGCCACGAGATCCACATGGAGAAGTACCGCAAGGTCATCCACATCGAAGCGGCCACCATGGTCGATATGGTCCAGCATGAGATCCTCAACGCCGCCTCCGAGTATGAGAGCAAGCTCTGCGAGACGATGCTGCGCAAGCACGAGGCTGCGCCCGAGCTGCCCTGCCACGTCGAGAAGTCGCTGGCCAACTCCATCGGCATCCTCAACGACAAGCTGCTCGAGCAGACCGTGACGCTCAAGACCGCGCTGGAGACTGCGCCCGTCGGCGCCTCCGGCGAAGAGGAGATGCGCTATTACCACGACGTTGTTGCCGCTGATATGGACGCGGTGCGCGATACCGTCGACCGTCTCGAGACGCTGACCGCCGGCAAGTACTGGCCGTATCCGACCTTCTACGATCTGCTTTTCTCCGTTTGATCCCCAAAAGGAACGCTCTCTGAGCGTTCCTTTTGAAATGATTTTTCCAATTTATTTGTGTTGTGGAGGAGAACATGAAGTACATTTTTGTCACCGGCGGCGTGGTGTCCGGCCTCGGCAAGGGCATCTGCGCGGCGTCGCTCGGCCGCCTGCTGAAGCAGTGCGGGCTGCGCGTGAAGAACCAGAAATTCGACCCCTATCTCAATGTGGACCCCGGCACGATGAGTCCCTACCAGCACGGCGAGGTCTTCGTCACCGACGACGGCGCGGAGACCGACCTGGACCTCGGCCACTACGAGCGCTTCGTGGATGAGGCGCTGAACGCGAACGCTTCCGTCTCCTCCGGCAAGGTCTACTGGAGCGTCCTCAACCGCGAGCGGCAGGGCGGCTACCTCGGCGGAACGGTGCAGATCATTCCGCACGTCACCGACGAGATCAAGAGCCGCGTCTACGCCATGGACGACGGCGAGACCGACGTGTGCATCACGGAGATCGGCGGCACGGTGGGCGACATCGAGAGCCAGCCGTTCCTTGAAGCGATCCGGCAGGTCGCGGCGGAAAAAGGGAGAGGAAACGTCCTCTTTATCCACGTTCCGCTCATCGTCTCCATCCCCGGCAGCGGCGAGCTCAAGAGCAAGCCCACGCAGCATTCCGTCAAGGAGCTGCTCTCCCTCGGCATCCAGCCGGATATCCTCGTCTGCCGCACGGACAGCCCGCTGCCCGACGATGTGCGCCACAAGATCGCGCTGTTCTGCAACGTTGAGCCGGAATGCGTGATCCCGAACGTCACGGCCTCCACACTCTATGAGGTGCCGCTGCTGCTTGAGGACGCCGGCCTCTGCCGCGAGGTCTGCCGCAAGCTCGGCTTTGACTGCGGCGAGCCGGATATGAAGGCATGGACGGCGCTCGTCGAGAAGATCAAGCACGCGCACAAACAGGTGACCATCGCGCTCGTCGGCAAGTATACCGGTCTGCACGACGCTTATCTGAGCGTCGTCGAGTCGCTCTTCCACGCGGGCACGGCCTGCGACGCACAGGTGACGATCCAATGGGTCGATTCCGAAACGCTGACGGCGGAGAATGTCGCCTCCGTTCTCGGCGGCTGCACGGGCGTGCTGGTGCCCGGTGGCTTCGGCGACCGCGGCATCGAGGGCATGATCCTCGCCGCGCAGTACGCGCGCGAGAACGGCGTGCCCTATCTCGGCATCTGCCTCGGTATGCAGATCGCCGTCATCGAGTTTGCGCGCCACGCCGTCGGCTGGGCCGACGCGCACAGCGCGGAGTTCTCCTCCCTCACCGCGCACCCGGTCATTGCGCTCCTGCCCGACCAGATCGGCGTGACCGCCAAGGGCGGCACGATGCGTCTTGGCAAATACCCCTGCGTGCTCGGCGAGGACACGAAGGCGTATGCCGCCTACGGCACACGCGAGATCTCCGAGCGCCACCGTCACCGCTACGAGTTCAATAATCTCTTCCGCGAGGAGCTTGAGCGCGCGGGCATGACCTTCTCCGGCACCTCGCCGGACGGCTCGCTCGTTGAGATCGCCGAGCTGAGCGAACAGGATTGGTACGTCGGCTGCCAGTTCCACCCCGAATTCAAGAGCCGTCCCGACCGTCCGCACCCACTCTTCACCGGCTTTGTCGCCGCAGCGCTGCGCAAGGCGGGCAAATAATAGCGAAGGGGCGGAGCCGTATGGCTCCGCCCTCTGCATGAAAAAAGAGAACCGCCGCGCGGTTCTCTTTTGCTGTATTCAGCGGTTTTTCAGACGCTTGTCGCACTTGGCGGCGAGCTTCGTGCCGACGCTCTGGAAGAGCTGCACAAGCAGAATGAGCAGGATGACCGCCGCGTACATCACGAGATATTTGTAGCGGTAGTAGCCGTAGTCGATGGCGATCTTGCCCAGGCCGCCGCCGCCGATGATGCCGCTCATGGCCGAATAGCCGAGGATGGTCGTGAGCGCGATGGTGAAGTTCTGCAGCAGAGAGGGGATGCTTTCGGGGATCATCACCTTGCAGATGATCTGCATGGGCGTCGCGCCCATGCTCTGCGCGGCCTCGATGATGTTGGGGTCCAGCTCACGCAGGCTGCTCTCGACGAGACGCGCGACGAACGGAAAGGCCGCGATGACGAGCGGAACGATGGTCGCCCTGGTGCCGACGGTCGTGCCGATGATGAGGCGCGAGAGCGGAAAGACCATGATCATCAGGATCAGGAACGGAATAGAGCGCAGCAGGTTGATAAGAACGTTCAGCACGCTCATCAGCCAGCGGGGAAGCGGCAGCACGCCGTCCCTTTCACCCGCCACGAGCAGCACGCCCAGCGGCAGACCGATCACGATGGCGAAGGCCGTGGAGAGAAGCGTAACATAGAAGGTTTCCCAGATGGCGGAGAGAAACTGCGTTTGCAGCGCTGCGGTCAGCTCCTCGATGGACTCGGGAGAGAAAAGATTACTGTACACCGACGCTCGCCTCCTCGACCTGAAGATTTTCGATCCCGCTCAGAAATTCCCACGCACGGTCAAACTGCGCCGCGGGGACGCCGAGCAGCATACTGCCGTAGATCTCCTCCGAGAGCTTCTGCGTGCTGGCGGAAATGACGTTGGCCGCGATGTTCTCCTCCGTCGCGAGGCGGGCCACCAGCGGGATCGAGGTAGTCTTTGCGCTGCGGAAGATGAGGCGGATGCGGCGCTCCTGTGTGGGATCGGATACCGTGACGTCCGCGCCGCCGGGGAAAACAAGATGGCGCGCGGCGGCGGACTTGGGTGCGGAGAAGACGGTGGAAACGAGACCGTCCTCCACCACCTCGCCGTCGTCCAAAATGGCGACATGGTTGCACACGCTCTTCACCACGCTCATCTGGTGCGTGATGATGACGACCGTGATGCCGAGCTTTTTGTTGATGTCGCCGATGAGCTCAAGGATCTGGCGCGTCGTCTTGGGGTCGAGCGCGCTGGTCGCTTCGTCGCACAGCAGGACCTTGGGGTTCGTCGCCAGCGCGCGGGCAATGGCGACGCGCTGCTGCTGACCGCCGGAGAGCTGCGCGGGATAGGCCTTCGCCTTGTCGGGCAGGCCGACCGTCTCCAGAAGCTCCTGCGCGCGAGAAGCCGCCTCACGGCGGCTGACCCCGGCAAGCTCCATCGGGAAGCAGACATTATCCAGGCAGTTCCGCTGCATGAGCAGATTGAAGCGCTGGAAGATCATGGTAATGTCGCGCCGCGCAGCACGGAGCTGCGCGGGCGACATGGTATCCAAACGTTTTCCGTTGACGATGACCTCGCCGGAGGTGGGGCGCTCGAGCATATTGATGCAGCGCACCAGCGTGCTCTTGCCGGCGCCGCTCATGCCGATGATGCCGTAAACGTCACCGTCCGGAATGGTCAGGGAGATATCCTTGAGGGCTTCCACCCGCCCACCGGCGGTCTCAAAGACTTTGCTGACGTGCTTGAGTTCGATCAAGGAATTCTCCTCCTTTCTTTTATCTTACTTCAGGGCATCCAGCGTGGTCTGCTTGCCGCCGTAGAGACCCATGGGCTCGACGTGAATGGCAGCGACGGAGACGATGTGGGTGCCGTTTTCCTTGTTGAAATCATCAAGATAGGGGGTGTGCTGGAAGTAGTTGGCGTCCACGGTGCCGTCCTCCACGACGGTGTTGGGCACAACGTAGTCGTTGTAGGTCTGAATGTCGAGGGTGATGTCCTTTTCGGCAAGGATCTCCTTGGCGACCTCGAGGATCTCGGCGTGGGGCGTGGGGGAGGCGGCGACGGAGATGGTTTCGCCGGCGAGCGCGGCGTAGTCAACACTGGCGTCGTAGCCGTCGCCCGGATTCTCGACGGTGCTCACGACCGCACCGTCATACTTCTCGGCGATGTAATCGGCGACCTGCTGACTCTCGAGCGCGGCGACCAGAGCCTTGACCTTGTCGCTGGACTCGTTGCCTTCCTTGACGGCGAGGATATTGGCGTAAGCGGAGGCGGAGCCTTCAATGGCCAGAGAATCCTTGACAGGATTCAGACCGGCGTTGATGGCGTAGTTGGAGTTGATGACGGCGTAGTCCACATCCTTGAGGATGTTGGGGATTTGCGCGGCTTCGGTCTCAACGATCTCAACGTTGTGGGGATTCTCGGCGATGTCGTTCTTGGTGGCGGTGATGCCGGCGCCGTCCTTCAGCTTGATGATGCCCTGCTGCTCCAGCAGAAGGAGGGCACGGGCCTCGTTGGTCGTGTCGTTGGGAACGGCAATCTGAATGGTGGTGGTCTTCTTGCCGCAGCCGGTGAGGGCCAGGGCCAGGGTCAGCACAAGGGCCAGGACCAGAGCGGTGAGCTTGGTAGTCTTTTTCATGGTTTTGTTCTCCTTTTTATTTCTAAATAAATTGAATTGGTTGGATATCTTCTCGATTGTTTTTTACCTGTCCGTGCCCGGAGGACACATTCGCCAGCCGGTGGTGTAAAGACGGTAAAGCTTTTTCATGGGGTTATCC
>ENA-UERC01002063-UERC01002063.1-human-gut-metagenome-genome-assembly--contig:-NODE-2063-length-10328-cov-4.569896_pt1 | contig 10328 bp, 24 predicted proteins | sample MGYA00242955_ERZ507955 | MGnify/ENA primary metagenome ERZ507955 (study PRJEB26167, sample SAMN06115394) | human gut metagenome | host: Homo sapiens | place: China:Hubei | collected 2016-04-27... | reverse complement strand
CTCGTACCGGCACACGCCCGGATGGTTTACTACAGGGCAAAAATCTGCAACCGCCGGGCAATCGCTGTTTACACAGACTTCATCTTTCAGCCATTTACACATCATTCTACCTCCTTAGCCATCAGCAAATCCTTGTAGTCCAGCAGCAGCGCCCATATCTGCTCCGCATCGTCATGGTCGAGGTTGACTGCACCCTCTGCGTCAACGGCAGCAGCCAGCCGGTCTATGTCCCGGATTACTTCGTAGTAGTCCTTTACGGTCATTGGCTCACCCTCCAAAATTCTCAAGATAATATTGCTTGCCGTCCTGCCAACCCTTGTAATAGGCTGCCTGCTCCCGGCGTTCCTGTTCCTCTGCGGTGATCTCCGCCTGGGCCACTTCATCCACATGGTTCCACCTTTCGGCCGAAATAGCCGATAGAACCATTATGCAGAAAGCAGCTAAGATTATCGTAACTGCCGCTGCCGTCCAGTTCCTCATAACGAATCCCTCCTAAATCCGAAGAATGTCTTTATTTGCGGCAGGGTCTCCAGCCTGTGGCCATCTACCGTTATCAGCGCTGCGTAGCCCCGGCCTATCCAGCCATCGTGCCAAATCTCCCGGGCCTCGTAGTAGTCCACGCTCTCCCGGCGCTCTGTGGTTTTGCCGCAAACCCTTATCTCGATGTCGATTTTCCCATCCCGGCGCTTTATCCAATTCTTGGGACGCTTATACTTACCGGATGCCGCTGCATCCTTGTAGCATTGTTTGGAGCAGTACTTTTGTCCCGGCTGGCCGAAATATTCCTTCCCGCAGTATTCGCATTTCTTCGGCTCGGCTTTTTTCATACTGCTTTTGCGGGCCCGGATGCTGTCCATGGCCTTTTGGCACTCCTTGCAATACAGCTGCCTGGGGTTGGTGCTGCCTATCGGCCCTCCGCATCTCTTACATGGCCGGTTGGTGTCTCTCTTGATTCCATAGCGAGACAAGATTTGGGCCACATAGCCGTAATCAAGATCGAGAATTAAGGAAATCTCCCTGTTGGTCTTGCCCTCCCGCACCAGCTGCTCCAGGAACTCCGGGTCATTTGAATTAGAACAGCCGATTTTGGCGTTAGGAGACGCTTTATCGTATGACATCATAACTCACCACCTTTTCCTGCTCGGCCATCTCTGCGCGCATTTTTATGGCTTTGGTGATAGCGTTCCAGCGCTTGATAAATTCCTCGGCACTTTGTCCCTCAAAAAGCGGCTTCTCCCGCTCTACATCCTTCTGTCCCATCAGGGTACCTCCTCTATGTCAATTTCTGTTCTTGGGTTTTTGGGGTCATATGCCCCACGCAGCCGCAGTTCTACATGGTCAAAGCTGTCGTCTGCAATCACGCCTCGGTCGGTCAGGCCATCCATCAGCATCTTGCCATTGTAATTGTCAGGGTCGTGCCGATGGCGTGTGGGAAAGTAGTAGGTGATGGTCACTATGGCCTTGTCCATCGGCTTTTGCTTTTTGCAGTACGCTCGCATCAGGCCAATCCACCGCTGCTTTTCTGCCCGGTAGTCCCAGGTATTTGCCCGACCAGCGTACTTGTTCAGCGATGGCGGGATTTCGGGAATTGTTATTTTCACACATTCTCCTCCATCATCCGCTCCGCCAGCGCCAGGTCATAGCTGGGCAGCTGCTTTACATCTGCCATACCGGCCAGCTTTGCCCGGATATCTGCAGGCAGGGCTTGCATTTTGCGCTCGCTCTCCTGCCTTGCCCGGTAGCTGCGCATAAAGTTGGACTGCACCACGCTCTGCACTGTCCCGGTGTCCATGCTGGCCCATTCCCGCAGCTGGGAGGGGTGTCCTACCAACCGTTGTAGGTTCTCCGGCAGGGCTGCAAACTCTTTCTCGCTGTTGTAGCCGCTGTTCCGCAGGGCCTTTGCAATCAGCGCCCATGCTTCCCCCTCGGAGAGTTCCGCCGGTCTGCTGATCTCCCCAATAGCGGCTATGATAGCCCCGATGTGTGGAGGGAACCCCTTGCGGTCGCTGGCGATGTGGGACTTAACCGCAGCCGCTACAAGGTCAGCCGGGTAGTCTGCCAGCATCTCCGCCCACAGATTTACCACCGCTTCCGCATCCTGCCGTTTCATGTCCCTGTAGTACGCTGGATAAGCGGCCTTGAGGATGGACATAACAGCCAATGTTTCAGTACGGTTCATGTTGTCCCTCCTCCTGCAGCATCTGCAAAAATACATTGTCGGTCCCACCAGCAGACTTGGCGCCTTTCAACGGGTAAACATCCTGCCAGCAGCGCTTAACGCTCTGATCGAGAATAAGTCCCTTGGTGTGGTTGTCCCCCGGTGCCAGCCGTTCCAGCTCATTCAGGATCATCTTTGCGGCCCGATCAGTGAGGGGCTTTTTGATTTTCTTGCGCATCTCACAAAAGCCGTTCCAGTTCTCCATCAAGGCTTCCGGGACATCCACACGCCCCCTTGGGGGGGTAGGGGGGGTATTATTCCCGGAGGGAATATTTTCTTTGTCTTTGTCTTTGTCATTGTCTTTGTCTTGGCTTTTCTGGGTTTTAGAAAAACCCGCTGGGTTTTTTGGGTTACCTTGGGTTTTCTTCGGCCTACCGCCCTTGGAACCGTTTTCCCTGCTTGTTTTGGCTCTTCCTTCGCATTCAGCAGCCATCCGGTCTATTTGCAACTTTGCTACCGGCCATATAAAACGCTCGTTTCCCCGGAAATCGGGGGCTGCGCCCGTCTCTGCATATTTCAGCATAGCCGTGAACAGCCGCCCTCTCTCCGCATCTCCGAGTTCCTCCATGGCATCTGCAAAGTCTGTAAAGACTTTAAGGTACTTCATGGGTTGTCCTCCTGTCGCTTTTTACTGGGAAGCGTAACCCTTAATTAAAAGGGAGGTCGTTCTCGTCCTCGATTTGTTCAAACCCGCCGTTTTTGCTCTCTGCGGGCTTTTCCTCTGCCTTGCCGGTAGATTTGCTGCCGCCAAACAGAACCTCCTCTGCGATAACCTCTGTGGCTATGCGCTTATTGCCGTTCTTGTCCTCGTAGTTGCGAACTTCGATGCGGCCTACAATGGTGATAAGGTCACCCTTGCCGAACCACTGGTTCACGAATTCGGCGGTCTTGCCCCATGCTACGATGGGGATGAAGTCTGTTTTCTCCCGGTCACGGCTTCGGTCTACGGCGATGGTAAAGCCGCAAACGCTCTTACCGTTGTTGGTCTGCTTCAGTTCGGGGGCCTTGGTCAGCCGCCCATTAAGGATTGCTTTATTTAACATATGTAACCTCCTGTTATCCCCATTGGTCTGCCATAGCTTTGGCGATGCCCTTAAATGTTTTACTCCCCATCTTCGCGTTATGAGGCACCCCGCGTCTTCCTTTACCCCCCCGGCTAAACGCGCCAGTATTTGACGGCATCCAAGGGGAATATTCAGTTAAAATTTCAGTAGGAATCAAATTGGGGAGATTTTTATTCCACAACAACGTGGCTTTAGAATAAGGCTCTCCATATTCATAAGGCTGAATAACCTGAGATGGGTTTGGTAATTTAATAACTTTAAGTGGGCGTGGATTTTCAATTGCAATATGTTTGCATTTGGCATTAGCCAATTGCATAAAAAATTCTTTCGCCTTTAATGCAAGAGCAAGTCTTTCATGATTGATTATGCCCGGTTTTGTGTACATCCATCTTGCTCCCGCTTTAGACATATATGTACAAGGTGGATGACAAATCAACAAATCCCATTCACCCTTAATAATATGATGTTTACCATCGACCGTATCAAACTCGCAATCACCATTGATTAGAGGAAGTACATCTTGTTGGATATGCCACTCCGGATGTCCGCCAGACGGCTCCTGTATGTCGCAGGAATATGCTTCATGCCCCTTTGCCCGGAAAGCCTTGCAAACCTCCTGGCTTTCCTCACATGCCACTAATACCTTCATCTGTTTCCTCCAAATAGTTTGTGTAGAATTCCTCCCGGAACATCGGGATCGTAAAATCGTAGTTGTCAATACAGGCTTGCTCGCCCAGCCGGTGCAGCCAATCCATCACTTCTGCACAGCCGTGTGCGTGTTTCAGATGGCAAGGCGTGTGGCACAGGGAGACCCAAAGCCCCATGCGTTTGCTTTTGCTCCGCATGGCGTTGCCGAAGATCTCATGGCGGTCGAGCTTTACGCCTGAGCGCTGGCATAGGAAGCATCGGGAAGTATCGGCTTGTACGATGCTCGGAGCGTATCCGTTTCGGTCAAGCTCTACGCCCCATTCGTTTTTCATTTTCCCCATTCCTCCTTTAGCAAGGCCAGCTCGGCCGGAGTGGCAACATCTATCCCTTGCTCTTTGCAGTCTGCGATGACGGCATCCAGCAGCCGGGACATCTGTTTGGTGTTGTAGGCGCTGCTGCCGTAGTACAGCCGGATCACCAGATGGTCACCGTCTGGCTCGTAGTCTACCTGTTCCGTTACCCAGCCAGTACCGAGCATTTCCCACGCTGTCCGGACGGTCTTGGCGGCTTCCGGCTCGATATTGTGCACATCCTTCCAGATGCCGACCTCCTTAATGTACTTCCGGTACAGCTCCTCCTTAGTTAGCGGGGTCGCCTGGGTGGAGAGGGTAAAGGCCAGATCATCAAGGAGTGCCCACAGGTACGAGTTGGCCGAAAGGCTCCTGCGCTCGTGGTGCTCCTTTAGTTCGGCGGCGTACATCTTGCCTGGCTTCATCTCATCAAGGAAAGCCTGGGCGGCTGCGGCATCTTTGGTATACAGGGTGATTCCGTAACCGTTCCGGTCTCTTGTCCAGTCGGCAGAATCAAACCGGAGCCTTGTTTTCATTCCTCTTTTCGGCCTCCTTTGCGGCTTTCATACACGGACCGCACAAATGCCGTCCGAACATTTTCTCGGTGTATGGGACAATCTCCCGGACATACCATGTAGACCCGTCTCGTTTGGTGATTGGGACGATTGGTTTCCCGCAGTCAGCGCAGATTTCCGTGATGTCCTCTCCGGCATCGCCCGGTTGACCAAAACTAAATACGATGTTGCCGTTTTTGTCTGCGACCGTCAGATATGTAATCTGTTCGCCGTGTACTTCCATCTCCGCTACCGTGAACCGTGCCCACTTGTCATTGCTATCTGCAGGCTCATATTTTCCGTTGGCGTTCTTTTGCGTCCTCATCGGGACAACAATGTTGATTTTGGTGTAGAGCTCGCGACCGATCCCCCAATTAAAGCAGGCGCGCTTAAAGCTGTCGGAGCTTTCGCCCTTTTCCTTTTCGGTGTAGCTTTCGGTTCCGCAGTCAGCTTTCCATGCCCATTCGTCATGCTGCGGATCAATTCGGATTCCCACCCGACAGAAAAGGTTGCCCTTGCATTCGTAATGCTCCCGCTGCCAGTTTTCGGCGCCCACCGTCTCGTCAAGAATGCGCATGTCACATCGCGCGTCTTTGTAGCATAGGAGAACAGCCCCTCTCGAAGTATAGCGGTCAACCCGCAGGTCAACCTCGTCCGCTCGCAGCGGTCTGAATTTAACCATGTTATCCTCCTTATTCAAAGTACCTGTCAGCATCCGTATCGCTGGCGTCAAACCGCTTAACACAGTTTTCGCAGCCAATGACCATTCCGTCCTTAATGTAAATGGTCTCGTTGATCTCGCAGCCGCACTCCGGGCAGATGTGCGGCTTATCATCGTAGTTATCCACCCAGCTCGGGATGGGCCTATCCGGGATATCGTATGGGTTCATGCTCATTCCTCCCAAAATCTTGCGAAACTCTCGGCGTTGTACTGCCCTTTCGTTACCGCTATCATCTCTCGGATGGTGTAGCTGTCTTGCAGCTTCCCGGCGGAGTGAAGGCTCTCAGCAAATGCTTCTGTCCCCTGTCTGCAGGCACCGGTGATGATACGATACATTGTCTTGCAGTCCTCCAACGGGATTTTCTTATCCATGTCCATACCGAGGAATTGGTCTGCGCCACGGTCTGCGGCTTCCTTGAATTTTAAGTCTGCGATGCCATCGCGGAAGTTGCTGCAGTGGGCATAGTTTTTGCCATCTCCTACCACATTCCTCCCTTTGATTTTGCCGATATAGAGGGTATATTCACTGACATTTTTGGTGGATTTGATGTGCGTCAAAATGCCATCTGCATACAGATATTTGCCGGGCTTATACTCTCCATCGTTCAACCTCTTGACTTTCCACTGTCTTTTTCGCTTGTCTCTTATCTGCGTGCCTCTGAGGTCGAGCCCCCCGCCTACGGTTAGGTTATCCGGCAGACTGGTTATCTGCGTGCCGCTGAGGTTGAGCCATCCGCCTACGGTTAGGTTATCCGGCAGGCTGGTTATCTGCGTGCCTCTGAGGTCGAGCGAGCCGCCTACGGTTAGGTTGTCCGGCAGACTGGTTATCTGCGTGCCTCTGAGGTCGAGCGAGCCGCCGCTTTTCTCCATCATCTGTTTTGCCTTATCCAGTGTGAGCCTACTCCCCATTGTGTTTTTCGCGATCTCCATTGACATTCCTCCTTTAATCCTGTATAGTTGTGGTGGTGGTTGGGTCTCCGTCTCTGACGGGGGCCTTTCTTTTTTTGTACTCTTCCTGCTGGCGGCGGATACAGCGCAGAACCCATGCTGTGAAGTTGCAATAACCCATTTCGATAAGCTGCTGACGGAACTCCGCCATATTCACATAACCCAAAGGAATACGCACAGACAGCTTATAGTTTGCTTCCCGCTTCCTGCCTGGCTTGTCCGCTATCAGCGCTTCCGCTTCGGCAGTACGCCGGATGCCATAATACTCCGGCCGTTTGCACATACTGTCCACCGGCTTGGTGTAACCGGGGAACTTCTCCCGGATAACTGCTATCCTCTCGTTCTGCTCCATGGCCTTACCTCACCAGCAGCAGGATCGTCACCGCTGCGAAGATGGTTCCCATTCCGAGGACTACGGCCAAGGCTTCCTGCAGCCACTCCTTTTTACTCATCTTCCTGTACCTCCTTTTGCGGGAGCTCCGGTAGGAATGCCCACCACTGGACTTCGATAACGGTCTCCACATGATCTCCGCATACATTGAACATTCTGTGCTTAGCGCTGAACGGAAGGGTAGCGAAATACCCAGGTGCCGTCTGGCACAGGTAATGCCCGTCCTTGCTGGGTACGATCTCATCCGAGTTAAACCACCGGATAAAGGTGTTGGTTGTTGCTTCCATGTTGTTCCTCCTTCTTTTCCACCCCGTTTGGCGGGAAAAACTTCTTGACATCTTTTATTGGAATAAATAATGCATCGCAGACCTTATAGACTTCCTCCAATGTCCACGGGGTCTTGCAAATCATTCTGTCGCTGATCTGCTGGCGGCTCATACCGGTGCGCTTCCCAAGGCTTGTCTGGTCGTGGCCAAGTTCCAGCATCAGCGCTCGCAGCCTGCGGTAGGTATCAACTTTCCTTGACATTGCTATCCCTCCCTTCATGTGGTAAACTATGGTTGAGGTGATATTATGAGCGAAAAACTTGATGTTTCGTATTCTTTGACCGAAGAAGAAAAGAGAATATTTCGCAAATTCAAGCGAAGCAACAGCGCCAAATTGACAAAATCTGAATTTCAAACTATGCTCCGGTCAAAGCTGGTAGATGGCGGTTTCGGCGGCGAATACTACTGGTTTAGCAATGGCTCCTTTGATGAGGGAGTTGCTTGCCTATCGGAAAACGGTTTGCGCGTTAAAGCCGCCATGCAGGCCGAGAAGAAGTTAAGCGTCCGGTATTGGATTACAACAGGAGTTGCAATCGCCGGTTCCCTGCTTGCCGTCCTGTCTCTCCTCATGCAACATGGGATAATATCACTACTGCCGCTATGATGATGGAGAGAACGCCACACAAAACCGTGATGATCTGCGGTGGCCTGGTCTTAAATAGGTATGCTTTCCAGCTGGTATCGCCGTAGACCTCGATAAGGTATTTTTCAAATTCATCGTTTCTCATGTCATGCCAGTCTTTCATTGTCCTCCTCCTTTTCCTTGATAAGCTCGTCCAGCGCAGCCATGAATCGCTGTTCGGCTCCCTTTGGGCTGCGGCGGCCATTTAATATCGCACACACATACGCTTTCCCAACGCCGAGTTTTTCTCCGAGCTGAGCCATTGTAATCTTGTTATTGTGCATCTTGCCGACCACATCGCCAGTCCATTGTGCAGGCATCTAAACTTTCCCCCTTCTTTATATATTGTGTTGCAAAAGTTTACACAAAGTGTTATCATATCCTTGCGAGGGAAAATGAATCATGGCACATTAAGTGCCCGCTTTGTGTTGCGCTTGTTGCTTATGTTTTCATTATAGTGTAAACAAACGCAACAGTCAAGACGCAGATGTTCCTTTTGTTTACTTTCTGCTATTTGCACAAAAAGGGTGTGTTGCGTTTGTTCTATATCAACTATGTTGCTCTTTGTAATAAAATTGGGAAATCTCCATCTGCTGTCGCCGAAGAAATGGGGTTTATGCGTTCCGTGGTTACGCGGTGGAGCAAAGGGACAATTCCAAGGCAGGCAACATTGCAAAAGGTCGCTGACTACTTCGGCGTAAGCGTGGATTACCTTTTGGGAAAAGAAAAACAGCCCACCGAAGGTGAGCTGTCCGGTATTCGGAAAGACCTTATGGATTTCGCAGATACTTTGACAGATGAGAAAATTGAGAAATATCTTCGTCTAATGAAAACTTTAGAATCCGAAGATATTTAACAAGCTGCTCGTCAGACATCCGTTCCACCGCCTTTTTGAATTCCTCCTTTTTCTCCATTGGTGTTCCTCCTCTTTTGTCGATTATTGTCAAATAAAAATCCTTCCAAATTCAGTAGGTATTTGGTACAATTCAATTGTAACAAATTGCATTGCCAATATGTACTGACAAATGTTGCGGTTTCGGCGCAAAAACTGTCATGTTTTTCGGACAAAAGTGTCCGGTAACAAAAAACAGGAGATGAGTTTGTGAATTCAGACGAAGAAAGGAATAGGGATAACTTTTTATTGGAGGTAGCCACAAAACGGCAGGAGCATGGAATGACCCACAAGGATTTGGCCGACAATGCCGGGACAGTTGAGAGGACGATCTCCCGGCTGCTTTCGGAGCCGACCAAGAATCCGAGCCTTTTTCTCGTTGCTTCCATCTGCCAAGCGCTGCACATATCTCTCGACAAGCATTTCGTGAAGGAAGTCTACCACAAAGCCGACAGCCAGAACAGCGAAGAAATGATAGAGGTTCTGAAAGAGCAGGTGCGCCAGCGCAGGAAGCTGTCCAAAACACTCTTCGCAGTTATTTTTGTCCTGCTGGCGATGATGATTTTATACCTCGTCCTAATCGATGCAAATAACCTTAACTACGGCTTAATTCGGGATTAAGAACAGATGTTCTTTCCAAATATAATCGTACACCGTAAAGTGTACAATAATCAGTACTGGAGGAGACGACTATGGAGGAAATGGAGAAAACAACACCAGAGATCAAGCCAAAGAAGAAAAAAACGATGGTAACAGCAATAATCCTAATTGTTATCATAATTGCTATCATCGGAGCGCTTGCCGGTGGAGAAAAGGACAAAGACAAACAAGACAACCAGCAAAACCAGCAGCAACAGCAAGAGGATCAAAACAGTGATGTTGATATGTCTGTTATTGCAGCGTCCCTAAAAGCTATTCTCGATAAGAATTCAGACGGAACATCGGTTGAATATGATGTCGACTATGACGATGACAGCATTACGATTTATGTAAAATCCGATGGCGCTGCTGCTGAAATTGCTAAAGCAAAAGCATCTGGCTATGATGATACATATGAGCCTTGGGTAAAAATGCGTGATAGCATGGTCACTCTTTGCAATTCCGCCGTCGACGCTGTAGAAGCGTTTGGAGCGACCGGGAAATATGTGACAGTCACGGTAGTCAACGATGCCAACGAGGACAACACCCTCTTGACGATTATGAACGGCGTGGTTGTATACGATGTAATGGCAGAAAAATAAAAAAGCACCGCCCCCGGTAACGAGGGCGGTTGTCTATCAGGAGGGGAAAAATGAAAGAAAGGACAAATACGGCAAAGTGGCTTGAGAACCAGAATCGCTGGCAGATCGCCGTACAGAAAGATGGTGTAAGAAAAACATTTACAAGCAGCAGACCGGGAAGGGAAGGGCAGAGGGAAGCGAACAGAAAAGCAGATGATTGGTTGGCATCAGGCATTTGCGGGACGAAACTGCACCTATCGGAGCTGCACGAAAGCTATATGGAGCAACTTAAAATTCGGACTTCGCAATCGAATTGGCGACCGCAGGAAAGCCGCTGGAAAACATGGATTGACCCAAGGATAGGCCACCTAAAG
>ENA-UERC01002062-UERC01002062.1-human-gut-metagenome-genome-assembly--contig:-NODE-2062-length-10333-cov-4.405324_pt1 | contig 10333 bp, 7 predicted proteins | sample MGYA00242955_ERZ507955 | MGnify/ENA primary metagenome ERZ507955 (study PRJEB26167, sample SAMN06115394) | human gut metagenome | host: Homo sapiens | place: China:Hubei | collected 2016-04-27 | study... | reverse complement strand
TGTTCTTGGCCTCCTCACTTGTATTCTGATCCAACGGCAGAAGCAGAAGCGTGACCAGGGCAAGATCCAGGATGCCGAACAGGAAGCGCTGCGCATCGTCAACGAAGCCATCAAGAATGGCGAGAGTAAGAAACGCGAAGCATTGGTGGAAGCGAAGGAGGAGATCCTGCGCTCCAGAAACGAATACGAGAAGGAAGTCAAGGAACGCCGTGCCGAACAGCAGAAGCAGGAACGCCGTCTGCAGCAGAAGGAGGAGAACCTCGATCACAAGACCGAGATGATCGAGAAGAAAGAGGAGGCCCTGGCCCAGAAGCACGCTGCTCTGGACAAGGAGCAGGAGGAGATCAAGCTCATCAAGCGCAGCCAGACGGAAATGCTGGAGCGCATCTCCGGCTTTACCGCCGAGGAAGCCAAGCAGTACCTGATCGCGCAGGTGGAGTCTGAGGTTACCCACGAGACTGCCCTGAAGATCAAGGAGATCGAAGCCCGCGCCAAGGAAGAAGCCGACACCCGCGCCCGTGAGATCGTGGCCACCGCTATCCAGCGCTGCGCCGCCGACCATGTGGCCGAGATCACCGTCAGTGTGGTACCCCTGCCCAATGACGAGATGAAGGGCCGCATCATCGGCCGCGAGGGCCGCAACATCCGCGCCATCGAGACGCTGACCGGCGCAGACCTGATCATCGACGATACGCCTGAAGCCATCACGGTATCCTGCTTCGAGCCGGTACGCCGCGAGGTGGCGCGCCTTGCGCTGGAAAAGCTGATCGCCGACGGCCGCATCCATCCCACCCACATCGAGGAGATGGTGGAGAAGGCCAAGCGGGAGGTGGACGCCGTCATCCGCTCCGAGGGCGAACGTGCCGTGCTGGAGACCGGCGTCCGCGGCCTGCATCCCGAGTTGCAGAAGCTGCTGGGCCGCCTCCATTACCGTACCAGCTACGGTCAGAACGTGCTGCAGCACTCGATCGAGGTGTCCCATATCGCCGGCATGATGGCCGCCGAGCTGGGCGCCGATGTTCACGCCGCCAAGCGGGCAGGCCTGCTGCACGATATCGGCAAGGCGCTGGATCACGAGTTTGAGGGCACCCATGTGTCTCTGGGTGTGGAGTACGCCCGGAAGTACAAGGAGAAGGAAGAGATCGTTCACGCCATTCAGGCTCATCACGGCGACGTGGAGTGCAAGACGCTGGTGGCCTGCCTGGTGCAGGCGGCCGACGCTATCTCTGCCGCCCGTCCCGGCGCACGCCGCGAAAACCTTGAGAATTACATCAAGCGTTTGCAGAAGCTGGAGGAGATCACCAGCTCCTATCCCGGCGTGGAGAAAAGCTATGCCATTCAGGCGGGCCGCGAGGTGCGCGTGATGGTGAAGCCGGAGCAGGTCAACGAGGATCAGATGGTCATTCTGGCCCGCGAGCTTGCCAAGCGCATCGAAAACGAGCTGGAGTACCCCGGCCAGATCAAGGTTCACGTGCTGCGTGAGACCAAGGTCGTGGAATACGCAAAATAAAAACAAAGCTGTGCGACACCCTACCCCAGGGTGCCGCACAGTCGCATCTTGGGAGGGTTTTTTATGAAACGAAAGCTTTTCGCCCTGTTGCTGGCGCTTTGTATGCTGCTGACCGCCTGCGGCCAGCAGCCCGGCGATCCCCCGGCGGAGAATGGCCAGACGCAGACGAACCAGGGGCAGGAGGAGCAGACCGCACCGCCGGACGACGGCTTTTCCACCTCCGTCAGCGGACGGGTGGAGGATCCGGAGGGACTGGTGACGGAGACGCAGAAGCAGCTGATGACCCGGCTGCTGACCGACTGGTACACCGATATCGCCCTGTTTGACGAGCCTCAGCTGACGGCGCTGTTTTCCGAGGAGGAGGACGCCGCCATGCATCAGGCGTCCATCCGCACCCTGAACGCCATCCGAGCCCGGGCGCTGATCGACCTGCGGATGAAGGATGTGGACTATGTGCTGACCGTCACCAAGGCGGAGCCCTCCACCGAGGAGGACGCCGTGGAGGGGCAGATACATATCGAGGCCGACGAGTCGTCGGTGATGCACTTTGCCGCCACGCCGGAGGTGGACAGCAAGCTCTATGACGTGCCCCACATCTTCGAGCTGGTGCCGGAGGGGGACGGCTGGCTCATCAAGCACCACGAGGCTGACGACAACCCCTATTTCAGCCTGACCTATCAGGAGGGCAAGGAGGAGGACGGACGGCTCCAGCAGCTGCTGCGTGCCATCGAACGGCGGCAGCTCCAGCGGCAGGAGACGGTGCAGGTGACGCTGACGTGCGACCATCCCTATGACCGGGCGGCGGCGGAGCAGTACATGCGGCAGTACGACCACCAGCGCAGCAGCGCGTGGCATGCCTATGACGACGTGGGCGGCAACTGCATGAACTTCGGCTCACAGGTGCTGCTGGCAGGCGGTATTCCCATGGACGAGCAGGGCGGCAGCAAGTGGTACTGGTACGGCCAGAACAGCCTTGACCTGTCGTGGATCAACGTGGGCCGGTTCTACAGCTATGCCCGTGAGAACGAGGGCTACGGTCTGGTGGCGGACACCGAGGCCAACTACTACACCGGCGAGGTGGGGGATATCCTGATCCTTGGCCCTGACGGCGGACACAACCACACCACCGTGATCTCCGGCATCATCCGGGACGAGGCGGGTCAGACGGTGGACTATCTGCTGTGCTCCAACACCACCAATTATACGGACTTCCCCGCAGGCGCGTATTATTACACCAGCCAGCGGCTCATTAAAATTTACGGGTGGAACGAAAGCACCCCTGACGGGGCGCAGTGAAGAGCTTTGGGGTGCCGCCGATGGCGGCATGGATCGAATTGTGGGAGCACATCATCCAAAGTCTCCCCTGTGTAAGGGGAGGTGGCAGCTACGGCGGCATAGCCGCCGAGATCGTGGCTAAAAACATGCCACCGGCATGTTTTCTTAACGCCCCGACGGAGGGGTTGTCCGGCAACCGACAATCCCCCAGTTTCGCTTCGCTCGACAGCCCCCTTTACACAAGGGGGCCTTTGGTGCGTGCCGCTTCTGCAAACACCCCATATGCAAAAAAGGGGAGCGCTCTTGCGCTCCCCCTTTTTTTGTGGCATAATAGCAACGAATGAAGAAACCGTAAAAAGGAGGACACCATGCTGTATCACATTCTTGCCATCGGCGACGTGACCAGCGAGGACGGCCTGAAGCACCTGCGCCGCCATCTATCGCCGCTGAAGAAGCTGAAAGGCATTGATTTTACCGTGGTCAACGGGGAGAATATCTCCGGCACCGGCCTGACTCCCGCTCAGGCGGACGAGCTGTTTGCCGCCGGAGCCGACGTGATCACCCTGGGCAACCACACCTTTGGCCGGGTGCAGATCGCCGACTATCTGGAGGACAACCGCTACATCCTGCGGCCCGCCAACTTCTCCGGCCGGATGCCGGGTCGCGGCTGCGGCGTGTATGACTGCGGCAAGCTGCGCATCGCCGTCATGACGCTGATCGGCCGATGCGATCTGGACTGGAAGGCCGCCGACCCCTTTACCACGGCGGACAAGCTGCTGCGGGAGCTGAACGAGACGGAGAAGCCTACCTTTACCCTGCTGGACTTCCACGCCCAGGCCACCAGCGAGAAGCTGGCGCTGGGCTACTATCTGGATGGCCGCATCAGCGCCATGTGGGGCACCCATACCCACGTGCCCACCGCCGACGAGCGGGTGATGCCCAAGGGCACCGGCTACATCACCGATCTGGGCATGACCGGGGCCGTCGAGTCGGTGCTGGGCATTCCGCCGGAGCAGTCCATCGAGTCGTTTCTGGGGGGACTGGCGGGGCGCTACCGCTTTGCCGACGGCCCCTGCAAAGCCCAGGGCTGCATTTTTACACTGGACAGCGATACCGGACTGTGCACCGCCGTGGAGCGTGTGGATATCCGGTGAACCGTAAAAGCAATCAATCGTAAAGGAGATCATCACCATGTCTGTTGAAAAAGTAAGAGCTTATCTGGAACCCTACGGCGTCACTGACCGTATTCGTGAATTTGACGTGTCCAGCGCCACGGTGGAGCTGGCCGCGCTGGCCGTTGGCGTGGAGGGCGCCCGCATTGCCAAGACCCTCAGCTTCAAGGTGGGGGAGGATCCCATCCTGATCGTGGCTGCCGGTGACGCCAAGGTGGACAACAGCAAATATAAGCACTTCTTCGGCGCCAAGGCCAAGATGCTGACCGCCGAGGAGGCGGTGGAGCGCATCGGCCACGCCGTGGGCGGCGTGTGCCCCTTTGCCCTGCCGGACGACGTCAAGACCTATCTGGACGTGTCCTTGAAGCGGTTCGAGACGGTGTTCCCCGCTGTGGGCAGCGCCGCCAGCGCCATCGAGCTGAACTGTGACGAGCTGGAGCGCTGCTGCGGCAAGAACTTCGTGAGCTGGGTGGACGTGTGCAAGGGCTGGCAGGCCGAGGAAGCGTAAATGGTACGCATTCTGCACGCGGCGGACTTCCATCTGGACAGCGCCTTCACCGGCCTGAATGAGCAGCAGGCCCGGCAGCGCCGTCAGGAGAGCCGCGACCTGACCCGCCGCATGGTGGAGTACGCCAATGATCACGGCGTACAGCTGATGCTGCTGGCGGGCGACCTGTTCGACAGCGACAGCATCTACGGCCAGACGGCGGAGGAGCTGGCCGCCGCGCTGGCAGAGTTCCGGGGCCATGTGGTCATCGCCCCCGGCAACCACGACTGCTACACCGCCGCATCGCCCTACGCCCGCACCCTGTGGCCGGACAACGTGCTTATTTTTACCGCGCCGGAGATGCTTTCCATGGGGCTGTCCTTTCCCCAGTACGGCTGCACCGTGTACGGTGCGGCCTTCACCGCGTCGGAGATGCCGGAGAGCGCGGAGCTGGCGGGCATCGCGGAGCAGGACGGGAACGTGGCCATCGGTATCCTGCACGGCGAGGCGGGGGTGAAGGACAGCCGCTACCGGCCGATTCCCCTGCAGCAGATCGCTCAGAGCGGGCTGGACTATCTGGCGCTGGGCCATGTCCACGCCTGTTCTGGCGTGCAGCTGGCAGGAAAGACCGCCTACGCCTACCCCGGCTGCCCCGAAGGACGGGGCTTCGACGAGCTGGGAGACAAGGGCTTTCTGGCGGGCGAGGTGGACAAGGGCAGCGTGAAACTGCGGTTCGTGCCCTTTGCCAAGCGGCGCTATGAGATCGTGACGGTGGACGTGACGGGCCGTGAGCCGTTGGAGGCCGTCTGCGAGGCGCTGCCCCAGCATACGGAAGCGGATATCTACCGCGTGATCCTGACCGGCGAGCGGTCGGGCAGCGTGGATACCGCCGCCATCACCGACGAGCTGTCGCCCCGGTTCTACGCGCTGGAGGTGCGGGATCGCACCACCGTGTGCCGTGATATCTGGGACGGCTGCGGCGAGGACTCCCTGCGGGGGTTGTTTCTGCAAAAAATGCGGGAGAAATACGACGCCGCCGGTGAGGACGAGCGCCAGACCATCCAGCAGGCGGTGCGGTTCGCCCTGTCCGCCATGGAAAACCGGGATATGTAACGCCACCTTGACGGAGGAGAAGACCATGAAGAACATTCTCATGATTGGCACCGGCGGCACCATCGCCAGCGAGATGACGCCGGAGGGCCTGACCCCGGAGCTGAACAGCAAGCAGCTGCTGTCGTTCGTGCCCAAGATCGGCGAAATGTGCCATGTGGACTGCATTCAGGTCTATAGCCTGGACAGCACCAATCTGGAGCCCCGCCACTGGCTGGGGGTGGCCAACGCCATCCGGGAGAGCTATGACCGGTACGATGGCTTCGTCATCAGCCACGGCACCGACACCATGGCCTATACGGCGGCGGCACTCAGCTATCTGGTGCAGGGCAGCCCCAAGCCTATCGTGCTGACCGGGGCACAGAAGCCCATCTGGTTCGACGGTACCGACTCCAAGCGGAATCTCACCGACGCTTTCTTCTACGCCTGCCGGGGCTGCGGCGGCGTGCAGATCGTCTTTAACGGCAAGGTCATTCTGGGCACCCGTGCCCGCAAGACCTGCTCCAAGAGCTTTCAGGCCTTTTCCAGCGTCAATTACCCAGATCTGGCGGTGGTGCAGGACGACCATCTTTTGCAGTATATGTCCTGTCCGGTGGCGGAGAAGCCTGCGTTTTATGACAAGCTGGACGACAATGTGGGGCTGCTGAAGCTGATCCCCGGCACAAAGCCGGAGCTGGTGGAGTTCATGACCCAGCATTACGACGGGCTGATCATCGAGAGCTTCGGCGTGGGCGGCCTGCCGGAGTACGGCAACCTGTACGAGATTCTCCGCACCGCTGTGGAGCGGGGCAAGATCATCGTCATGACCACGCAGGTGCCCAACGAGGGCAGCGACCTGACGGTCTACCACGTGGGCGGACATCTGAAGCAGACGCTGCGACTGTTGGAGGCCTACGACATGACCACGGAGGCGGCGGTGGCCAAGCTGATGTGGATCATGGGTCAGACCCACGATTTCGCGGAGGCGGAGAAGCTGTTCTATGCCCCAGTGGCACGGGATATTCTATACAGTAATGAATAAATGAAAATTTGTGTAGGGGAGGGGCTCTGCCCCTCCCTTTGTTTGGCGCGACATTTTTATCTATATTAGGCGGGCGGGGTAGAACCCCGCCCCTACGAACAAGTGCATGGCAAGAAAAAAGCGTGCTCCTTTGGGAGCACGCCTTTTGCATAATCCTCCCATTTTTCACCCATACTACACGGGAAACGGAGGAGGATGCCTATGGTGGATTTTGAGACCCGGACAGCCCAGCTGGACGACCTGCTGGGCGTGGGGCGGAACTTTGACATGGTGGGCCGCAGCTTGCAGGTGGGCGGACGGAAGGCTCGGCTGTGGGTGGTGAACGGCTATGCCGAGGACATGCTGATCGAGCGGATGATCGGGCGGCTGCTGGCCATCGGCGATTTGAAGAAGGTGCCGGATCTGGCGTCCTTTCTGGCGGCTTACGTAACGGTGCCGGACGCGGCGGCGGAGACGGACGTACACAGCATGGTGGTGGGTGTCTTTGCGGGAAAGACGCTGCTGGTGATGGACGGCTACGACGGCGGCGTGCTGATGGATGCCAAGGAGTACCCTACCCGCAGCGTGGAGGAGCCGGACACCAGCAAGGTGCTGCGGGGCAGCCACGACGGCTTTGTGGAGAGCATCATGGCCAATGCCGCCCTGCTGCGGCGGCGTATCCGTGACCCGGCGCTGACGCTGGAGCGCCATCAGGTGGGCGGGCGGTCCCAGACCGACGTGGCGCTGGTCTATATGAAGGGCAAGGCCAACGAGCAGCACCTGCGGCAGCTGCGGCAGAAGCTGGACAGCATCGACGTGCGCTCCATCGCCATGAGTCAGGAATCCATCGCGGAGTGTATCGTTCCCAAGCAGTGGTGGAACCCATTTCCGAAAATTCGTTATACTGAGCGGCCGGATGTGGCCACCGCCAGCGTCATGGAGGGCAGCATCCTGCTGATGATCGACAACACGCCGTCGGTGATGCTGCTGCCTACCACGCTGTTCAGCTTCGCCGAGGAGATCAACGACTACTACTTCCCGCCCCTCATTGGCACGTATCTACGGATCGTGCGGCTGGTGGTGCTGTTTCTGACGGTGTTCATCACGCCGCTGTGGTACCTGCTGGTGAAAAACGGCGACGTGCTGCCGGGAGAGCTGGAGTTCCTGCTGATCGAGGACGAATATTTCGTGCCGCTGATCGTGCAGCTGCTGTTGGTGGAGTTCATCGTGGACATTCTGAAGCTGGCGTCCCTGAACACGCCGGACGCGCTCAGCAATTCCTTCAGCATGCTGGGCGCGCTGATTTTGGGCGATTTCGCCGTGCAGGCCCGGTGGCTGGTGCCGGAGGTGCTGGTGTATATGGCCTTTGTGGCGGTGGCGGGCTACGCCCAGCACAGCTATGAGATGGGCTACGCCTGTAAGCTGGTGCGAATGATCCTGCTGGTGCTGATCTGGCTGTGGGACGGCTGGGGCTTTGCCGCCGGTGTGGTGGGTACGGTGGTGCTGATCGCCTCCACCAAGCCGGTGGTGGGCAAGGGGTATCTCTATCCCCTGATCCCGTTCAACGGCAAACGGCTGATGCGGATCTTGAGACGACGGCCGATTGATAAGGATAATACGTGAAAAAAGCTGGCGCAAAATCTTACGATTTTGCTGCCAAAAAGATGCGGCCGCTGTGCGCTACTGGTGCGGGGAAGGAGGTTTTGCGTCTATCGTGCGGCGGCATGTGGTCATGCCGCCCTACGAAAGCACCACCGGAAAATATCCGCAGGGCGGGTGACCACACCCCGCCGGCCAACAAACGCAATGGTTTCCGCAAGCCGTTGTAGGGGGCGATGCCCACATCGCCCCGCGCAATCTACGGTAATGCCATCATTATACGGCGGGCGGGGCACCCCGAGGGTGCTCGTTTCGCTTTGCTCCACCGCGTTCACCCCGCCCCTACAACAACAAAACGAAACGCATACCGTGGCGCGAAATACCCCCCACAACAACGAAAAGAGACCGTCCGGGGAAAGGACGGCCTCTTTTCAAAAGGGGAGAGGGGAAATAGCGAAAGGATAGAATGGTATCAAAGTAAGGGCAGCTTCCGGTCACGGCCCCAGAAGAACAGGGCCACTGTGCCGGGGCCGGTATGGCTGCCGATGGTGGTGCCTACATAGTTAATGTCTACCTTGCCGTTGAGCTTGGGGAACCTGGCTTCAATGAGGTCGGCCAGCGCTCTGGCGTCCTCGTAGCACTCGGACTGGGAGATGAAGCACTTGCCGTCATAGTCCAGCCCGTTATCGGCGTACTGCTCCATGCGGGTCAGCATTTCCTGAATGACCTTTTTCTTGGAGCGGATCTTGGCGCGGGGGATCAGATGACCCTGCTCGTCCATGTTCAGCAGCGGGCAGATGCCCAGCACGCCGCCGATGAAGCCTGCCGCCTTGGACACGCGACCACCCTTGACGTAGAAAGTCAGGTCGGTGGAGAAGAACCAGTGGTTCATCCGCAGCTTGTTCTCCTCGATCCACTGGTGGAGGGTGTCGATATCCATGCCCTCGTCCCGCAGGTCGGCCAGCGTCTCCATAATGAGACCGTAGCCGGAGGACGCGCCCAGAGAGTCCACAATGTAGATCTTCCGGTCGGGGAACTGCTCGCGGGCGATCAGCGCGGCGCTGGAAGCGGAGTTATAGGAGCCGGACAGGCCGGAGGACAGGCAGACATGCAGAATGTCCTTACCGCTCTCCAGAATGGGGGTGAAAAAATCCAGATACTCGGAGATGTTCACCTGAGAGGTGCTGGTTTCCGCGCCATTGGCCATGGCCTGATAGAAAATGGGAAAAGGAATGGACTGGCCCAGATCGTCGGGATAGGTCTCTCCGTTCAGGGTGAAGTGGAAGCAGACGTATTGAATATCACGGGCGGCAAAATGCTCGTGGGTCAGATCGGCTGTAGAGCAGCAGGTCAGTGCGTAAGACGCCATAGTGGTTTCCTCCGGTCTTGTTTTTTAGCGTTATGCCTATAGGACATAGCCTAGTATACAGGACGGCGGCGGAAAAGCCAACCTACCGCATGGGGAAGGGACTCTATCAATAAAATCACCGGAATAGAGACGGCTCTACTTCCAGTAGAGTGCTGTATTTTCAACGCTTGTGGGCGCTTCTGTAGATACGCGCCCCCAGAAACACCAGCAGGAGCGAGGGGATGGCCAGCAGCCACAGCTGCCACAAATTTCGCGCAAGGAACGTCAGATACACCGTGGCGATGACACTGAGCACCAGCGCCGCGATGATGAAGCGGTTGCCCCGGCCCTCCTGCCACACCGAGCGCAGCACCAGCAGCGTGATCAGGGAAACCGGCACGGCGTACACGAACACCTGCCACACCACCATGCCGCAGATCCACAGAATGATGAACACGAACAGCGCCAGCGTCCAGATGCCCAGGATTGCCACCAGCGTGATCATGTCCGTGGTGTAGGTGCTGCGGTCCGGTTTGCCGTAGATGACCGGCTCGATCTCGTTGTGGGGCTTCAGCAGATAGTCCACGTCCACGCCGAAGATCTCGGCGATCTGCATCAGCACGAACACGTCGGTGGTCACGTCGCCCCGCTCCCATTTGGAAATGGACTTGTCGGAGTAATTCAGTTTTTCGCCCAACTCCGCCTGCGTCATGCCAGCGGCCAGCCGCAGCTTGATGAGGTTGCTGGCGATGGTGGCCTTCGCCTGTCTCACGGTTCCCATGCGGAACGGATTTTCCCCATCTTTCAGTCGGTAGCGGTTGGCAAAACCGAC
>ENA-UERC01002050-UERC01002050.1-human-gut-metagenome-genome-assembly--contig:-NODE-2050-length-10385-cov-3.675398_pt1 | contig 10385 bp, 10 predicted proteins | sample MGYA00242955_ERZ507955 | MGnify/ENA primary metagenome ERZ507955 (study PRJEB26167, sample SAMN06115394) | human gut metagenome | host: Homo sapiens | place: China:Hubei | collected 2016-04-27... | reverse complement strand
TCGTATAGATTTTTAGTTTTCATTCGGTCTGATTTTGAATTTTCGTTAGGTACGATTTTATTGTATGCGTATTCGCTATAAATATTCACTTATGTTTTATTTGAAAAAGGCACATCGCAAAAAAGCCGATCACTCCGCCGAGTATCAGACCGATAATAAACGATAGTAATGCACTCATTAATTACACCTCCTGAATTTGCACGTTAAAAAAGGGTGCTGCCGAAGCAACACCCTTTTAGGTTGAACTATGCAGTTGTTCTGCTTAATTTCCACATACCACGCTCGGTATGAACGAAATAAGCAGGATTATACTGCAATGTCTGGCGGATTTTTTCTTTCCACCATTTATTTTGTTTTGCCTTTTTGTGTTCTGCAAGCTGCTCATACAAATATGACAGCTGTACGGATTCAGTTTTTTCTTCAAGAACTGCCGCTACAACATCGCGCCATGTAGCACCGGGCATATCCCGTATATCCGAATTTTGTTTTTTACTAAACAGTATCGGAAATATGAGTGGATTGTCCTTGCGCACAATCATCACATATTCGTGCAGAATAGGGATAAAATGTCCGCTGTAGCTTATATTATCCGAAAAGCAGTTGTGCTGTGCCTTGATGATAATATTCTCCAAGGTGCCGGGCTTTACGATCTCGGCAAGCATACTGTAAAGTCTGCCTTTCTTTTTGATGTCACCCATCAGGACAGCCATCCGCCCGCCGTTTTCAAGTGCCGAGAACTGCTTCATCATCGCATAATTCATTGCTTTGACGAAATCGTCCCAGATCTCAATACGGGACAGATCCAAGCGTTTGGGGTCATACCCGTACTTTCGCATCACATCAGATGCCTTGTACATAACATCGGAATACTGGATGATGTCCCAGTACGGCGGATGCCAGAATACAAATTCCGGTCGCTCAGGAATATCGCAGTTCATAATGTCGAACCCGCTGTGCAGGTCGTAGAGATGACTGCGAATACCGGCTTTATCAGCCGCTGCTTTGGTTGTGCCGCTTCCGCACATATAATCGCATATCTCTTTGGGCTTAAAGACTCCGATAAGGTCTTCGATCAGCTTCGGAGAGCAGTTTCCGCGGTACCGGTTGTCACCGCCTTCGCCGCGTTCCGGATAGGAAACGATGCTCGTAAGCGGCCTCATTGGTTTACTATGACAATACACGAAATCGCCTCCCTATCATTCTGCTGATTCCGTGCCGGAATGCGTATTTCGAGCCAAATACTCACGCAACAGCGTGTGCGCAGCTTCTGAAACAGCTTCCCAGTAGCACTCCCAATAGATATCGCTCAGTCCTTTGTCGATCATATTCGGAATGCGTACATCCGCAAGATACCGCTGATATTCTTCTTCCGATAACTCGCCGACTTCTTCCCACTGCTCAACCTGAGAGGCAAAATCCTCATATCGGGATGCGTCCAGATAGGTCCGTCCAACATCTCCGATGACCGAAGGAGTCAGAATCACATTGCGTTCTTCCAGAGAAACGGCATAATGGCTTTCACAGTAGAATCCATCCAACCATCCTTCATAGGAATTTTCCGATGTTTCTGTCCGGTATTCCGGTGTTCCGATCCAATCCGAAAGGCAGCCGGAGTCAATCTCGTTTCCGAGCGCCTCATTAAGCCTTGCTCTGGCCTCCAGCGGATCCGAATAAATACTGGACGAATGTCCGGTATCACCGTGAGCCGCCCAATCCTCGCTTAGTATGTAGAGCTTAATTGCCTTCTTTGACTGACCGGGAACGATAATCATTTCCGGAGCCATAATGACCATGTCGAAGCAAATGTCATCCACTTCCTTCTTTTCGTCATACAGATCTGAAAACACTGCTTCCACCTTTGCTATATCCGCCGGTAATACCGGAGGTTCAAAAGAGCAGTAGATGTCTGGGGTATCATTTTCGGTTTCTTTGTCGTCGCCGTCACGGATCTCAAGGATAGATCCGATAAGGCCGGCATATTCGCTTTGGTCGCTGCCGATGATCACATCACCGACATGGTATGTGATGCCGTTATACAGAAATTCGGCACCGGGTTTGTTTATAAGCATATGAGCACCTCCTTAAATGTGATAGTCTACGGAAACGAGAACATCTTCGCCGTCAAGATCATCGATATAGGTATCGATCTGATCGTGCCAGATACCGCTCTCTTTTCCGATGCTGATGTCATTCTTGCTGAGCCATTCGTCTGCATCGACGATATCAGATACGCCGATGGGAAACTTCCACGATTTCGGTATTCCTGAGCAATATACCAGCTCCGCATAATATCCCAGCAGATGTCTTTTTTTCTTGCTGCCGAAACCCACATATATCCTTCGGGCGCAGGGTATTTTTTGCTGTAGTTGCCCCAGCTTCTTTCCCCGAAAGAGTATTCCGTACAGTCTGCTTTTACAAGGAAAGTCACCGGCCATCTTCCGCCAATCTGATACCAGTCCCACATGGCATTGGGATTGCAATAAAAGCCGTATCCCTTTTCTTCCTCGTTGTACTCATATCCGCGATAATCTTCGGCATATTTCTCAAAGGTCTTATATACCTTCTGCCGAGGACAATTCGGCAGGTACTGTATTTTTCGGGATTGCTTCGTGCGTCTGGCATGATGGAGCGGACCGACCTTGTTTTGACTGACCTTCCCGTCTATAATGCTGTACTTGCTGAAATCCGGGTAACTTCCGCATTCGACGATCTTTCCGTTTGGAAGTTTCAAGCAGTCGACGGACTTTGCGTAGTCGGCTTTCAGCTCCTCGGTCATATCAGCAAATTCCTTGTATTCTTCCGGCGGTTCGGTACTGTATGGCGTCATAACTTCTTCTACTGCGCCCACCAGTTGGCGTGCGAAATTCGTTGTCCTTCCCATAAGAGAGCACAGAGTCAGTTCCGCCATAATGTCCTTAGCCAAATCATCTTTTCTGGCCTGCAGCAATTCGATGGATTGTTCGACCGCAGCATTTTCGTGCGGATCTTCTTCCACAGTCGGCATGTTCACGGTCACCAGTGTTTTGAAATGCATAATGATGTTCCTTTCTGAAAAACAGATGGGCAACCGTGTGTCATCACCAGCTGCCCATCGTTTTGTTATATCTTGATGTGTTTATACCCGAATATGTCGCTTGACCACACCGGTCAGCTTCGTGGGCAGTTGATTTAAGTCAGTAATATCGAGGAAGGAATCTCCGTAGATCCTCTCAATGTTCTGCTTATCGTTGCCGATTGCAGCGGCAACAAAGAGTATGCCTTTGCGTTGATATTCCTGCTTGATTCCGCGCAGATCCTCCTCAGCGGCCGTGCCGTAGTAACCGGTATCGGCAGGTTGACCGTCCGATACCAGGATAAGAAGCTTTACAGCTTCGGATCGCTTGGAAAGCGCCTCTGCCACATAGCGCAGTGCCGCTCCGTCACGATTGCTGCCGCGGGCGCTGATGTCCATCAGCCTGTACTTATCGTCATTGTCAAAACCGTTGAACTCGGCATAGGAGTAAAGCTCGACCGAATTTTTTCCGTCATAGCAATCAGTCGAGTGACCGTATACCATAACAGGGATCTCAAGGCTTTCACAAAAGTCGTATAGGATGATGGCTGCCGCTCTGGCATAAGTGCAGCGGTCGCAGGAGCACATGGAACCGGACTCATCCAAAAGAAGTCCCACAGCAAGCTCGGGAATTTCATTGGGCAGGTTGTTCTTATAAAACACCTTACCGTCATTCCGGCATAAAGCGTGCGCATCCAGACGCCGCCCCATAATAAGGCCGGTCTGTTTGCCGCCGCGCCGGTTCTCCTTGAGCTGTCGCAAAAGACTTTTCTGGAGCTGGCGGGAAATGCTGATGAGCGGATTACAGATCGCATCGTATTGTTCCACAAGCTCCGGATCAACGGATGCAATGCGGTTCACGCGGATATTGACGCCGCTGTGGATATCTCCGTAGGAAATACTCTGTGCAGCTTCATTCAGTTCCCGTATGCGTTCGCTCTCCAACTCCTCGCAGGCAGCTTTTTCTGCCATGTTATCCAGGATCCGTTCGATATCCGAGGCAGCACGGTCATATTGTTCGCGCTGATACTCGGAATTTTTTGTGACAGAACCGCCGACAGGGGCGCTGATGCCGTCTGTCTGTTGGTGCGGAATTCTTCCTTTTTCGGATTCCGAGATTTGCTGCTTTCCGGTGCCGGAACCTCCGCCACCGGGCTGAGCATTTTCTGAATCATCTGATTGATTCGAGGCTTCTCCAGACTCAGATGCGTTTTCGTTGTTTTCCGACTCAGTCTGGGGAGAAGTGTTTTCGCCGCCAGACTCGCTCTCAGCAGCCTCGGATCTTGTTTCAGCCCTTGCCGCAGCCGTTGCTGATTCACCGGTACTGCCGGATGTCTCCGGAACAGGGGTACTGCTTCCGCTGCCGACTTCGGATGTGCCGGCAATGGAGCTGAGAATTTCAGAAAGCGTTTCCGCCACAGTGACTGTGCCGCCTGCAGCTTCCGCTTCTTCCTGATGCTCTTTGCAAACCTCACAGAAATCTTGAATGTACTCCCAACAACGGATCATTACGGTGTTGACGGCATTCAAGCGCTCCTTACCGGAACGGTTCATCAGGGCCTCATCAATGTCATCGATCAGGCCGAATACCGTCTTTATGCGCTCGTCTGTTTTCGGCTCGCCGCCGTATTTGATTCGACCGAATTTGGCGTAGGACAGCATGATTTGCAGGATACTTTCAAGAATATGCCCATCGTCGTCTGCTTCCTTGGCGATCAGCTCTGTCACCGTATCGATCTCGTCAAAATGACGCTCGCGCAGCGTTTCCAAGCCGTAGCCGAGTGTACCGGGGAAGCTGTTCAGCATCCGATTTTCGATATACCCGTCTTCAATGATATTGGCAATGTTCGCCGCGATCTGATGGACCATCTGCAGATTCTTTGGGTCCTCCTTGACATATTCCCAGAACGCTTTCTCATTCCGGGCATCCGCCGCCAGCCGGAAAGCCGGCGGGCGAGGATACCATTTGAAGCTATCCAGATAGTTGTGATAAGTCTGGACTGAAAGAAAATCAGTAAAGAGCACATGCCCCAGCTCGTGCGCAAACATGCCGCACACGATCTGATACCGATTCTCGCGCCCTTTGACCTTGGTCACCAACGGATGGCCCGTGTTGATGCGGATCTGCATATTGTCCGTTGCCGCAGTGAAGGCATCCTTGGGTTTCCAGTAGAGATTTACACGGACACGACGGTTGTAATGATACCGTCTGGTCTGTGCTGCTGCCAGATCCTCAAAATGCCCCGCCAACATACGGGAGGAAAAGAACTGTTTATCCGTGATTTTGCTGCGCTTCTCGTTGAGACGCTGTTTAACTAATTTATGATTCACCCTTGCCATTTAGGGTAGCCTCCTTTCTCTGAAATTATTATGCCGACGCCTTATGCCGTTTCGGTGCAAAAATCGGCTCCAAAACTGTGCTGATCAGTGCTTCGCGGTCAAGCTCGTCGGCAGTTGCCTTGCTGATGATGGTATACAGCGCCGATTCGTAGACATCTCCGGTGATCTCGCTGCTGATGATCCAGTCGATCAGACTGCGCATACCGTAAGAGCCGTCCGTGATACTGTTTTTGCGGCAATATTCCGCAAGGTCATTGACCACCTGCACCATCTTGGACACCTCATACTCATCCGTCGCACCTGTAACCGACATGGCACGCTGCGCCATTACTTCGGGGCTCGGTAGCTCTACATCCCGCACCAGACTCATTCGGTCGAGCACGGACTGGTTCATACCGCGGCAGCCTTCATAGCTCGTATTGGTTGTTACAACCACAACGGCATCGGGGTGCCGCTGGATGACTTCGCCGGTCGGCAGCGTGATAGAACCTGATTGCTCCAAAAGAGAGTTCAGACCCACCAGCACGCCCGGTTGGACGATAGTAGATGGTTCCTGTATTTCAATCACATAGCCGTGCTTGAGCGCCTTGATAAAGTCAGTCTCCACATAGCGATAGGTCTGTCCGCTGCTGCTTTTATCCTCCACGGTTCTGGAAAGCTCCCGTACCTTTTCCGTTACACGGTCAAGGACGATGCTCATGCAATCCTGTGAGGTAGCAGCCGCGTTTTCGACGCCGGTCAGCGCCATATAAACGCCTGCCGGATCGTAGTCCATATCGTCAAGGTCAGGCAGCTTCATCAGCTTTGAAACATTGGCATAGTTAATGCCGCCCATCTGTATCAGCGTCTCCCGTTCAGCGTCCAATTGGGCACTGCCCGTAGAGTCCTCGGAATCCGGAAAAATCATACCGACAAAGTCGAATATCTCCGTGTTGGCTGAGCAGGTGTATTTCATATACGGCAGACCGAGGCCTGCAGCAATGGCTTTTGCACCCATCGTCTTGCCCGTACCTGCCGGCCCACGCAGCAGGAAATTTCGCATCTGCATGGATTTGCCGGTTGTTGCCTTGGCGTGCTTGCAGATGTTTACAACTTCCTTTGGGATGATGTACCACTCCGGAAGCTTTGGAATCAGCATTGTTTCCTGCGGCGTGAAGGTGCGCTTGTTCAACACATACTGTCCCTCAAAGTCGGCATGGTCGATGGTTTCCGTTGCGGAATAAATCTGCGCCGGTCCGGTCTGGGCAAAAATCTTGAATTCGCCCGCCAGTACTGTAGTCGGTGTAAAACTGCCGGAATCCAGGTGCGTCTGAGATACACGCATCAGATTGCCTGCCTTGTCTACATTGACCTTGATATGGGCAACGCAGCTGTCATCCTTGATACGGCGATAGGCATTGTCGCACATAAGCGCCATGTATTCCGTAGCCTTATCCATATGAGGATACCCGGCGTTCAGCTCGTCCTGGTAAGCCTCGAAGATCTCTTTGAATTCATCATCCTGCATCAGCATCGGGAACAGCGCCATCATAACGGCGGCTCCGTCACGGCCGCTGCTGTTGAGGGCGTAGTTTTCAAAGGTCTCCATATTGCTGTCATAGACGCTCGCCAGCAGGGTGCCTGTATTGCTGTCGTACACAACAAGATGATAGGCATCAGCGCTGGCAGAGGATTTATACTCTGCCGCCGTGCGATGATCTATGATGCCGACAGCGCCCTCACCGGATCCGTCCATGCAATGGCAGACCGCATGGATCGCCTTGATCATCGCGCTGCAAAGGGTAGAAGTTGTCCCGTCGCCGTACTTGGAAGATACCTTGATCTTTTTGTTTGCAATGGTGTCAAACGGCGACGGCAGCCTTCTGCCGAAATTAAAAATGTTGTTGATGTATGTTGCCATACTTTACTCCCTTTCTGCACTCAGTGCGATAGATTGATTTTGATTCCCTCCGCAATACATACGGCATCTTCAAGCCCGGCTCGCTGCAATTCCAGGCAGACATTCTCCCAGCTCTCACGGGTAGGAAGGTCGTCAGCCGTCAGGATGATTTCGGTCAATCCCTGACCGATGGCATCATTGCACCGTGCATTCAGCTCAAAGATGTGAGACTCCGCCCATTCAAAGGCGATGAGCTCATAGTTTTCTTTCGGTTGCTCTGTGGCAGGAGCTTCCGTCCGTTCCTCAGACTCATCCGGTTTTTTCGGTATCTCCTGATACTGAAGGCCGATTACCTGAAGATTCTGAATAATGACCTTTGCTTTGCGATAACCACCGGCTCGGTTGAGCAGGATATAGACCTCCTCGCCGAGTTCGATCAATTCAAAAGCATTCGGTGCTTCCCATATCCATCTGGCATTCGGATACTCATTCAGCACAAGCGTTGTGATTCGGCTGGTAATGAGGGATTGCGCCAGCTTTCGCAGATCGCTTTCCGTCGGTGCCGGTATGGGGGCAGGAAGCAGCGGCTGCGGTTCTACCGGGTCAACACGATTACCGGATAGAAACAGCAGTCGGATCGCTGCAACAAAAATGCCGAGGATGATGAGCAGCAGGATCGGCCATAGTCTGCAGATGAATGTCAACAGAGCCAGCAGTCCCAAAATCATCAGTGCCTCATAGGCAATTTGCCGCTTTCGGTCTTTGTTGTTCATTGAGATGTCCTTTCTGAACGCAAAAAGGCGCACACAAGAAACCATACGGTCACTTATGTGCGCCTCTTATACGCCCGATTCAATTGTTGCCTCTCAGTTTTCGTCGAAGAAGGAATTGCCTCCGCCAAACGACTCGTAGCCGGTAAAGCCGCCGTTATTTGCGGGTACGGCCGCAGCTGGTGCTGCCGGATGTCCTTGCGCTTCATTGGTGTTCTGGTTATCCTTAGACTTACCTCCGCCGGAAGCATACTCAATATCATCCAGAATGATGACCATTGCGCTTTTCTTCTCGTGAGTCTGCTGGTCTTCCCAAACATCCTCGTCCAGACGGCCGATAAGATTGACAAAGGATCCATCCTTGAGCTGCATCTTCTTGATGCGCTCGCAAATCGGGCCGAAACCCTTAACTGCCAGGTTGACCCACCGAGCATTATTCTCAGCGTTAGGGTCATAGACCTTCTTGCCGATCCGGAATCTCACCGCATCACCTTTCTCGGAAAACTTGATGGCTGCTGCGCCGTCGTATCCTCTCGATATGACGACCTGGGTTGCAAATACTTTTAACATAGGGTACTCCTTTCTGCAGGGATCGCCTGCAACAAAAATATTTATTTCATCCCGCTTATCACGGGTAGAAACCGACAGAAACAAAAAAAGTGCCAACCAGCACATTGCGTGCTAATTGACACTTTGAAAACTCGGATTACTCGGATTTCTCGTAGGAAATCTTGAAACTTACAATGTAAGTATAGCATAATCCATCGAAATAGTCAATCCGTTTGGGAAATTTGCCCCGAAATCATCTTTTCAATCTCCGTTTTGGCAAAGTCCAAGGCAACCATTGCCCTCAGCGCATCGAAACGAAGTGTTCCGTCTGCATTCCCGTTTTCCTCGACCAGGCTGTGTATTTCCTCCAGTAAGCCGAGTATTCTGTCTCTGTCTGTCATAGTCAGGCCCCTTTTCTTATTTCAACAGCATAGTAACCGTAGATCAGATATGCTCCGTCACGGCTGTACACCGGTGTCTTCTCCGATAAGTATATAGTCACAGTATCTCCCACACTGAGGCGTTTTATCCTTTCGTGTGTGGAAACGGTCAAAAGCCTCGGCGCTTCCTCTTCATACTCAAGCGTCAGGCTTTTTATGCGCTTTCGTATCGCAGTCGTTTCCACCTGGACACAGGTACCGCTTACCGAGATATAATCTCCCCTGATACAAGTATAAAACAGCCGTAAGGCATTTACAATAAAGAATCCGGCAAAGAGCAAACAGGGGAGGAAAAGGTACACATCCCAAAAGCCGAATAGCGTAATAAAGAAGAGAAGCACAAATACGATTGCTACGGCAAAGCGCCGGATCACCTGCTGCTGCAATGGCTCAGGGAGTTGCTTGAACCTTTCCTTCATCCGATTTCACCTCACAATACGAGCACTAATTTCTTTTTCAACAGCCGCAGCAGACCCTGCACAACGGCATCGCGGCATTTGGCTGTTTCCATTTGAGTTTCAAGAAGATTGTCTGCAATCGTATCAACCGTATAGATCCGTTCGATCAGTCTCTGCCGGTTATCCGTGTGCAGAAGGTCCTGCGTGGGCTTGATTCCGTTTTCTATGAGATATACAAGCTCTGCTACGGTCAGGCGAACGCCGGCATTCTTCAGCCACTGCAATATTTCTTTATCCATAGCCCTGAGCACCACTGACTCGGTAGTGTCTGCCGGACAGAAGATGCACCTGGATGCAATCCGATAACGCGAAAGCTCATCATTATCCGTTTCGGTTTCCACAAGCCCCAGCTTTTGCAGATAAGCGACCGGGGGCTCATTGCGCCCGAGAGCTTCCGCAAAACTGAAGCGGCCGTTCAGCCATGCTGTTGCGGCATTTCCTGTGAGTTCAAATTTCTGACCACCATACAAAACGAATAGGAGCTGTTCCGTAGAGCCTTTCTGCACAATTCCTTTGGATAAATAAATCATCTCTGCCACCTCGCATGCTTTTTACTTACATTACACGGGCGGCGCACCGGATTTACAACTATCAGACAAAATACAGCATCAGTACGCAGAGCCCGATCACAACGAGCACACCGGCTGCCAGGATGATGATCTTTTTTACCGGAGCAGAGTCCGTTTCAAAGCGCTCCCTGCCGTGATCGACCGGCAGAAGATCCTCATAGTATCCGTCATAGCCGTCATTGTATGCTTTCCGGAGCTCAGCATCGGTCATGACCGTGGACTTATGCTTTTTCTTTTTGCCTGCAGATGATTTCTTCACTGGCGTTGACTTCTCTGGTTTCTCCTGCTTGACCGGTAATGCTTTCCCGCATTCAGCGCAAAAGGAAAC
>ENA-UERC01002049-UERC01002049.1-human-gut-metagenome-genome-assembly--contig:-NODE-2049-length-10389-cov-3.427851_pt1 | contig 10389 bp, 5 predicted proteins | sample MGYA00242955_ERZ507955 | MGnify/ENA primary metagenome ERZ507955 (study PRJEB26167, sample SAMN06115394) | human gut metagenome | host: Homo sapiens | place: China:Hubei | collected 2016-04-27 | study... | reverse complement strand
AGAACCGGAAGCTTGTGATTGGGTGAAAGGTACGGCTAAATCATATACGTTTACAACCCGGGTTGAAGGCGTGGAGGCAGGTAAATACATGTGGGCTGTTGGGATTGTTGACACGGCAAAGCAGAATGAGATTGGAATTCACCTTGCTGTGAAGAACAATGTGACATCTGCCGGATGGTTGAAATTATTTGAAGTGACAGCTCGGTAAGTCATAATCAATTGAAAAATAGAAATGATAACTAACCGACGAAAAAACAGATGAGAAAAAAAGTTTTGATTTTGGGATTGTGCCTATTGGGAGTCACACATTCTCTTTCGTCAAAAGATAAAAAGAGTATTCCTTTGTATAAGGATGCCAAAGCTCCAATTGAAAAACGTATTGATGATTTAATATCGCGTATGACAGTGGAGGAAAAGATTTTGCAGCTAAACCAATATACATTGGGACGAAATAACAATGTGAATAATGTTGGCGAAGAAGTGAAAAAAGTACCGTCAGAGATTGGTTCTTTGATATACTTTGATATAAATCCAGAATTGCGTAATAGTATGCAGAAAAAAGCGATGGAAGAATCTCGTTTGGGCATTCCCATCATTTTTGGCTACGATGCTATTCATGGATTTCGCACCATATATCCTATTTCGTTGGGGCAGGCCTGTTCATGGAATCCGGGATTGGTAGAACAAGCATGTGCGGTATCTGCACAAGAAGCCCGCATGTCTGGGGTTGATTGGACTTTTTCTCCCATGATCGACGTGGCACGTGATCCTCGATGGGGACGTGTAGCCGAAGGATATGGTGAAGATCCTTATACAAATGGAGTGTTTGCCGCTGCTTCGGTGCGTGGGTATCAGGGAGATGATATGTCAGCAGAGAACCGTATGGCTGCTTGTCTGAAACACTATGTAGGTTATGGTGCTTCGGAGGCTGGGCGAGATTATGTTTATACCGAAATTTCAGCTCAAACTCTTTGGGATACTTATCTACTGCCCTATGAGATGGGAGTGAAAGCTGGTGCGGCCACTTTGATGAGTTCTTTCAATGACATCAGTGGAGTACCCGGGTCAGCTAATCCTTATATCATGACCGAGATATTAAAGAAACGCTGGAAACATGACGGGTTCATTGTGTCTGACTGGGGGGCTGTGGAACAGTTAAAAAATCAGGGATTAGCCGCTACAAAGAAAGATGCTGCTCGGTATGCTTTTAATGCGGGGCTTGAAATGGATATGATGTCTCATGCCTACGATCGTCATCTGAAAGAGCTTGTAGAGGAAGGTAAGGTAACAATGGCACAAGTTGACGAATCAGTCCGTCGAGTATTGCGTGTAAAATTCCGTCTGGGTTTGTTCGAACGTCCTTATACTCCGGTTACCAATGAGAAGGATCGTTTTTTCCGTCCGCAAAGTATGGCTGTGGCCGCTCAACTGGCAGCAGAATCAATGGTGTTGTTGAAAAATGACAATCAGATATTACCACTTACAAACAAAAAAAAGATTGCCGTAGTAGGTCCAATGGCAAAAAATGGTTGGGACTTATTGGGTTCCTGGTGCGGACATGGAAAAGATACGGATGTGGAAATGCTCTATGATGGGTTGACTGCCGAGTTTGGAGGAGACGCCGAATTACGTTATGCAATGGGATGCAAACCGCAGGGCAATGACCGTTCAGGTTTTGCTGGCGCATTGGACGTTGCTCGTTGGTCTGATGTAGTCATTGTTTGTTTGGGCGAGATGCTTACCTGGAGTGGTGAGAATGCTTCCCGTTCTACGATTGCTTTGCCACAGATTCAGGAAGAATTGGTGAAAGAACTAAAGGAGGCTGGTAAACCTGTTATATTGGTGCTTTCTAATGGACGTCCCTTGGAGTTAAATCGCATGGAACCTCTTTGTGATGCTATATTGGAGATATGGCAACCGGGAATAAATGGTGCGCGTTCAATGGCAGGAATTTTATCCGGACGTATCAACCCTTCCGGTAAACTAGCCATGACGTTCCCTTACTCCACAGGACAAATTCCTATTTATTATAATCGCCGCAAGAGCGGACGCGGACATCAGGGATTTTATAAAGATATAACAAGCGATCCGTTATATCCGTTCGGGCATGGATTAAGTTATACCGAATTTAAGTATGGCACTGTTACCCCTTCTGCCACTAAGGTGAAGCGTGGCGATAAACTGTCAGCAGAAGTGACCGTCACCAACACCGGTTCCCGCGACGGAGCAGAGACTGTTCATTGGTTTATTTCCGATCCTTATTGCTCTATCACCCGTCCGGTGAAAGAACTGAAACACTTTGAGAAACAACTTATCAAAGCCGGAGAAACGAAGACTTTCCGTTTCGACATCGATCTGGAACGTGATTTCTGTTTTGTCAATGAGGATGGTAAACGCTTCCTTGAAGCCGGCGAATATCATATTCTGGTACAAGGAAAGACCGTTAAAATAGAACTGATAGACTAAAAATGTAAAGAACAAAAGTGTGTGAAGAGCTGATAGCTAAGTTGGTTTTTACACATATTATATTAACACAGAATCACCATGAAAAAGAAAATAGGAGGCATAGGTTTATGTATGCTTGCATGGAGCATATTAACCTGTGCACAAACAATCACTCCCCAAGCCGAACAACGTGCGAAGGACATTGTATCAAAAATGACTTTGCAAGAGAAAATAGAGTATATCTCCGGATATACCAGTTTTTCTCTGCGTGCCATTCCCCGTTTGGGAATACCTGAAATCAAGTTGGCTGACGGGCCGCAGGGAATTCGTAATCATGCTCCCAAGAGCACTTTATATCCTTCCGGAATACTTTCCGCTTCTACTTGGAACCGGGAATTACTTTATAAGTTAGGGCAAGGCTTGGGACAGGACGCCAAGGCAAGAGGAGTTAATATTCTGCTTGGTCCGGGCGTGAATATCTATCGTGCTCCATTGTGCGGCCGTAACTTTGAATACTTCGGTGAAGACCCTTACTTGACAGGTGAAACGGCGAAACAGTATATCCTGGGAGTACAATCGGAAGGAGTCATTGCTACAATCAAACACTTTGCTGCCAACAACCAGGAATGGAGCCGCCACCATGCCAGCTCTGACATAGACGAACGTACTTTGCAGGAAATCTATTTCCCGGCTTTCCGAAAAGCTGTACAGGAAGCCAATGTCGGCGCTGTAATGAACAGCTACAATCTGTTGAACGGTGTCCATGCCACCGAACATAAATGGCTGAATATTGATGTCTTGCGCAATCTTTGGGGCTTCAAAGGTATTCTGATGTCTGACTGGACTTCTGTATATTCCGCCGTAGGCGCTGCTAACGCCGGACTTGACCTCGAAATGCCGAAAGGACGTTTTATGAATTTGGAGAATCTGTTGCCTGCTATCAAGACTGGCACAGTGACAGAAGAAACCATCAACCTGAAAGTACAACACATCCTGCAAACTCTGATTGCTTATGGTATGCTGGATAAGGAACAGAAAGACAGCAACATCGCAGAGGATAATCCTTTCTCCCGCCAGACAGCTTTAGAACTGGCGCGCGAGGGTGTAGTCCTGTTGAAGAATGAAGGAAACTTGCTCCCGCTGAAAGGAAAGACAGCCGTGATGGGGCCTAATGCAAATTTGATTCCTACCGGTGGCGGCAGTGGTTTTGTCACTCCTTTTTCTACCGTCTCAGTGGCTCAAGGCTTGAAAGAATTGAAGAAAAAGAATCTGTTACTATTGACGGATGATGTGATTTATGAAGATATTGTCCATGAGTTTTATACTGATGCTAATCGTCAGATGAAAGGCTTCAAAGCTGAATACTTTAAAAACAAGACCCTTTCGGGCCAGCCTGAAGTAATACGCACGGAATCCTCTGTTGATTATGACTGGGGATATGGGGCACCTTTGGACGGCTTTCCGACAGATGGATTCTCTGTCCGTTGGACAGCCTGCTACATGCCACAAACTGACGGTCAGTTGAAACTTCATATCGGTGGTGATGACGGTTATCGTCTGTTTGTGAATGACAAGCATATTACGGGAGATTGGGGAAATCATTCCTACTCTAGCCGTGAAGTTGAACTGCCGGTTGAGGGGGGTAAGGAGTACCGTTTCCGGATTGAATTCTTTGATAATATTTCTTCGGCCATCATTCGTTTTAATGCTTATAGCCTTAATGAGGCGAAACTTCGTCAAGGATTGGCAAAGGTGGATAATGTTGTGTTCTGCACAGGTTTCAATAGTAATACCGAAGGCGAAGGCTTTGACCGTCCGTTTGCCTTGCTTCGCTATCAGGAATTGTTTATCAAGAAGATTGCGTCCATGCATCCCAATGTTGTGGTTGTACTGAACGCTGGTGGCGGTGTGGATTTCACCAACTGGTATGATGCCGCAAAAGCGATTCTTATGGCCTGGTATCCGGGACAGGAAGGCGGTCAGGCAATTGCTGAAATCCTGACCGGTAAGATTTCTCCAAGTGGAAAGCTACCGATTTCTATCGAGCGGAAATGGGAAGATAATCCAGTGCACGGCAGTTATTACGAGAACTTAAAGGCGGAGATTAAGCGTGTAGACTATTCCGAAGGTGTCTTTGTCGGTTATCGTGGATACGACCGTTCGGGAAAAGAACCTTTCTATCCGTTTGGCTACGGTTTGTCCTATACTACTTTCGCTTATAGTAATATGGCTGCGGAGAAAACGGGTGAGCATCAGGTTACCGTTAGCTTTGATATAGAGAATACAGGTAAGATGGATGCTTCGGAAGTGGCACAGGTGTATGTGCATGATGTACAGTCTTCTGTTCCCCGTCCGTTGAAAGAACTGAAAGGATATGAAAAGGTATTCTTGAAGAAAGGGGAGAAGAAGCGGGTTTCTGTTGTGCTGGATGAGGATGCATTCTCTTTTTACGATATGAATCAACACCGCTTTGTAGTGGAAAAAGGAGACTTTGAGATCTTAGTCGGGCCTGCTTCCAGTCAATTGCCTTTAAAGGCTACAGTTGAACTGTAATGACCGAATGATAAACAAATAAATATAGAATGAAAAAAACACTTTTATTGGGAGCGTCTCTGTTATGTTCCGTTTTTATAATGGCAACAGAGATTCCTTTTCAAAAAGCAGAAATAAAGTCTATTATGCGAAAGGTGGCGGATTGGCAGATTGCCAATCCACACCCCGCTCCTGAACATGACGACTTGAACTGGCCGCAAGGTGCTCTTTATGTCGGCATGGTGGATTGGGCGGAATTGGCTGAAAAAGAAGACAATGATGATACATATTATAAGTGGCTGACTCGTATCGGGCGGCGGAATTGTTGGCAGCCGGACAAACGGTTTTACCATGCTGATGACATCGCTGTATCACAGTCCTTTTTGGATTTATACCGCAAGTACAAAGACGAAGCAATGATTATCCCTACGCTCGCCCGTACGGAATGGATTGTCAATCATCCGTCCGAAGGCAGTTTCAAGCTGGTGGAGGGAGACTTAAAGACCTTGGAACGTTGGACTTGGTGTGATGCTCTCTTTATGGCTCCCCCTGTATATGCCAAACTGTATATGCTGACCGGAGAGAAAAAATATATCAAATTTATGAATCGTGAGTATAAAGCGACTTATGATTACCTGTTCGATAAAGAAGAAAACTTGTTCTACCGTGACTGGCGTTATTTTGATAAGCGCGAAGCCAATGGCAAGAAAGTCTTTTGGGGACGTGGCAACGGTTGGGTGCTTGGTGGTCTGGTTGAAATATTAAAGGAACTGCCCAAGAAAGATAAGAACCGCAAATTCTATGAGGAATTATTTGTAAAACTGGCTACCCGTGTTGCCGGATTACAGCATCCGGACGGTTTCTGGCATGCCAGTCTTTTGGATCCTGCCTCTTATCCATCACCGGAAACGAGTTGCACTACTTTCATTGTCTATTCCATTGCTTATGGAATAAACGAAGGTTTATTGGATAAGGAAATTTATCTTCCTGTAATGATAAAATGCTGGAATGCATTAGTCTCGGCTGTGGAACCGAATGGGAAACTGGGTTATGTGCAGCAAATCGGTGCCGATCCGAAGAAAGTGACTCGTGACATGACGGAGGTTTATGGAGTTGGTGCTTTTTTGATGGCAGGCAATGAAATTTATAAAATGGCGAGATAATCTGTTCCCTCTGTGAAGATAGTAGACAATAATCATAAAAACGCTGTACTGTGATGAAAAAATTCTTACTGATATGCATAGCCGTAGCCTGTAGCCTTGTGGCTGTAGCCGAAGAACTGCTCATCGAAGCTGAAAGTTTCAGCCAGCGAGGCGGCTGGGTGCTCGACCAGCAGTTCATGGATCAGATGGGTTCGCCCTATCTCATGGCACATGGCATGGGCATCCCTGTGGCGGATGCTACGGCAGAAATCAACATTCCCCAGGCGGGCACTTACTACGTATATGCCCGTACTTACAACTGGACTTCACCTTGGACCGATGCCGAGGGCCCCGGAAAGTTCCGCCTGGCTTTAGGCGGCAAATTGCTGAAAGCTACATTAGGACATACCGGTAATTCCTGGCAATGGCAATTTGCCGGAAAGACAGTATTGAAAGCAGGGACTACCACCCTTGCCCTGAAAGACCTCACCGGTTTCGATGGTCGTTGCGATGCCATTTACCTTACGACCGATGCGAACACGCAGCCTGCTACCTGGGATGCGGCAGAGACAGCCGCACTTCGTACCCGCTTGCGACAACAACAGACGGTACCCGCTCATCAATACGACTTTGTGGTAGTAGGAGGGGGAATAGCCGGAATGTGTGCTGCCGCATCTGCTGCCCGGTTAGGCTGTAAGGTGGCACTAGTGAACGACCGTCCTGTATTGGGCGGCAATAACTCGTCAGAGATTCGTGTACATCTCGGCGGTATTATCGAAATGGGGCCTAATCAGGGATTGGGGCGTATGATACGTGAGTTCGGTCATGAACGTTCCGGTAATGCACAACCGGGTGACTACTACGAAGACCAGAAGAAAGAAGACTTCATAGATGCCGAAAAGAACATTACTCTTTATGCTTCTCAGCGTGCGGTAGCCGTGAAGATGCAAGCAGACCGCATTGCGTCAGTCACTATCCAACACATTGAGACGGGCGAACAAACCGAACTTACCGCTCCTCTCTTTAGCGACTGCACAGGTGATGCTACCATAGGCTATTTAGCCGGTGCCGATTGGGCTATGGGGCGTGAAGGTCGCGATGAATATGGCGAGAGCCTTGCTCCCGAGCAACCCGACTCATTGGTGATGGGAGCTTCTATACAATGGTATAGTAAGGACATGAAGAAGAAAACCTCATTCCCTCATTTTGAATATGGCGTGCGCTTTGACGCTGAAAACTGTGAGCCTGTAACCATGGGCGAGTGGAAATGGGAAACAGGTATGAACCGCAATCAAGTCAGCGAAGCTGAACGTGTACGCGACTATGGACTTTTGGTGATATATTCCAACTGGAGCTATCTGAAAAATCACTATAAAGACCATAAGAAGTATGCCAACCGTTCCCTCGACTGGGTGGCGTATGTTTCAGGCAAACGTGAATCACGCCGTCTCTTGGGCGACTACGTACTGTCACAGGACGATATAGACAAGAATGTGGCGCACGAGGATGCTTCGTTTACCACGACCTGGAGCATCGACCTTCACTTCCCCGACAGCGTGAACAGTGTCCGCTTTCCCGGCAATGAATTCAAGTCGGCTACGGTGCATCGTTGGATTCATCCTTATGCCGTTCCCTATCGCTGTCTCTATTCGCGCAATGTGGACAACCTCTTTATGGCAGGCCGCAATATGAGCTGCACCCATGTAGCTTTGGGTACGGTACGTGTGATGCGTACTACCGGCATGATGGGTGAAGTAGTAGGTATGGCAGCCGGACTCTGCCACAAGCATCGTGTAGAGCCGCGCGACATCTATCATCATCACCTGCCGGAACTGAAGCAACTTATGCAAGCGGGTCTGGGCAAACGCGATGTGCCCGATAACCAACGATTCAACGAACCCAACAAATTGTTGGAAGTTCCGGGAGCTTACATCAAACCGTAGACAAACTATGAGCAAAAAAAATATTATCACGATATTTCTATCGGCAATATGTACCTTGCCGCTTTGGGGAGGACAACAGTATTACGCTTTTCTGAAAGGTGACACGCTACGTATGGGCAATAACTATATGGAACGCGCCATGCTGTGGAATAACGGTGCGCCTGTTACCATCAGCCTTACTGACAAGCAACACGGAAAAAATATTCCGGTACAGGGCAAACAACCCGATTTCTCGATTGTGAAAGGTATCCCTACGGACGCCACATTCACCGTGAACGAGATACCGACGAACGGCATCCACGCCAGTTATCTGCAGGCTACCGTGGCTTGCACTATCGGTTCGCTGAATATAGAGCGTCGCTATCGCATTTATGCAGACTGTCCCGCCATTGCTTGCGATACCTATCTGAAAGGGCAAGTGGAACTTTATCAGAATAAGGAGGATAACCGCTCTAACGCCGACCGCAAAAATATAGAGCACACGGCCGATATGGCTACGGGGGTGAAAACTCCCACGCTCGACAGGTTGCAACTATCCGGCAATCATTGGAGTGCCCGCACAATCGAGTTTTTCGACTACACCGATTGGAACGACAATCTGGTGACCGGGCGTACCTGGCTTCCTTACCGTCGCAATACGTATCGTGGTAATTTGCTTTTTGCTCATGACGTAATTACGCGTCAAGGCTTCTTTTTTTTGAAAGAGGCTCCTAGCAGCAGTACCCAATTACATTATCCGGGTTCTGACTTCGTGGCGGACTTTAGCGATTTTATGGTAGTGGGGCTGGGCATTGCGTCTCATGATGTAAAGCCGGATAGCTGGACCCGCGTTTATGGATGCGTTATCGGCATCTATACCGGCGGCGAGCAAGAAGCGCTTACTGCCTTGCGCCTCTATCAGAAACAACTGCGCCATCATACTGCCGCACAGGATGAGATGATTATGCTCAATACCTGGGGCGACCGTAGCCAGGATGCCAAAATAGATGAGGCTTTCTGTCTGGCAGAACTAGATCGTGCCGCACGCATGGGCATCACCCTCTTTCAACTGGACGATGGCTGGCAGAGCGGAAAAAGCCCTAACTCAAAGACTGCCGGAGGTAGTTTTAAGGATATCTGGAAAAGTGGCGATTACTGGACGCCTAACCCTACAAAGTTCCCTCATGGACTGAAACCTATTGTAGAGAAAGGCAAGAAATTGGGTATTCGCATCGGATTATGGTTCAATCCCAGCATACAGAATGATTTTGCCGATTGGCAAAAAGATGCGCAAGCCATTATCGGGCTTTATAAGAAGTACGGCATCTGCTGTTTTAAGATAGACGGCCTGCAGATACCTACCAAGACAGCCGAACAGAATCTACGCCGACTGTTTGATACCGTGTTGGAGCAAACCAACTATGAAGTGATTTTCAACCTCGATGCCACTGCCGGTCGTCGCGGCGGGTATCACTATATGAACGAGTACGGCAACATCTTCTTGGAAAACCGCTATACCGATTGGGGTAACTATTACCCTTATCGCACCTTGCGCAACCTCTGGATGCTGTCTCGCTATGTACCGGCGGAGAAGATGCAGATAGAGTTTCTTAATAAATGGCGCAATGCCGACAAGTATGACGCTGCCGACCCTTTTGCCCCCGCCCGTTACAGTTTCGATTACCTCTTTGCCATCACCTTGGCGGCACAGCCGTTGGCTTGGATGGAGGCTTCGAACTTGCCCGAAGAGGCTTATATTACGGCATCTCTGCTCAAGAAATACCAACCCTTGCAACTCCGGTTTCATCAAGGCGTCATACTGCCCATTGGTGAAGAACCTTCGGGACGTTCGTGGACCGGATTCCAATCGACCGTTTCCGGTACGCAAGGCTATCTTGTTGTTTACCGTGAAGACAATGAGCAACCCAGGGGGATTATTGACACTTGGCTTCCTGAGGGTAAGAAAGTTACTTTTACCCCTGTAATGGGAAGTGGCAAAAAGTTTGCCGCAAAAGTCGGCGCACAGGGTAGAGTAAGTTTCGAGCTAAATGACAAGAACTCTTTCACACTCTATCAATACGAAATAAAACCATAAAAAGGCGGCTATCTGCATTTTACGCTAATCACGAATGATGTGTTAACTTCTGATTTGCAGAGCGTTATGATGCGTGAAGAGGAGCATTAATATCTCTGCTGTTGGATGTTAATAGTTGAGTTGTCAGGTATTAATAGTTGGGCGGATAGGTATTAATAGTTGAGACAATGGGTATTAATAGCTGATAAATGGAATATTAATATAGCAATGACAAATGAAATAAAATAGGGAACTATGATAAAAAGTGTACGTT
>ENA-UERC01002048-UERC01002048.1-human-gut-metagenome-genome-assembly--contig:-NODE-2048-length-10389-cov-3.766583_pt1 | contig 10389 bp, 7 predicted proteins | sample MGYA00242955_ERZ507955 | MGnify/ENA primary metagenome ERZ507955 (study PRJEB26167, sample SAMN06115394) | human gut metagenome | host: Homo sapiens | place: China:Hubei | collected 2016-04-27 | study... | reverse complement strand
CATGACTTCCAACCCCATCAAAAGTCTGCTGCTGGGCGCGGGCATCACCATCGCCATCCAGTCCTCCTCCGCTATGACGGTCATGCTGGTAGGTCTGGTGAACTCCGGCGTCATGGAGATCGGACAGACCATCGGCATCATCATGGGTTCCAATATCGGCACCACCCTGACAGCGTGGCTGCTGTCCCTCACCGGCATCGAAAGCGAGAACTTCTTTGTCAACTTCCTCAAGCCCAAGAATTTCTCCCCCCTGCTGGCTGCTCATTATGGGCTCCAAGCGGCAGCGCCGCCGGGACGTGGGCCGGGTGATGATGGGCTTCTCTATTCTAATGTACGGCATGGAGCTGATGAGCGGTGCGGTGTCTCCGCTGGCAGATATGCCGGGCTTCACCCACTTCATGACTGCCTTCACCAATCCCTTCCTGGGTGTGCTGGTAGGCGCCGCCTTCACCGGCATCATCCAGTCCTCCGCCGCCTCCGTTGGCATTTTGCAGGCACTGGCCATGACCGGCTCCGTCACCTACGGCATCGCTATCCCCATCATCATGGGCCAGAACATCGGCACCTGCGTTACGGCTCTGATCTCCTCTATCGGCGTCAGCCGCAATGCCAAGCGGGTGTCCGTCATCCACATCTCCTTCAACCTCATCGGCACCGCTCTGGGTCTGCTGGCCCTGTTTGGCGGTGAGATGTTCCTGAATCTGCCCTTCCTGACAGAGCCCATCGGCGCTGTTGGCATCGCATTCTGCCACACGATCTTCAACGTCTGCACCACCCTTGTGCTGCTGCCCTTCAGCCGGCAGCTGGAGCGCCTTGCCAACAAGGTGATCTCCACGGAGGACAAGCCCTCTGACTTCGCCTTCCTGGACCCCCGGCTGATGCGGACCCCCGGCGTGGCTGTCAGCGAATGCGCCGTCATGACCAACCGCATGGGCGCTCTGGCGCTGGAAAGCATGCAGCTGGCTCTGGCCCAGTTCATTCAGTATGACGGCAGCCGGGAGGAGCAGATCCTGGCCAACGAGGACAAGCTGGACACCTATGAGGACCGTCTGGGCGGCTATCTGGTCCAGATCTCTCAGCACGGCACCTCCTCCGCCGATATGCGCACCGTCTCCCGCCTGCTTCACGCCATCGGAGACTTTGAGCGCATCGGCGACCATGCTCTGAACCTGCAGGAATCCGCCAAGGAGCTTCATGAAAAGCAGTTGACCTTCTCCACCATTGCCCGGGAAGAGGTGGATGTGCTGACCTCCCTGCTGGAGGATCTGCTGAACAGCGCCCTGCGCAGCTTCCAGTCGGACGATCCCCAGATGGCCCGGCAGGTGGAACCTCTGGAGGAGACTATGGACCTTCTCACGGAGGAGATCCGCAGCCGTCACATCCGGCGGCTCCAAAGCGGCCAGTGCACCATCCAGCTCGGCTTCATCCTCAATGATCTGCTGAACAATGCCGAGCGTGTGGGCGATCATTGCTCCAACATCGCGGTCAGCGTCATTGAGGAGCAGGAAAAACAGGCCGCCTCCCACGCCTATCTCCACAGTCTGAAGAAGAATGACGAGTTCTCCTTCCAGCTTCAGCAGAACCTGAGCCGGTACGTCCTGCCTGCGGAAACCGCAGAGGACCAGCCTGCCGAATAAGAAACCTTGCCAGCGTTCCCTTACGGGAGCGCTGGCTTTTTGCGTTTCCGGCCGCATATTCGGTTGAAGATGGCCCGTTCTGTCCGGGAAATCGAAAAATCAGCAGTCTCAGCCGCCGAAACAGTCCCTTCCTGTATAAATATGTGCTTTACCTTCCGGTGTTTTTCTGTTATACTGTATGTTTGTTAATGTGGAACATTGTTTGTTCCGCCTGATTTGAGAATGGGGGTGTCCGAATGAAGTATCAGAAATGGCATATCGGTACGGCATCAGAACAGGACACTGCCCTTTTGAAGGAAGCCGGCTACCCCAGTCTGCTGGCCACGGTGCTGGCCGCCCGGGGCATCACCACCTCCGAGGCCGCTGCCGAGGCGTTGGAGCGGGAGACCTCTCTGACGATCTCCCCCATGCTCATGCGGGACATGGACAAGGCGGTGGCCCGGATCCAGAAGGCGCTGGCCAACGATGAGACCATCGCCGTTTTCGGCGATTACGATGTGGACGGCATCACCTCCACGGTGCTGCTTCTGGACTATCTGAAAAACTGCGGTGCCAAGTGCCTGCGCTATATCCCCCGGCGGATCGAGGACGGCTACGGCCTTTCCAAGGATGCCATCCAGGGCCTGCGGGACAAGGGCGCCACCCTGATGATCACCGTGGACTGCGGGATCACCGGCAACGAGGAGATCGACTTTGCCGCATCCATCGGCATGGACGTGGTGGTGACGGATCACCATGAATGTAAGGAAAACCTCCCCAGGGCCGTGGCGGTAGTGGACCCCCACCGTCCGGATGACACCTATCCCTTCAAATATCTGGCTGGCGTGGGCGTGGCGCTGAAGCTGGTGCTGGCTCTGGGCGGACCGGACCGGGAAAACGCCCTGTTCGCCCGATACTGCACTCTGGCCGCCATCGGCACCATTGCCGACGTCATGCGGATGGAGGGCGAAAACCGCACCATTGTCTCCTGCGGCCTTGCCGCCCTGAACCACACGGATTTTGTGGGCATCCACGCCCTTTTGAAAGAGGCAGGGCTGCTGGGCAAGCCCATCACCTCCATCCAGATCGGCTTCGTTCTCTCCCCCCGGATCAACGCCGCCGGGCGCATGGGGGCTGCGGATCTGGCCGCGGACCTTTTGCAGGAGACCGATCCCGCCAAAGCGGAGGAGCTGGCCAAGCAGCTATGCGACCTGAACCGGGAGCGGCAGGCGGTGGAGCAGTCCATCTGCGCCGATGCCATCGCCCAGATCGAGCGGCTGCGGCCGGAGGAACGGAACGCGCTGGTGCTTTCCAGCGAGGAATGGCATCAGGGCGTGGTGGGCATCGTAGCCTCCCGTCTCAGTGAAAAATACGCCGCCCCCAGCTTCATGATCCATCTGAAGGACGGCTCCGGCAAGGGCTCCTGCCGCTCCTACGGCGGGTTCAACCTGTTTTCCGCGCTGGAATCCTGCTCTGACCTGCTGGACGGCTTCGGCGGTCACGAGCTGGCAGCCGGCTTTACCATCCCGGAGGAAAACATTGATACCTTCCGCCAGCGGATGAACCGCTTCGTAAAGGCCGCCTCCGGCGGTGAGCGGGCGGTGAGCTGTCTGGAAGTAGACGCCGCCATTTCAAACCCGGCGGATATGACATTGGAGCAGGTGGACCATCTGGCCCAACTGGAGCCTTATGGTTCCGGGAATCCCCGCCCGGTGTTCGCCCTGCTGGGCGCCACGGTGGACAGCGTTCAGGCCGTGGGCCAGGGCAAGCACCTGAAACTGCGGCTCAGCAAGGGCCCCAGCCGGTTTGATGCCATTTTCTTCTCCATGCCGGAGGCCGCCGCTCAGTTGGAGCCCGGCTGCCGGGTGGATGCAGCCTTCTATTTGCAGGCCAACACCTTCCGGGGCACCACCACTCTGCAATTGCAGCTGGTGGACCTGCGTCCCTCTTTGACTCCCAGCCGCCACGAGGCGGAATCCTTGGACCTGCTGCACCGCCTGACGGGGGAGCAGCCCCTCACGGCCCAGGAGACCGCCCGGCTCATGATCTCCCGGGACCAGTTTGCCGCCTTCTGGCGGATTCTGGACCGGCACCTGAAGCAGGGCAAGCTGGAAACAGATCTGCTGCCCTATCTCCGTTCTCTGGCGGCGCAGGTAGGCGGCTGCGACAGTTTTCTCCGGGCCGCGCTGGCCCTGACGGTCTTTCAGGAACGGGGACTAATCTCCCTGTCCCGGCAGGAGGACCGGGTTACGCTATGTCTCAATCCCATTCAGGGAAAGGTGGATCTTTACGCCTCTCCCTGCCTGCGCCGCCTCCGGGGCGGTGCGGAGGTTAAACGAGGTGATTCGCAGTGACGATTGACGAACAGTTTGAGAAATTGGAGAACACCGTCCGGGAATACAATCCCGGCGCGGATTTCAAGCGCATCCGCGAATCCTATGAATTCGCCAAGCAGCATCACGGCGAGCAGCGCCGCAAAAGCGGTGAGCTTTATATCACCCACCCCTTAGCCGTGGCGCAGATCGTGGCAGAGGAACTGCATCTGGACTCCGAGTCCATTGAGGCGGCCCTGCTTCACGATGTCATTGAGGATACGGACGCCACGTATGATGACGTGGCCAAGCTCACCTCCCCCACGGTGGCGGATCTGGTGGAGGGCGTCAGCAAGCTGACCCGGATCCAGTACGCCACCAAGGAAGACGAGCAAATGGAGAACCTCCGGAAAATGCTCATCGCCATGAGTAAAGACATCCGGGTCATCCTCATCAAGATCTCCGACCGGCTCCACAATATGCGGACCATGGAGTATCAGACTCCCGCCAAGCAGAAGCAGAAATCTCTGGAGACCATGGAGATCTACGCCCCCATCGCACACCGGCTGGGTATGCAGCGGATGAAGTGGGAGCTGGAGGATCTCTCCTTAAAATATCTGGACCCCATCGGCTACGATGAGATCGTCTCCAAGCTGGACGCCAAGCGCCCGGAGTATGACGCTCTCATGAGCCGCACCCAGGCTCAGATCGATCAGCGGCTCAATGAAATGGGCATCAAGCACATTGTCTACGGCCGCATGAAGCACCCTTATTCCATCTACCGGAAAATGTTCAGCCAGAACAAATCTCTGGATGAGATTTTCGACCTCTTTGCGTTCCGGGTGGTGGTAGACACCGTCAGCGACTGCTACAACGTGCTGGGCGTGATTCATGACCTCTACAAGCCCATTCTGGGACGCTTCAAGGACTATATCGGCACCCCCAAGCCCAACGGCTACCAGAGCCTTCACACCACCGTCATGGGCAACGAGGGCATCCCCTTTGAGGTGCAGATCCGCACCACGGAGATGCACGAGATCGCCGAGTACGGCGTGGCCGCCCACTGGAAGTATAAGCAGAACGGTCAGGGTGCCGGCACCGAGGGCAAGTACGAGTGGGTACGCCGTCTGCTGGAAAATCAGGAAGGTGCCGATGCTGAGGAGTTTATCCACTCCCTGAAGGTGGATATGTTCTCCGACGAGGTGTTCGTGTTCACCCCCAACGGCGACGTGCAGAACCTCCCCGCCGGAGCCACCCCCATCGACTTCGCCTACGCCATCCATTCCGCCGTGGGCAACCGCATGATCGGCGCCAAGGTGAATAACCGCATCGTCACGCTGGACCATGTGCTGAAAAACGGTGACATCGTGGAGATTTTGACCTCCAAAAACGCCAAGGGCCCCAGCCGGGACTGGATGAAGATTGCCAAGAGCAACGAGGCCCGCTCCAAGATCCGCCAGTGGTTCAAAAAGGAAAAGCGGGACGAGAACATCGCCAACGGCCGCTCCGCCTTCGACGCGGAGCTGCGTCACTGCGGCATCGCCATGAAGGACGTACTGGACCCGGATTTCCTGCCGGTGCTGCTGAAAAAGGTAGCCTATCCCACGCTGGACGATCTCTACGCTGCCATCGGCTATGGCGGCTTCACCGCTCAGAAGGCGGTGAGCCGGATCCAGGGCGAGCTGCAGCGCCGCCAACAGCAGCGGCAGCAGGAGCAGATGCTGGCAGAGGCTGTGGCGGAGCCCAAGGAGGACCCCAAGCCTGCGGACACTCCCAAGCAGCCCAAGGCCGTCAAGAGCGAGCAGGGCATTATCGTGGAAGGTCTGGACAACTGTTTGGTGAAGTTCTCCAAATGCTGCACCCCCGTCCCCGGAGACGACATCGTGGGCTTCATCACCCGTGGCTACGGCGTGTCCGTCCACCGGGCGGACTGTCCCAACGCCTCGGAGGAAAAGCGGAAGGAGCAGCCCGACCGCTGGATCCATGTCTCCTGGGGCACCGATACCAATGACAGCTATCCCACCACCATCGAGGCGGTCTGCAAGGACCGGCTGAACCTGCTGCTGGACATCTCCTCCGCCCTCTCCACCACCAAAACCTTTGTGCTGGGTCTGAACACCCGCAGCACGGAGGACGGCTTCGCCATCATCCGCATTGAGGTGCGGATTCAGGACAGCACCCAGCTGGCCAACCTGATGAACAAGCTCCATCAGATCTCCGGCGTTCTGCAGGTCAACCGGCCTGTGGGCTGATCTTTCGCGGCATTGGAAACGGGTTTTCTCCGCTGCCGCAAAGATCCTTTCTTGATAAAATACAGAATGCACAGCTCTGCCCGGTTTGCGGGCAAGACCCATTACGAAGCATACCCTTTCGGGTATTAAATAAGGAGTTGCAACCATGCGCGCTGTTGTTACACGAGTCAAAAACGCCTCTGTTGTCATCAATGAACAGGTCAACGGTCAGATCGGCACCGGTTTTCTGGTGCTGCTGGGTGTAGGCCCCAACGATACGGAGGCCACCGCCGACAAGCTGGCGGACAAGATCTGCAATCTGCGGGTCTTTGAGGATGAAAACGAAAAGATGAACCTGAATCTGGAGCAGGTGGGCGGCAGCCTGCTGGTGGTGTCCCAGTTCACCCTGTACGCCGATACCTCCTCTCGCCGCCCCGGCTTCTCCGGCGCGGCCAAGCCCGATCTGGCCATCCCCCTCTATGAGCGGTTCATGGCCCACTGCCGGGAGCGGGGCTTCGACGTGCAGCACGGCGAATTCGGCGCCGATATGCAGGTCTATTCCCAGAACGACGGTCCGGTCACCATCCTGTTCGACACGGAAGAGTAAACTGATTTCAATGAGGTGTGTCTTATGAAGATCCAAGCCTTGCAGGTGGGGTCCATCGGTACCAACTGCTACATTCTCTGCGATGAAGCGGCTAAGGTCTGCGCCGTGATCGATCCCGGTGCGGAGCCGGAGCTGATCCTCTCCGCCGCCGAAAAGCTGGACTGCACCGTGGACAAGATCCTGCTGACCCACGGCCACTATGACCACACCGGTGCGGTGGCGGCTTTGATGGAGACGCTGCCGCCGACGGCGGTCTATATCCATCAGGCGGATTTTGACAGTCCGCAGACCCAGCTGTTCCCTCTGAAAAGCGAACTGGCCCGGATCCCCTTCGGCGGCGTGAATTTCTACGGCGAGGGAGACCGCATCACGGTGGGCACGCTGGAGCTTCAGGTGCTTCACACCCCCGGCCACTCCGAGGGCAGCGTCACGCTGCTGTGCGGAGATACCCTGTTCTGCGGGGACACCCTGTTTGCCGGTTCCTGCGGCCGGACGGATTTTCCCGGCGGCAGCATGAAGCAGATGATGGCCTCTCTGGCCCGGCTGGCCGCCCTTCCCGGGGACTACCGGGTCCTGCCGGGACACATGGAGCCCAGCACTCTGGACCGGGAGCGGCGCTTCAACCCCTATATGCAGACGGCGCTGCGGGAGCAAGGCTGATATGAAGCTGGAATTTTTAGGTCATGACGAGCGCTATATCGTCGAACAGAGCCTGATGACCCTCTTTCCGCTGGAAAAACCGATCTATGACGCGGTGCAGCCGGGAGACGAGGCGTGGTGCCGCCTTGCCGCCGAGGAAACGGCGGCGGACTGTCAGGTCTCAGCGGAGCTGCACTATCACGGATACACCGCCGCCGGGACCTTTGCATCCCCCCTCACCGGCACGGACTTTAAAAAAGAAGGCCAGCGGCGCTACGCCGTGGCGGCCTGCTTCTATCTGGCATTTCTGGATCTGTATCCCAAGCTGCCGGAAGCGCTCCGCGCCGCGGAAAAGCTGACGCTGCCCCCCTGGGGGATGCTCACCGGCGTCCGGCCCGACAAGCCCATCACACGGGCGCTGATGGAGGGCAAGACCCCGGAGGAAGCCAAGCGGGAACTGAAGACGCGCTATTTCGTCCCTGAGGACCGGGCGGCGCTGGCTTTGGAGACTGGTGCCGTGGGCTATCAGGCGTTGAAGCGGTTGGAAAAGCGGGATATCGACCTGTATGTGGGTATTCCTTTCTGTCCCACCCGTTGCGCCTACTGCTCCTTTGTCAGTCAGAGCGTGGAGCGGAGTTTTTCTCTGGTGGAGCCCTATGTAAAAGCTCTGATCGGGGAAATTCGCTCCGGCGGAGACATGGTGCGCAGCAATCGTCTGCGCCCCCGCGCCTTTTACATGGGCGGCGGCACCCCCGGCATCCTGACGCCAGATCAGATGGATGCCATCCTGACGGCTTTGGAAGAATCCTTCGACCTCTCCGCCTGTCCGGAGATCACGGTAGAGATCGGCCGTCCGGATACCATCACCGCCGAAAAACTGGCCGTTCTGAAAAGTCACGGCGTCACACGGGTCTGCGTGAATCCTCAGACCATGGAGGATCACGTCCTCGCCGCCATCGGCCGCCGCCACGCCTCTGCGGATACGGTGCGGGCCATGGAGCTGGTGCGGGCCTACCGGTTTCCCCACGTCAACATGGACCTCATCGCGGGACTGCCGGAGGATACGCCGGAGGGCTTCCGCCGTTCTCTGGACAAATGTCTGGAACTGGGGGCCGATGACATCACCATCCACACGCTGGCGCTGAAAAAGGGCAGCCGCATTCTCATGGAGGGCCTCTCCATTCCCGATGGCGCCGCCGTGCAGGCCATGCTGGACTATGCCGCCCCTACCCTGCGGGCCGCAGGCTTCGCCCCCTACTACCTCTACCGGCAGAAGTATATGTCCGGCAGCTTTGAGAACGTGGGTTGGAGCCGTCCCGGCGGGGAGTGCTGGTACAACGTGGACATCATGTCGGAGCTGTGCTCCATCCTGTCCTTCGGTGCGGGCGGTTCCACTAAAATGGTGGAGCCCGGCACCAACCACATCGAGCGGGTCTTTAACCTGAAGTATCCCAAGGAATACACGGAGCGGCCGGAGAAAATCCAGCAAAACCAGGCTGCTTTCGCGGAGTTTTATCAAAAATACGTTCCCGAAACTTAAACGGGCGGCCACAGCCGCAAGGAGGGTCATTCATGGAACATAGCTGTGAAGCGTATTGGACCAAGGCGGAAGGACTGGCGCGGGACGCCATCTGTACCATGGGGTTGGGCGCCAAACGGTTGACGGATGCCGCCAAGCGGCAGTTAGAGATCGCGGATCTCCGCGCCGGCGTCAACGTCGGTCTCCGGGAACTGGGCGAGCTGCTGTATGCCACCCACACCGGCACTCCTACGGATTCCGAGCTGCTGCTGGAAAAAATGCGGGAGATCGATGAGCTCAAGGCCCGGCTCCGGGAGTTGGAGGGAGAACCCATCATCCATTTGATCTGCCCCCGCTGCGGACATGAGGTCCAGCCGGAGGACGTATACTGCCGGGACTGCGGCGAAAAGCTGTAATGACGGGTATGTTCCGCTCCTGCGGCGCATACCTAACCAATAGCGGCGGTACGCCCGCCCTGTCTCAATCTGAAAATTCGAGGTAATATCCATGCCAACTCCTGCGAAAAAGCAATCCTTCTTAGGCGGCGCCGCCATTCTGGCGGCGGCTGTGGTCATCGTCAAGCTCATCGGCGCGGCCTACAAGATCCCTCTCAGCAATATTCTGGGCAGCGCGGGACAAACTTATTTTGACACCGCCTACCAGATCTACAACTTTTTGCTGACCTTTTCCACGGCGGGCCTGCCCCTGGCCATCTCCCGGATGACCAGTCAGGCCCACGCCAAGGGGCTGGAAAACGAGAAGCGGCGGATCTTCTCCACCGCCATCTGGCTGTTCTTCGGTCTGGGTTTGGTCTGCTCCGTGCTGATGTTCTTCCGTGCGGACGCGCTGGCCCGGTTCCTGAACAACTCTCTGGCCGCCACTGCCGTACAGGCGCTGGCCCCAGCGGTGTTCTGCGTGTGCCTGCTGGCCTGTATGCGGGGCTACACGCAGGGTCAGGGCAACATGACCCCCACTGCCGTCAGCCAGGTGCTGGAGGCCCTTTTGAAGCTTGGCATCGGCCTGCCTTTAGCGTGGTACGTGCTCCACATCGGCAAGACCGCCGAGCTCAGCGCGGCGGGGGCCATCGTGGGCGTCACGGCGGGCACAGCGGTATCCATGCTGTTCCTGTGCGCCTATCTCGTCACCCACCGGAACCGGAAGGAATCCTTGGACGTTCCCTCCTCCAGCGGGCAGATCATTAAGCAGATCCTGCTCATCGGCGTTCCCATCACCCTGAGCAACTCCGCCATGAGCATCATCAACATCATTGATACCAAGATCGTCATGGGCCGCCTGCAAAACGGACTGGGCCTTTCAGAAACGGCGGCGGCTGTGCTGAACGGCCAGTACCGCATCGCCATGAATATGCCCAACATGGTGGCCTCCTTTGTTTATCCCGTCACCATGAGCCTGATCCCCTTTGCAGCGGCGGCGCTGGCCCGGAAGGACCACGCTGAGGCGGACC
>ENA-UERC01002043-UERC01002043.1-human-gut-metagenome-genome-assembly--contig:-NODE-2043-length-10428-cov-5.772389_pt1 | contig 10428 bp, 10 predicted proteins | sample MGYA00242955_ERZ507955 | MGnify/ENA primary metagenome ERZ507955 (study PRJEB26167, sample SAMN06115394) | human gut metagenome | host: Homo sapiens | place: China:Hubei | collected 2016-04-27... | reverse complement strand
GACTTTTATAAAATCATTACTTTTTATTGGATATTCCGGGAAGGGACCCGGAATATCCCTTTTTTTACTTGTAATGTGTTTCTGAATGTAATAAAATAATATTTATATTATCGTTTGAAAAGGTATAAGGGGATGAAAAATGGAAGAAAAAAGGAAAAATAAAAGACTGGATCTGGATGTCAATGTACAGTTGGAGCGTCTGGATGAAGATGGGGTCACAACTTTAAAATTTGTGCATGTGGATGTAACAGATATTTCAAAAAGCGGAATTGGATTTGACTGTAAAAAGAAACTGGAAATGAATTCCTATTATGATGCAAAGATCCAGATATGGACAAAAGAAGTGGTGGATGCAGTCATTCAGATTGTCCGCAGCGAAGAAAAGCCGGACGGATTTCATTATGGCGGTGTGTTTATCGGAATGACGGATACCGATGCATTAAAGATTGATATCTATCAGATTTTTAACGAACTGTAAAATAAGGCGGGAAAAACTATGATCTTACAGGATACTTATGAGGTAAAAAAAGCAGACATAATTCCGGTTGAGGTTTCGGTTCCAGGATCGAAGAGCATTACAAACCGGGCACTTCTGATTGCAGCACTTGCAAACGGAAAGAGTGTTCTTAAAGGGGTTCTTTTTTCGGATGACAGCAGGCATTTCCTGCAGGCTTTGCAGGACCTGGGCTTTGTGGTGGAAATTGATGAGCCGCATGCGGTTGTCTCCATTGAAGGAAAAGGGGGCAGGGTTCCAAAGACAAAAGCTTCCGTTGATGTGGGAAGTGCAGGAACTGCTGCCCGTTTTCTGACGGCATACCTTGGTCTGTGTGAGGGCGAATATCATATGAACTCTTCCGAGCAGATGAAAAAGCGCCCGATGGAAGAATTGCTGCAGGCACTACAAGACCTTGGGGCGGAAGTTACTTATAAGGAAGCATCAGGACATTTCCCATTTGTGATCGGAAACAGTGGTGTGAATAGACACGAAGTAACCATTGATGTTGAAAAAAGCAGTCAGTTTCTGAGTGCGCTTCTGATCTCTTCCGTGCTGTTTCAGAAAGAATTCCGGATTCACGTCAAAGGGCATCATGGAATGGCTTATGTAGAGATGACGGTTGCCATGATGAAGCAGTTTGGTGTGGAAGTACAACGACCTGCATCCGATACTTTTGTGATTGCGGAACATGCAGCATATCAGGCAAGAGAGTATCAGATTGAACCGGATGTTTCGGCAGCTTCTTATTTTTATGCGATGTGCCCGGTTGTCGGCGTTCCTGCAAAGGTCTGCCATGTACACTGGGAAAGCTTACAGGGAGATACTTCTTTTTTACATGTGCTGGAACAGATGGGATGCCGGACAGAGGAAGAACCGGATGGAATCCGGATGTATCCGCCAACGGAAGGATTCCTGGGAGGGGTATTTGACTTTTCTGCATTTTCAGATCAGGCTCTGACACTGGCGGCAATTGCGTGTTTTGCCAGTGAAACCGTCGAGATTACCGGAATCGGACATATCCGTTATCAGGAATGTGACCGTTTTGCCGCGATTCTTACCAATCTGAAGGCAATGGGAATCGCATGCGAGCAGCTGGATGAGAACCGTATTGTGATTCATCCGGGAAAACCGCATGGATGTAAAATAAAAACGTTCGAGGATCACCGGGTTGCGATGGCTTTTGCAATTCCGGGACTTGTGACAGACGGTATTGTGATTGAAAATCCTTCCTGCTGCAGGAAGACGTTTGAAAACTATTTTGAAATACTCGATACCTTGTGCAAATAAAAATACAGGCTCCGGAAATTATCCGGAGCCTGTATTTTTTATGGGAAAACCATTTATGTTTTACCGTTCGTGAACCATATAGCCATTGTCTTTGAGCAGACGTTTGGCACGGGTCAGAGTCTGTTTGTCAGGAAACGCGAGCTGAAGAACACCTTCTTCAAATTCCCGGTTATTTACAATACCGATGTTTTTAATGCTGATATGGTATTGTGCGAGCAGCCCGGAAACAGCAGCAATACCGCCGGTTTCATCGACCAGATCCACAAAACATTCATAATATACCGTAGGGGATTTGACACTTGGCAGTGTGATGGAATCCCGGTAGTCTTTTGCCTGCTGAAAGAAGGAAAGCAGTGCCTGTTCATTGGAACTGTCAATGTATCCGCGAAGCTTCGTTAGAAGGGCAAGGTACTGATCCATCAGTGAAAGAAGCGGTTCCCGGTTGGAAGCACAGATATTCTGCCACATCACAGGCGAAGAAGATGCAATTCTTGTGATATCCTTAAATCCCCCGGCAGCAATGGTTTTCATGGTTTCTTTGTCATCATCGATCTGGTGGACCAGATTGACCAGCGAATATGCGATCATGTGCGGCAGATGGCTGATGGCTGCCGTAGAGTAATCGTGTATTTTATAATCTAAAATCAGTGGAATTGCTCCAAGCGACAATACAAAATCACGAAATTCCGAAATTTCTTTCTTTGGAGTCAGGGCGGTCGGGGTGATAATATAGTATGCATTTTCCAAAAGCGTATTGGTGGCACTTAATATGCCTGTTTTTTCGGAACCGGTCATGGGATGCCCGCCGATAAAATTGGCCTCCATGCCAAGACGTATCACTTCTTCATGAATTTCCGTTTTTGTGCTTCCAACGTCTGTGATATAACAGTCGCTGCGGATAATATCTTTTAACTGACGCAGATATGCGAGGTTCCGTTGAACCGGGGCACATAAAAAAATATAATCACAGTCCGAAAAAGCAGACAGTGGTAATAGATCATTGTTTTCGATCAGTCCCTCACGGTACGCTTCTTCGATGGTTTCTTTATGATGTGCCGTGGCATAAATTTTGATGTCCGGCTGATTGGATTTCATTTTTTTGGCGATCGAACCTCCAATCAGACCCAGTCCGATAAAACCGATTGTTTGAAAAGCCATAAGTTTATTTCCTTTATATTACGTAATTGATGTGTTTATTGTACTATAGAATGGCAGGAGTGTCAAAAGAGGAATGTGTGACAGCACTTGCAACAATTGTCCGTTCGTGTGATAATAAAAAGGCGAAAGGAAGCAGAAAGAGGAATTTTTATGAATTTACTTACCGTTGATCATATTACAAAAGTTTATACACAGCGTGAGTTGTTTCACGATGCATCGTTTTATCTGCAGGATGGGGAAAAAGTCGGAATCATAGGCATCAATGGAACCGGAAAATCCACGCTGTTAAAAATTATGGCAGGACTCGAAGAACCGGATGCCGGAAATGTCGTACGGGCCAATCATCTTGTGATTCGCTATCTGCCGCAGATGCCGGAATTTGACCCGCAAAAAGGAGCACTTGAGAATGTACTTTCTTATGCGCAGATTGGAAGTGTGCATCAGCAGGAAGACCGGGAAGAACATGAAAAATGGAATCTGGAAAGCAATGCCAAATCCATGATGACGCGGCTTGGCATATACAATTTCGATGAACCGGTGGGGCATTTGTCCGGCGGACAGCGGAAACGACTGGCTCTTGTTGCAGTGCTCCTTACTCCGTGTGATGTACTGCTTTTGGATGAGCCGACGAACCATCTGGATGCTGAAATGGCAGAGTGGCTGGAAAATTATCTGAAAAATTACCGGGGAGCAATGGTTATGGTGACACATGACCGGTATTTTCTGGACAGTGTATGCAACCGGATTGTGGAAGTTGATAAAGGACAGATTTACAGCTATGAGACAAACTATTCCGGATATCTTGCGGCCAAACAGGAGAGGGAAGACATTGCCTGGGCAGGCGAACGGAAAAGACAGTCCATTCTGCGCAAGGAAATCGAATGGATGCAGCGCGGGGCAAGGGCGCGTTCCACCAAACAGAAAGCACATATCCAGCGCTATGAGGCCTTGCGGGATCAAAAAAAGCCGGATGTTGATAAAAAGATCGAAATCGGTTCGGTGTCCTCCCGTATGGGAAAAACAACCGTGGAATTATCACATATCACAAAAACATATGGAGATCATGTACTGATTTCTGATTTTTCCTATATCTTCTTAAAAAATGACCGGATTGGTTTTGTCGGGAAAAACGGATGCGGCAAGACAACACTTATGAAAATTATTGATGGCAGAATTTTGCCGGATGCTGGGGAAGTAACCATTGGACAGACGATAAAAATCGGATATTACACACAGGAGATCGAACAGGATGAGAATGCGGGAATTGCATATATGGACCCAAAGCTTCGCGTGATTGATTATATCAAAAATACAGCAGAATATGTACGCACAGAAGATGGACTGGTTTCGGCATCCGCAATGCTCGATCAGTTTTTGTTTCCACCGGAAGAACAGTATGGACAGATCAAAAAACTGTCCGGCGGAGAAAAGCGCAGACTGAATCTGCTGCGGGTTCTTATGGAAGCTCCCAATGTACTGATTCTTGACGAACCAACCAACGATCTTGATATCACGACACTGACCATTCTTGAAGATTATCTGGATCATTATGACGGTATTGTGATTACGGTATCGCATGACCGTTATTTTCTGGACCGTGTGGTACACAGAATCTTTGCTTTTGAGGGAAACGGAAAGCTCTGCCAGTATGAGGGCGGATATACGGACTACCACAGACGGGCCGAAGAGGAAGGAAAATTTGTAGATACTGCAGGCGATTTGTTCCGTAAAAATGAAGAGACGGCAAATGTACAGGAAAAACAGGCGACAGAAGATTCACGTTCTACATGGAAACATGAAAATAAATTAAAATTTTCATATAAAGAACAGAAAGAATATGAAACCATTGAGGACGACATTGCAGCTTTGGAAACACGGCTGGGAGAGATTGACAGGGAGATGGCATCCTGCGCACGGGATTTTGTGAAGCTGAATGAACTGACAGAAGAAAAAACGCAGCTGGAAACACAATTGGAAGAAAAAATGGATCGCTGGACGTATCTGGAAGAACTTGCGGCAAAAATACTTCAACAAAATGCATAAAAAGGTTGTAAAACTTTCTGAAAATTAGTAGAATATAACCATAAAAGAGTAAATATTCTAAAAAAGGAGGGTTTTACTATGAACGTATATACGACAGACAGAATTCGTAATGTGGTTCTCCTGGGGCATGGAGGATGCGGCAAAACTTCCCTGGTGGAAGCCATGGCATATCTGGCAGGTCTGACGACACGTATGGGGACGGTCGCAGATAAAAATACCATCAGTGATTTTGATAAGGAGGAGACGAAACGCCAGTTTTCGATCCATACTTCTGTGGTCGCGATCCCGTGGAAAGACAACAAAATTAATGTTTTGGATACCCCAGGCTATTTTGATTTTGTCGGGGAAGTCGAAGAGGCAGTTTCCGCAGCGGATGCAGCAATTATCGTTATTTCCGGAAAAGCGGGAATCGAGACAGGCACGCGGCGCGCCTGGGAAATCTGTGAAAAAAATCATCTTCCACGTATGATCTTTGTGACAGATATGGATATTGACAATGCAAGTTACCGTCAGGTAGTGGAAGATCTGCAGGCTCTTTACGGAAAGAAAATTGCACCGTTTCATCTGCCGGTCCGGGAGGATGGCCAGTTTGTCGGATATGTCAATGTCATCCAGCAGAAAGCAAAGCGATGGATCGATGAGGGAACCGTTGAAAAATTTGAAGTTCCGGAATATTCCCAAAAGAATCTTAATCTGTGCAGGGAAGCTTTGTTAGAAGCTGTGGCAGAAACCAGCGAGGAGTTTATGGACCGTTATTTTAACGGAGATGAATTCTCCGAGGACGAAATTCGTCAGGCGCTCAGGGTAAATGTCATGGATGGTTCTATCGTTCCGGTTCTTATGGGATCGAATCCGCTTGCCCGCGGGATGTATACGCTGATGGCAGATATTGTTAAATATTTTCCGAGCCCGGACAAACGGACCTGCGCAGGCATCAATACGACAAACAACGAGGTGTATCCGGCGGACTATGATTTCGCAAAACCGAAGAGTGCGTATATTTTTAAGACAATTGTAGATCCTTACATTGGAAAGTATTCTCTGATCAAAGTAAATTCCGGTGTGCTTAAGACGGATGATGTCTTATTTAATTATCACAGGGATTGTGACGAAAAGATTGGAAAGCTGTACGTTCTGCGCGGAAATAAAACAGAGGAAGTAAAAGAACTTCATGCGGGGGATATCGGAGCACTGGCAAAGCTGTCCCTGTCCCAGACAACGGATTCCCTGTCCGTACGGAATAATCCGGTTGCCTATCTTCGCACGAATTTCTCAAAACCGTACGTATCTATGCGCTACAAAGCAAAAAACAAAGGGGATGTGGATAAGATTTCCCAGTCGCTGCAAAAAATTCTGATGGAAGATCAGACGCTGCGTGTGGTAAATGACAGTGAAAATCGTCAGACTCTGTTATATGGCATGGGTGAGCAGCAGCTTGAAATTGTTCAGAGTATGCTGCTTGAAAAGTATAAAGTAGAAATTGAACTGATGCGTCCAAAGGTCGCTTTCCGCGAAACCATACGTGGAAAATCAGATGTTGAATACAAATATAAAAAACAGTCCGGTGGACATGGACAGTACGGCCATGTTAAAATGAAATTTGAGCCGAGCGGGGATTTAGAGGTCCCTTATGTATTTGAACAGTGTGTTGTGGGTGGAGCCGTTCCGAAAAATTATTTTCCAGCAGTGGAAAAAGGAATTGCAGAAGCTGTTTTGAAAGGACCGCTTGCGGCCTACCCGGTAATCGGAGTGAAAGCGGTACTCTATGATGGCTCCTATCATCCGGTGGATTCCTCCGAGATGGCATTTAAAGTAGCCGCCAAACAGGCATTTAAGAAAGGATTTTTAGATGCGAAGCCGGTATTGTTAGAGCCGATCGCCTCTGTAAAGATCATTACTCCGGAGGAATATACCGGTGAAATCATGGGAGATCTGAATAAACGCAGAGGTCGTGTGATGAATATGAATGCAGAAAACGGGTATCAGGAGATCGATGCGGATCTTCCATATCTTGAACTGTATGGATATAATACACAGCTTCGGTCAATGACCAGCGGAAGCGGAACATTTTCTTATGAATTTGCCCGGTATGAACAAGCACCTGAGGATGTGGCAGCAAGAGAAATAGAAGAGAGGGCAGGCAAAGTTGTGGAGACAGAAGAATAGTACAGTGTTTGCTGTATTATTGATTGCAATAACCTTAAATTTTATCGTGACACCGACATATGCAAAAAACACAGAACTCGAAGGGGAGAATTATGCCCCTTCGAGTTCTTCCTTTCAAAAACCTGCAAATGTTCACACAAAGAACGATACGGTTACCGTGGGGTATTTTCTGGGAGGCGGCATACAGAATTCTTTCAATAAAGAATCGTACCCGGCATTCAGCGGGGACCAGCCGCTGTATACGCCATACCGGAGTGGATTCCGGTTTCTCGGATGGTACTCCGATGCCGCGCTTCACAAACAGATAAAGACCATTCCCACGGATCGTAAGGATCATTACATTCTTTATGCCAAATGGACCGCAAAGATTAATAATTATTACAATGTAGAATATTATAACTATCACAAAAGAGAGAGCCGGTTCGACAAAAATCTGGTTCTGTTGAAAGATCTTGATTACAGCTTTTACAATGAAATTGATATTCCGGGCATGCCGGATACCCGGGAGGAGGATGTGTTAAAAAAATATATTTTCAGTGCATCCCAGTGCCCGCAGGGGATTTGTCTGACCGACGAATTTGTGCTGATCACTTCTTATTCCACGGAAGATGACTGTATGGGAGAGCTTATGGTGTTTGACCGGGAAACCGGAGAATATATGGTCACACTGGGAATGGATGAAAACAGCCATCTGGGAGGAATTGCGTTTGACGGTGACAATGTATGGGTGTGCAATTCCTATGAAAACTGTGTGGAGCGGATCTCCTACGATTTTATTGAACTGATGGCCTATCAGAATACCGGAGATGTCGTGGATGCAAGAGATGTAGTGGATGAGTTTCCGGTCAAAAATACGCCTTCCTGTATTACCTGGTATGGCGGAAGATTGTGGATTGCAACGCATACACTTCTGGTGAATTCACGAATGGTGGCATATTATCTGGATAAAAAGACGGACAAACTGATTGCCCTCAGTGATTATAAAATTCCGCAAAAGGTGCAGGGAGTTACGTTCGATGATTCCGGAAACGTATATCTGAGCACTTCCTACGGAAGAAACCAGTCTTCCTATTTATATTGTTACGACTCTGTCACGGCACTCGCAACCCGGCCGAAACATCCGAGAAAGAAAGTGGAAATGCCTCCGGCATCGGAAGAACTCGATGTAAGTGACAATACCTTATATATTCTGTTTGAATCGGCAGGAGAAAAATATTATGAGGGAACCGACGGGAAAGGCAAAAGCCTGTTCCCGCTGGATAAAATTTTAAAAATCCCGATCAGGGAGCTGGATGTGAACGGTTCATCGACATCAGGGACATGATCTTTTTCATTTGCGTCTGACTCTCAGGCGGAAGGTCTTTGGACAGCAGATCACACAACAGTTCGATTTCAGGCTTTGTGAAATCAATATGGTTTTCCTTTGCCTGCCTCATATTTGAGAGAAGAAACGGCATGGCATCTTTCATGTTTAAAGGTTTTTCTTTCTGTGCAAAGGAGAGCAGAAATTGCAATTTTTCCGGACTTAAATTGGCAAACGCCGGATTGTTCAAAAGATTGGAATCCATTCAAAAACCTCCTGCGGATTTATGGATTGTGAAACAGATCCTGATTTTCCATAATACAAAACAGAGTCTGCAATGTATCAATCATTTCCTGTTCTTTTGGGGTACAATATTTACGGACTGCACTAAGCATTGCATCCCGCCGTTTGGTACCGGCAGGCAGAGAACAGGCAGCCATGCTGTTCTCCTGTCTGGAGAAAGCTGCTGTGGCATTTTTCCATTCCATCAGCTGGATCAGCATGGCAAGCGGCTTTTGTGCCGGAACGTCTAAATATGGTACGATGGACTTTAAGATCTGCGTATTTCTCGTCTGGATCAGATCGTCATACGTGATGGATTTATTTTCATCCATGGATCACACATCCTATATAATTTTTCTATTATTTTATGAGAGAATGCCTGTCTGTATGAATACAATAAAAGAAAAAGGAAAAAATAGATGCATGAGAGACTGATTATTGATGGAAACAGTGTTTATGAAGTGGATGAAGAATGCCTGAAACGACGGAATGTTCCCACGGAATGCAGGGTAAAAGAGGCTGTGGAACGTCAGATCCAGAAAGAAAAAGCCACAAAAGAAGGATAGCATTTTATATGCAAAAAGGGATGCAGATACTGCATCCCTTTTTGGTTGTGCACCTTGCTGCACACGTTTCTAACACAAATATTAGAAGATTCCGCCGCATCCGTTTCCGCCGCCATTGCATCCGCCACAGAATAACAGAAGAAGAATCAGCCAGCAGCAGTCGTTTCCGCCGCCACTGCATCCGCATCCGTTGTTGTTTCCGCAGAAAGATCCATTTCCACAGCAGGAGAGAAGAAGAATGATCCAGATAATAGAATTGCATCCACATCCGTTATCTGTTGAACATCCACAGTTTGTAGCAGTTAAATCACTCATAAGTGACCTCCAAATAAATATATTTACAGTATAGTGTATGAGACGGCAGCAAAAGGGTTCCATATTTTTCTAAAAAAATTCATTGACTTTCACATAGTAAATAGATAAAATGATTTTATAACGTAATAATTGTATACAATTATTCATGTATGAAAAGGAGTAGTCAGCACATGAGAGAAGTAGTAATGAATGACAAATCAAACCTGTTGCAGCTCGAAGAACATTTTTATCAGCTGGTAGATGTGGATGAACCGAATACATTCCGGAACCTTTTTCCCTATGAGGAGATTCCGAAGATTGCGTTTAATGATCGTATTGTTCCGCATAATATGCCGGATGAAATCTGGATTACAGATACCACATTCCGTGATGGGCAGCAGTCCCGTGCTCCGTATACCACCGAACAGATCGTGACGATTTATGATTACTTACATAAACTTGGCGGTCCGAAGGGAAAGATTCGTCAGAGTGAATTCTTCTTATATAGTAAGAAAGACCGCGACGCGGTATATAAATGTATGGAACGTGGCTATCAGTTTCCGGAAGTCACTTCCTGGATTCGTGCCAGCAAACAGGACTTTCAGCTGGTCAAAGACTTGGGTCTTCGCGAGACGGGCATTCTTGTCAGCTGTTCTGACTACCATATTTTCTATAAAATGAAAATGACAAGACGGGAGGTTATGAATCTGTACCTGAGCGTGATCCGCGACTGTCTGGAGACCGGCATCAGTCCGCGCTGTCATCTTGAGGATATCACACGTTCCGATATTTACGGATTTGTAATTCCGTTCTGTGTGGAACTGATGAAACTG
>ENA-UERC01002040-UERC01002040.1-human-gut-metagenome-genome-assembly--contig:-NODE-2040-length-10444-cov-4.265747_pt1 | contig 10444 bp, 10 predicted proteins | sample MGYA00242955_ERZ507955 | MGnify/ENA primary metagenome ERZ507955 (study PRJEB26167, sample SAMN06115394) | human gut metagenome | host: Homo sapiens | place: China:Hubei | collected 2016-04-27... | reverse complement strand
AGCATGGGGATGAAGGACTTACCGGACAGGCCGAACTTGCGGAAGATACGGTCCAGAACGAAGGCGATACGGGCCATATAGCCGCAGGCCTCCAGGAAAGCCAGCATCAGGAACAGCACCAGCATCTGGGGAACAAAGCCCAGAACGGCGCCGACACCGGCCACGATACCGTCAAGGATCAGGCCGCTCAGCCAGTCAGCCGTACCGGAGGACTCCAGCGCGTTGCCGATCAGAACAGGGATACCGGGGACCCACACGCCGTAGTCGGCGGGGTCGGGCTCGTCAAAGCCGTTCTCATTGAGGTAAGCCGCAGCGTCCACGTAGGTGACGCCAATAGTGGTGTCCTCATCGGCGCCGTCAGGGATGGCGTCGTAGTAGGCGGTCATGGTATTGATCGCCAGAGTCTCCTCGTCCTCCACGTCCACCGTAGCGGTGGCGTTGCTGTCGGAGGTGAAGGCATTCACCTGAGCCAGAATGGCATCAGCATCGAAGTCCTCCGCCTCGGTGTCGATCTCAATGCCCAGGAAAGCTTCCACAGCCTGCACAGAGGCGGTGTACTCGTCGCTGGCGTCGTTGTAGGCGCTGGAGCCGATGCCCAGCAGGTGCCAGCCGTCGCCGAACACGCCGTCGTTGGCCCAGTCGGTAGCGGGGGCGCCCACGGCCACCATGGCGATCCAGTACACCAGGAACATGACCAGTGCGAAGATGGGCAAACCCAGCCAGCGGTTGGTCACGATGCGGTCGATCTTATCGGAAGCGGACAGCTCGCCTTTGGCCTTCTTCTGCTTGTAGCAACCCTTGATGATCTGGGCGATATAGACATAGCGCTCGTTGGTGATGATGCTCTCCGCGTCGTCATCCAGCTCCTTCTCGGCAGCCTTGATGTCCTCCTCGATGTGGCCCATGACGGTGGCGTCGATCTTCAGCTGCTCCAGCACCTTGTCGTCACGCTCGAAGATCTTGATGGCGTACCAGCGCTGCTGCTCCTCGGGCATGTTATGTACAGCGGCCTCCTCGATGTGGGCGATGGCGTGCTCCACGGGGCCGGAGAAGGTGTGCATGGGGATGGTCTTGGTGTTGCCGGCAGCCTCCACAGCAGCCTCCGCGGCGGCCATGACGCCGTCACCCTTCAGGGCGGAGATCTCCATCACCTTGCAGCCCAGCTCGCGGCTGAGCTCAGCCACGTTGATCTGGTCGCCGTTCTTGCGGACCACGTCCATCATGTTGATGGCGATGACAACGGGGATACCCAGCTCGGTCAGTTGAGTGGTCAGGTAGAGGTTGCGCTCCAGGTTGGTACCGTCGATGATGTTCAGGATGGCATCGGGGCGCTCATTGATCAGATAGTTACGGGCAACCACTTCCTCCAGCGTGTAGGGGGACAGGGAGTAGATGCCGGGCAGGTCCATGATGACCACATCCTCGTGCTTCTTCAGACGGCCCTCTTTCTTCTCCACGGTGACGCCGGGCCAGTTACCAACGAACTGGTTGGATCCGGTCAGTGCATTGAACAGCGTGGTCTTACCGCAGTTGGGGTTGCCCGCCAACGCGATCTTGATTTGTTTTTCCATATGTCTCTCCTTTCGGTTAGCTTAACTTAACCATGACTCACAAAAATCACTCGACCTCGATCATCTCGGTATCCGCCTTGCGCAGGCTCAGCTCGTAGCCGCGGACAGTGACCTCCATGGGGTCGCCCAGAGGCGCTACCTTGCGGACGTAAACTTCCACGCCCTTGGTGATGCCCATGTCCATGATGCGGCGCTTGACGGGGCCTTCGCCGTGGAGCTTTACGACTTTGGCTGTCTCGCCGATCTTCACTTCACGTAACGTTTTCATTGTTCTTCTCTCCTTCTATGTGTTTTTTATGAACTTGTTCATACCATGATCTTGCGGGCCATTTCCTCGCTGATGGCCACACGGGCTTCCTTCACCTTGACGATGATGTTGCCGCTCATAGACGCCACCACCGTGGCGGTCCCGCCGGCCACAAAGCCCAGATCCTCCAGATGCTTCTTGACCTCCGGAGAACCGCCCACCTTGAGGATCAGATTCTCCGCTCCCACATCTGCCAAAGCCAAAGGCATCATGTTATCCCCTCCGTTTTCTACAGTTAGTCTGCACTAACCTGTGTCTGAAAAAGAATGGCTGTCACTGCCGCCATTTATGCAGGAGGTTAGCCATATCTAACCAGCGGAGATAGTTTAGTACATCTAACCGCTTTTGTCAAGCCCCTGTTATCAATTTTTTTCGCCCCTTGCAAATTTGGTTAAACTATGTTAACGTATAGGTACTCTGAAACGGAACGTTGGTGAATTTTATGCAGATACTGAGGGCGTCCGAGGATTACCTGGAGGCCATGCTGATGATGCAGAAGGAGCACGGGTATGTCCGCTCCATCGACATCGCAGAGAAGCTGGGCGTGACGAAGCCCAGCGTGACGTATGCCACCAAGCGGCTGCGGGAGAACGGGTACATCACCATGGATAAGGACGGGCTCATCACCCTGACGGAGCAGGGGATGTCCATCGCCTCCAGCATGCTGGACCGGCACCATACGCTGACCCGCTTCCTGATGGCGCTGGGCGTGGATCGGGAGACGGCGGAGGCCGATGCCTGCAAAATGGAGCACGACATCAGCCAGACCAGCTTCGAGGCCATCTGCCGCCATGCGCGGGACCACCTGTAAGAGATGCGGAAAGACGCCTTTGCACGTGCAAAGGCGTCTTTTTTTGCGCTTACAGGGCCGCGAACAACACGACGCCCTTCTTTTTCAGCCAGCGGTACAGCCACACACAGGCCAGCAGTGTCAGCACGGCAAAGATGCCCATGTACGCCGCCGCGCCCAGACGCTGCCCCGCCAGCAGGAAGCCGAACAGCAGCACCAGCGCGTAGCCCCAGCCGCCCAGAAGGGTGATGGCCACGCAGGCGCTCTGCTTGATGGGCGCCAGCTCGCTGGTCCAGCGGAGGTGGGGCATCTTCAGGCCCAGCGTCAGTCCCAGCAGGGCTGAAAACACCACGAACAGCAGGGTCAGTACCGCCATCAGCGCTGTCTCCGCCGCCGCCATGGGCAGCGCGATGACCGCGCATACCAGGCACACCAGCATCGGTATAGCCGTCAGCAGCAGCTGGAACCGCAGCTTGGCCCGCAGCACCTGCCACGGCGTCACCGGCAGAGACTGGAGCAGCCACAGGCTCTTTCCCTCCAGGGACACGGAGGGCGCCGCCATGTCGTTCATGGCCGCCAGCATACACAGCGCCGCCGTCAGCATCACCGACAGGTACGCCCCCGCCTCGGCCCCCAGAGCCGCACCCAAAGCGGCGCGGATGTCGGGCCCCTTCCACAGCAGGGTGAAGCCCGCCAGCGGCATCAGCAGGACGCCCATCCCGCAGTTGAGCATGTAGTTGGGGCTGGCGGTGAAGCGGCGCAGCTCCTTGCTCAGCAGTGCCGACGACACGGAGCGGCGCACCGCCGCCCTCTCCCGATAGGCCCGCTTGGCCGACTGGCCGGTGGCGGTGGCGATCCGGATGAAGCTCCGGCGCAGCAGGACCCACAGTGCCGCAAACAGTGCCAGTATCACCGCCGAGACCGTCAGCATGGCCGTAATGTCGCCGGTGCCCACCCTGCCCAGCAGGTACAGCGGATAGGCCGCGCCCTTGATCCGTGCGCCGTAGACGGCGGCGCTGCGCAGCAGCTCCTGCAGCAGGTCCTCGGCCTTGAAATAGAAGAAGTAGTAAGCTCCGAAGAACGCCAGCGACAGCACCACGGTGATGAAGCTCTTATTTTTCAGCTTCTGACTGATCTTGGCCACCAACCAGCCCAGCGCACAGGACAGCGCCAGCACGAACACCGACAGCAGGAACACCAGCAGCACGCCGCCGATCACGGCGGCGGCCGGTGCAGGCGTGGCCACCCAGTCGACGATGACCGCCGGCAGCATCACCACGCCGCTGTGCATCAGGCCCATCAGGTACACGCCCAGCAAGCGGGACGCCATCAGGGTGTTGACGGGGATGGGCATGCTCAACAGCAGATCGTTATCCTTGGCCAGGTACAGTCCGGAGTAGGTGTTGAACACGCTGCCGAAGGCGCCCAGCAGCGTGGCCAGCAGGGCCATCAGCGCAAAGTACAGCCAGTCCAGACCCGCGGCGGTCAGCGGCGTACACAGGGCCGCGGACAGGACCGTGAACATGCCGCCCAGGATCACCACCATCAGCACCGCGAACAGCACGATGTAGGCGGCCACCGCCGCCTTGGAGCGGGCCTTGTTGGTCTTGGGGTTATAGAAATAGTTGCGGAAGATCTCCGTCAGCTGCTTTTTCAGAAGGACGCTCAGCATGTCTCGTCCTCCAGCTCCAGGAACACCTGCTCCAGGGAGTCGTCACCCTTGACCTCCTCCATGGTGCCGGAGCGGATGAGGCGGCCGCCCTTGATGATGGCCACCTTGTCGCACAGCTTCTCCGCCACCTCCAGCACGTGGGTGGAGAAGAAGATGGCCCCGCCCTGATCGCACAGCTCCCGCATCATGCCCTTCAGCAGGTGGGACGCCTTGGGATCCAGACCTACGAAGGGCTCATCCATAATAACGAGTCTGGGCTGGTGCAGCCAGGCGGCGATAATGGCCAGCTTCTGCTTCATGCCGTGGGAATAGGCAGCAATGGGCTGGGCCAGATCGTCCGTCAGCTCGAACCGCGCCGCGTAGTCGCGGATGCGGGCCTGCCGGTCCGCCGCGCCGACACCGAAGATGTCGGCGATGAAGTTCAGGTATCTGATGCCGCTCATGAATTCGGAGAGGTCGGGGTTGTCGGGGATATACGCCAGCTCCCGCTTGCAGGCCAGCGGCTCGGTCTGGATGGAGCGGTCGTTGATGGTGATGTTCCCCTCATCGAAGGGCAGGATGCCCACCGCCGCCTTCAGCGTGGTGGTCTTACCGGCGCCGTTGTGGCCGATGAAGCCGTAGATCTCTCCGGCCTGGATGTGCAGGCTCAGATCATCTACGGCTTTCTTATCGCCGTAAGTCTTGGTCAGGTGCTGGATCTTCAGCATAATACTCTCCTCTGTGCCGCGCCGCCAACAGGCGCGGACGGTCCAATGGATGGTTGCATACGAGTTTATTATACGGGCTGTCCCCTGCTCTGTCAACACAGCGGGCAGGAAGAACGGTGCGCTCCCTGAAAACGGAAGCGCACCGCCGCGTTATGCCTTGACGGGGAACGTGACGCGGATCTCCGTGCCCTTCCCCAGCTCGCTTTTCAGTTCGATGACACCGTGGTGATACTGGACGGCGTGCTTCACGATGGACAGCCCCAGGCCCGTGCCGCCGGATGCCTTGGAATGGCTCTTGTCCACGCGGTAGAACCGCTCGAACACACGATCCTGCTGGTCGGCGGGGATGCCGATGCCCGTATCCCGCACCATGACGGCGGCGGTACCGCCGGTACACGATACCGACAAGTCCACGCGACCGCCGGTAACGTTGTACTTAATGGCATTGTCGCACAGGTTATACACGATCTCGTACAGCAGGCGGCGCACGCCCTCCAGCTCCGCCGGCTGACCCTCCACCGTGACGGTCACGTCACGGGCCGCCGCCGCAGTCTGGAGATTCTCCGCAGCCTCCCGCGTCACCTCCAGCAGATCCACGGTCTCCGTGGGCATGGGCTCGCCCTCGTCCAGCTGGGACAGGCGGATGATGTCGCCGATCAGCGTCACCAGACGCTGGGCCTCGGAGCGGATATGTCCCACAAAGCGGGGCACGTCCTCCTGCTTCACCATGCCGTTTTCCAGCAGCTCCGCGCTGCCGATGATACCCTGCAAGGGCGTTTTCAGCTCGTGGGAAACGTTGGCGGTGAACTCCCGCCGGTTCTGCTCGGCAAAGGCGCGCTCCGTCACGTCGAACACCAGCAGCACCGTGCCCGCTGTACGGCCCTCCGTCTGGATGCGGCTGATGTCGAATTGATACTCTCTGCCGCCGCGCCGGCCGCGGAACTCGCTGTGGCCCTCCTGCGCCGCAGTGCGCAGACCGTCGCTGAGGGATATATCGCGGTCCACCGTCAGGATATCCTGACCCACACAGGCGTTGTCGGTGCCCAGCAGACGCTGGGCCGCCGGGTTGATGCTGAGGATGGCGCCGTTCTCGTCCAGCAGCACCAGGCCCTCGTTCATGCTGCCGGTGATCTGCTGGAATTCCTCGGCCCGCTGCTTCAGTTCGTCCATCTGCCGGTCGATCTGGCGGCGCTGGTGCTCCATCCGCCGCAGCAGGGGCGCCAGCTCCTCATAGGTATCGTTCTCCAGAGGGTTCTCCAGATCCAGGCGGTTCAGAGGCTCGGTGATTCGCTTGGCCAGCCGTCCGGCCAGCACGCCGGACAGGATCAGCACCGCGATGACCAGCAGCAGAAGCGGCTGCAGCATATTCAGCATCAGCACACCCGCCGTCACGCGGACGGAGGACAGGCGCAGCACCGTGCCATCCGGCAGCAGCTTGGCGTAGTATACCGTCTTTTGCAGCAGGGTACTGCTGTACCGGCTGCTCTCTCCCTCGCCGTAGGCCAGGGCCTGCCGCACCTCCTGCCGCTGGGCGTGGTTCTCCATGGCGGAGGCATCCGCCTGGGTGTCGAACAGCACGCTGCCGTCCGCCGCCACCCAGGTGATGCGGTACTGATCGGACTCCAGCTGGCGGAGGTAGCCCTCACCGCTCTGGGTCACGCCCACCGCCGCCAGGCTCAGTTCGTCCCGCAGCTGGGACTCCTGCACGCGGCCAAAGTAGCTGTACAGCACGCCCACCACCAGCGCCAGCGCCGCCAGCAGCACCACCACGCCCACCAGCAGTGTGGACCGGAAAATACGTCTTGTCATGGTATTGTTCACAGCTGCGCCCTCCATCGGTAGCCCACGCTGCGCACCGTTTCGATATGCTCGCCATAGGCCCCCAGCTTCTGCCGCAGGGTGCGGATGTGCATGTCGATGGTGCGGCTCTCGCCGCAGAAGTCCATGCCCCACACCTGCTCCATCAGCTGGTCGCGGGTAAAAGCCGTACCCACGTGGGACAGGAACAGCCGCAGCAGCTGGAACTCCTTGTACGTCAGCTCCACCCGCACGCCGTCAGCGGTGACGGTGTGCTCCTTGGTATCCACGGCAAGGCCGCTGCAGCGCAGTACCTGCTGCTGTACCGGCCTGCACCGGCGCAGCACCGCCTTGACACGGGACACCAGCTCCATGACGCCGAAGGGCTTGGTCAGGTAGTCGTCCGCTCCCAGATCCAGCCCCAGTATTTTGTCATACTCCGCGCCCTTGGCCGTGGCCATGATGACGGGGATATCCCGCAGGGCAGGGTCGGCCTTCATGCGGCGCAGCAGCTGGATGCCGTCGATCTCCGGCAGCATCACATCCAGCACCACCAGCTCCGGCCGGTCCCTCTCCAGCGCCGCCCAGAAGGCCGCGCCATCGGCAAAGCCCTCCGCGGAAAAGCCCGTGGAGTTCAGTGCGTATACTTCGATATCCCGAATACTGGCGTCGTCCTCCACGCACCAGATCATGGGTCATCCCTCCTTGTGTACGCCGGTGACGGAGAACTCCACCCACTCGGCGATATTTGTGGCATGGTCGCCGATGCGCTCCAGATACTTGGCGATCATCAGCAGATCCAGGGCCGTGCCGCCCTCCGCCGGATCGTTGGCGATGCGGTGGATCAGCGCCTGCTTGACCTGTTCGAAGTAGTCGTCCACCGTGTCGTCGTGGGTGATGACCTGCTCCGCCAGCTCCACATCCTGCCGCACGTAGGCGTCCACGCTGTCGCTGACCATGCCGATGGCGGCCTCCGCCATCTTCTGCAGCAGCACGTGGCTCTCCGCCGGTACGTCCGCCAGATACAGTACGATCTCGGCGATGTCGTCGGCCTGATCGCCGATGCGTTCCATGTCCGTAATCATCTTCAGGGCCGCGGAGATGCGGCGCAGGTCGCCGGCCACCGGCTGCTGATGCAGCAGCAGCCGCAGACACAGGTTCTCGATGTCTCGCTCCTTCCGGTCGATCTCCCGATCCAGCGGCGGCACCTGCTGGGCCAGCGCCTTATCCCCTGTGGTCAGGGCCTTGGCGGCCAGCGCGATCACGCGCTCGCACAGCGCGCCCATCTCGATCAGCTCCCGATGCAGCTGGGCCAGCTGCTCATCAAAGCGGCTCCTCATCAACCAAACCTCCCCGTGATGTAATCCTCGGTCTTTTTCTGGGACGGCGTGGAGAACATGCGCTCCGTGTCGTCGTACTCGATCAGCTCACCCAGCAGGAAAAACGCGGTACGGTCCGAAATACGCAGCGCCTGCTGCATATTGTGTGTGACGATTACAATAGTGTACCGTTTTTTCAGCTCAATTGCAAGCTCCTCTATTTTCGATGTGGAGATGGGGTCCAGCGCCGACGTGGGCTCATCCATCAGCAGTACCTGCGGCTCCACCGCCAGCGCCCGGGCGATACACAGGCGCTGCTGCTGGCCGCCGGAGAGGCCCAGTGCGTTTTTCTTCAGTCGGTCCTTCACCTCGTCCCAGATGGCCGCCGAACGCAGGGACTGCTCCACGATCTCGTCCAGCTTGGCGCGGTTGCGCACGCCGTGGGTACGGGGCCCGTAGGCCACATTGTCGTAGATACTCATGGGGAACGGGTTGGGCTTCTGGAACACCATGCCCACCTGCCGCCGCAGCTCATTGACATCCACATCGGGTGCAAAGATGTCCCTGCCATCGTAGCGCACCGTACCCTCGATGCGCACGCCTGGCACCAGATCGTTCATGCGGTCCAGCGTCTTGAGAAACGTGGACTTGCCGCAGCCGGACGGCCCGATCAGAGCCGTGATGCTCTTTTCCGGTATCTCCATGCTCACATGGTGCAGCGCCTGGGTACTGCCGTACCACAGGTTCAGATCCTCCACCGTGATGATATCGCTCATAGGCTCCTCCGTTTCTTGAAATAGCGTCCCGTCAGGCTGGCCGCCAGATCGATGAGCAGCGCCAGCGCCATCAGGATGGCGGCGATGGCAAAGGCCACATCGAACTCACCCTGCTCCTTGGCGTAGACGTACAGTGCCACCGACAGCGTAGCGCCTGCGCCCTGCAGCGTTTCGCCCAGGCTGCCGTACAGCGCGTGGGCGAAGCCTGCGGTATAGAGAAGCGCCGCCGTCTCGCCCAGGATGCGGCCCACCGCCAGGATGCAGCCGGTGATGACGCCGTCCACGCAGCCCGGCAGCACCACCGTCCGGATGGTACGCCACTTCCCTGCTCCCAGGCCGAATGCGCCCTCGCGGTAGCTCTGGGGTACGGTCTTCAGGCTCTCCTGCGTGGTGCGCATGATGGTGGGCAGGTTCATGATGACCAGCGTCATAGCGCCGGCGATCAGGGATTTCTTCATACCCAGAAATTGACAGAAGAACATCTGGCCCACCAGACCGTAGATGATGGACGGGATGCCGGACAGCGTCTCCGCCGCGTACTCAATGACCGCCACCAGCTTCCGGTTGCCCGCGTACTCCGTCAGGTACACTGCCGCGCACACGCCTACCGGCAGGACGATCAGCAGCGTGGTCAGCACCATGCAGACGGTGCTGATGATGTCCGGCAGGATGCCGATGGTGTCGTCCAGATAGCTGGGCTTGGTGCTCAGCAGCTGCCACGACAGGTTGGGCACACCCTTGGCCAGCACGTAGATGATGAGGAACGCCGCCAGCGCGCAGGTGATGACCGCGCACAGCACCATCAGTCCCCGCATCACAGCGCCCCAGACCCTGCGGCGGGCGGTAAAATTCATCTTGTCCATGTCTTACTTCTCCTTACTGCGCTTCAGGAAGAAATTCAGCGCCGCGTTGATGAGCATGATGAACAGGAACAGCACCAGTGCGATGGAAAACAGCGCCTGCCGCTGCAGGCCCGCCGCCGCGTACCCCATCTCGCTGGCCACGGCGGTAGTCAGGAACCGCACGCTCTCAAACAGCTTCGGCATATTGGGCACGTTGCCGGACACCATCATCACGGCCATGGCCTCGCCGATGGCGCGGCCCACACCCAGCACTACCGCTGCCGCGATACCGCTGCGGGCGGCGGGAACGGACACCTTGAACCATGTCTCCGTGGCCGTGGCGCCCAACGCCAGCGATGCGTCCTCGTACTCCCGCGGCACCGCCTCCAGTGCCGTCATGGCCACGTTGATGACGGACGGCAGGATCATGATGGCCAGCACGATGATGGCCGCCAGCAGACCGGAGCCGTCAGGAATACGGAATAGCTTCCGGATGCCCGGCACCAGCACCAGCATGCCCACCAGGCCGTACACCACCGACGGGATACCCGCCAGCAGGCTCACCGCCGAGGACACCACCGCTTTCAGTCGCGGCGGCGCCATTTTCGCCAGAAACACGGCTGTCATGAATCCCACCGGTACGCCCAGCAGGATGGCCCCTGC
>ENA-UERC01002036-UERC01002036.1-human-gut-metagenome-genome-assembly--contig:-NODE-2036-length-10448-cov-506.478353_pt1 | contig 10448 bp, 8 predicted proteins | sample MGYA00242955_ERZ507955 | MGnify/ENA primary metagenome ERZ507955 (study PRJEB26167, sample SAMN06115394) | human gut metagenome | host: Homo sapiens | place: China:Hubei | collected 2016-04-27... | reverse complement strand
GGTAGTTGCAGAACTGGCATTGTTGAGCACATCGTCATTAGGGAATCCGCTGTAAGCCTGGTCGTGTTCCTTGCTCCAGTATCTGTCAGCACTATAACCAGCCATCACGTCGAAGCGATGGTCGTCAGTAATCTTGAATTTATAGTCAGCACGGAAGTTGATAGACGTATTCGTGTTGCGATAGTTAGCCTCTGCGAGCGTAGAAGTTGGTTCTGTCTCATACTGTTCCGGCAAGGAAACTTTCGGAGAGAAATAGCTGTTGCTGAAGATGAAACGGGATATGTTGGCATCAGCATGGAGGGTAAGACCTTCAATAGGCTTGATGTCAATATAGGCATTTCCGGAGATCTGGTCGTTCTCATACTGGGTCTTTCTCTGGAGTTTGCCCACCGGACTTGCATCCATATAGCTATCTGCATATTCGCCAAACTTATCTACTCGATTCAGGTTACCGTCTGCATCGCGTACGGTCAGGTCTGGGCGAGTCTTCCATGAGTCGTTGTCATAGCCCAATGCAGGATCGTTGCTTCCGCTCTTGCGAGAAGAGTAGGTATAGTCGAGCACACCACCCACGGTGATATACTTATTGATTTCAGAATCCAAAGAGAGTCTGGCACCATATCTCTCCATACGGTCGTTGATGAGCAGACCTTCCTGGTTCATACCGTTGAAGGAGAATGAATAGTTGGTCCTGTTGCTGCCACCTCTGATGGCTACATTATACTGGTGGGTAGGCGCATTCTTGTTGATCACCTCCTTAGCCCAATTGGTATTCGCAGAACCGAAAAGGCTCTCATTGAGTCCATTATATGTATAGGCACCCGTCTCGGCATTATATCCGATGTTACCAAATTGGCTCAGATAGTCGGCTACGCCATACATATCCACCATCGAACTGCCGTCGTTCATGCCGTTTACCGTATTGCGCAGGATTTCGTCCTGTACATTCTTGTATTCAGCCGTGTTCAGCGGTTCATAATTCTTGATAGGATTGCTGAAAGAGAAGGTGTAGCCGAAGCTTACCTTGGTCTTTTCATTGCGCTTACCGTTTTTCGTCTTGACAATGACCACACCGTTGGCACCACGAGAACCATAGATGGCTGTGGCAGCAGCATCTTTCAGTACATCGATGCTTTCGATGTCGTTAGGAGAAATATTAATGAGCGGATTGATACCGGTATCCTCCATAAAGGTAGGAACGCCATCAATGACATAAAGAGGCTGGTTGTTGTTACCTTTACCCGATTTAGGATAAGGAGATGTAATACCGCGGATGTTTAACTTGAGAGATGAACCAGGCTCACCATTTGCGGTAGTAGCCAATACACCCTTTACAGTACCCTGAAGAAGACCATCGAGGGTTGGTGTGGTAGCAGCCAACTTGCTTATCTGTTCCTGACTCACGGTAGAAATAGCGGTAGTTACATTCCTACGGCTCTTGCTGCCGTAACCGATGACAACGAGATCATCCAGCGCAACATGATCCAACTCCAGCATCATGTTTTGCTCTTTTACGCCACGAAATTCAATACTCTTCGATTTGTAACCAATGCTGGAAAATACAATTTTAGGATGCGCCATAGATGGAAATTCCAGTATGTAGTTACCATCAGCATCTGTGATAACACCATAGCTTGTGCCTTCGATCTGCACCGTGACACCTACCAGAGGATTTCCCTCGGAATCAATCACTCTTCCTTTTATAAAGGTATGACCTTTTTCTTGCACATTTTCAATACCAGCCGCAAAACTGGTATGAACTGGAAGGGCTGCCTGCACAAAGCTGGCTGAAGTTGCTGCCAAGAAAAGCAACAAGCTTTTTTTCTTCTTCATAATAACTGAATGTTAGTTAAACTTCATGTTCATGGCACAAAAGTATAAAAAATATCTAAAACTGTAGCATCATGTTACAAAATTAACTTATTTTATACACATATTCCTGCATTTTCTCCTATTTTCCTTACATTTTCCCGGTTTTTAAGTCTTTTTCTCTAAAAAAATGCTATCAGTAAGCGTTCAAATCAAACAGAGTGTATTCTGTTCTCCGTAATACATTATTTAAAGAGGATCCCATAGCTTTTGTGTTATGGAACCCTCCCCTACTCTACTTAAAGTATCATTTCTTCATATTCCAGTCCGAAGACATCCGCAACGGCCTTGAATACCACCTTTCCATTTACGATATTCAAACCCCTATACAGGGCTTTATCCTCCTTGCAGGCCTTTCGCCAACCCTTATCAGCAAGCGCCAATGCATATTTCAGCGTAGCATTGGTCAAGGCTGTAGTAGAGGTATTCGGCACAGCACCAGGAATATTAGCTACTGCATAATGAACGATTCCATCGACCATATATGTCGGATCAGAATGTGTGGTTGGATGCGATGTCTCGAAACAGCCACCCTGATCGATTGCTACATCAACAAGTACAGTTCCTGGCTCCATCAATTTCAACATATCTTTCGTGATAAGATGCGGCGCCTTATCACCTGGTACGAGCACACTACCCACAACGATATCCACATCTGGCAATTCTCTACGAATATTATGCTCGTTGGAATAGAGCGTGTGTACATTGATAGGCAGCTCCATCTCTAACTGACGAAGACGAGGCAAACTGATATCTGTAATCCATACATCAGCTCCCATTCCTGCAGCCATTCTTGCTGCAGCTTCTCCTACGGTTCCGCCGCCCAATACCAAAACCTTGACGCGGTTCACACCAGGTACACCACTCATCAGTTTTCCTTTTCCTCCCTTAGTCTTCTGCAGATAAAAAGCACCATTAATAATGGCCATTCTTCCAGCTACTTCACTCATCGGAATGAGTAAAGGCAAATGGTGGTTATCTGTCTCCACAGTCTCGTAAGCCAGACAGACAGCACCACTCTTGATCATGGCATCGGTAAGTTCCTTGTCACAGGCAAAATGGAAATAAGTGAATACAAGCTGGTCTTGATGGATAAGTGGATATTCCTCAGCGATAGGCTCTTTCACCTTTACTATCATTTCCGCCTCACGATATACACTCTGAATGTCGGGTAAGATTATAGCTCCTACCTTTTCATACGCTTCATCAGCAAATCCGCTGTTCTCTCCAGCCGTATGCTGAACCATCACTTCGTGACCATGTCGAATGAATTCAGCTACTCCTGCTGGTGTCATTCCAACACGGTTCTCATTATTCTTAATCTCTTTTGGAATACCAATTTTCATGATGTTATAGTTTTAAAGGTTCGACATCCGTTTAACTTTGTAAAGATACTGAAAATTTCAATAGGTTGTATGCACTTAGAGGAAAAATTAACATATCTTATACAAACTATTTCTGTTGAATATACGTATTTTAGTTTATTAGGCAATTAGACTAAACTAAAGTTCTAATTTTATATATGATAGATATTCTACAAAAAGAATAATCAAAATGCTGAATTATAAAGTGTTAACATGTTAGGTTTGTAATATACATGTTTATCTCGCCAATCATTAGATTATTATAATTGCTGGCAGTTAGTACTTTAGCTTAAACGTAGTTTTGTATTTTCGTTTATCATAACATACGGCTTTACGCATATTAGTTTATTTGTTCTTTTGTTTATATAGCTATACATATATGAGTTTATTCATATCTCAGTATAATCATTTATTAGTATAATAGTCTATAAAAATATATGTTTAATAGATAGTTCATATATAAGTTTAATTAATTTGTCCGTCTATTAGGATATTCATATTTTCGTTTAGTAATACATTCGAAGTGATGCTTATTCTTCATGAAGATTGTTAGAAAAGTATAAAAAAGAGGATATTTACAAAGAAATAAGAAGATAAATTCTTTTATATCAACTATTTTGGCTATTTTTGCAACCAATATTAGAACTTAAGAACATTAGATAATCCAGAAATAAGACTTTTAGTCTTTCAGAACGAAAGAATATAGGTCAATCCGTTTATTCTAATTGCCAGCAATTCTAATATATGTAAATTGAATTAAACAATAAAGTGAAATAAGGAAAAAAGAAATATGAAACATGAACTACAGGAAATTGTTGCAGTAGTGAACAACAAGGGTGGAGTAGGCAAGACGGCTACTGTGCAGTCTCTGGCTTCTGGCATAGTCCGGTTGAATCACAATCTCAGGGTTCTGGTAATAGACTTAGACCCACAATGCAACCTCTCTTCGCTTTTCGGAGTGAGAGATAACGAATATGATAACATATACAACGCCATGTGCAAACAGAGTGGTGTGCCAGTCTACAAATGTAAAAATGGAGTATATGCAGTTCCAGGATCTGCTCAGATGGAAAATATAGAACAACACCTTCCAGGAGGCCCATCACTGAGAGAACAGATGAAGAGCTACACGGTATTACTGGGATGTTTGCAAGACAACGATTGCCATGACATGACAGGAGAAGGACTGAAAAACGTATTTGATGATTTCGACTACATATTCATCGACTGTCCTCCAGCACTTTCCAAGAACACTTATAATGCTTTGGTTGCTGCGAGCAAGATTTTGATTCCAGTACAGATGGAAGCATTATCTGTCAAGGGAGTAAGTGAAGTACTCAGCGTAATGGATGAAGTGAAAGAGTTCCACATGAACGATAATTTGGAATTACTTGGACTCCTGCCAGTTATGGTAGATGAACGAACCAAGATTACCAAGCAGTTAAGCAAACTTTTAGGCGAAAAACATGGCGACTTAATTCTGCCTTGCCGTATCCGACGCTCTGTAAAGTTCCTGGAAGCTCAGGCACACGGACAAAGCATATTCGAATATGCACCTTACTCAAGTACAGGTATCGATTACGAAATTGCTATCAAGCGCATGTTCAACATCAAAATCTAATCTTGGTAGGGTAGGTTGAAACATGTAATAATAAAACAAAAGAAGATAAACTTATAAAATATAAGAATTATGGCTGTAGCAAAAAGAAATTTAGAAGAAATTGGTGAGTCTCTTGAAAATATGGGTATGAACGACCGACCAAGTTTATTAAACACAGAAATGGCAAAAAGCGAAGAGGATAAAAATATATCTAAAGGTGGTCGCAAGAGAAAAAGTTACTGGACTGCAGAGGAAAGACGCACCAGAACGAGTGTGGCTACATATCTTAACAAGGAAGAACTCCTTCTCCTGAAGATGAAATGCCTCTCAGATGATATCCCACAGGAAAACCTGCTCTACAATATCCTGATGGATTACTTGAAAAAGTAAGCAAACAAAAAGTAGTTATTAAAAGGGTGAAAACCACAAAACTGTTTACCTAAAAAAGCGCTAAGCTTAAAAATAAGGTATAAGTTCCTACAAAAACCACATTTTTGTTTACCAAAAGAATGATAATTATAGATTATTCTTTATAATAAATTATATATCTCTTATTTATTACAGAAAGCATAATAGCTTGATTAATAATGAGTTATGTTTGAAATGGTAAATAGAAAAGTGGTTTTAGGTAAATAGGAATATGGTTTATGGTAAATAGCTTGGTGGTTTCGGGTAAATATTTATGTGGTTTTAAGTAAATAAAAAAGTGGTTTTAGGTAAACAACTTTGTGGTTTATGGTAAACAGAAATGTGGTTTTTATATGAGTGAACCAAAAGGAAACAAGAATCTGGTGTGGATTAACACACCTTTTTCGCTGACAAAATTGGATAAGCAATATACATTATTGCAACAAAACATATTGATGGTTGCAAGTACCCATCTGCAGAAGTATGTTGAAGAGTATTTTACCGAGAAGAGAGTGCTTGGAGATGCACGCTCCGACTATCTTTTCGAGAAAGGAATTGAGCATGCTGTTATGGAGATTCCGCCCATCAAAATAGACATCAAGGATTTTCAGGTATCAACGGAGTTTCATAATTATAAGAATCTGCGTGATACGCTGAAGAACGATATCCTCAACCTGTCGGTGCGTGTAAAGACGGATAGCAAGACAGAGAAGATACAGCACGTATTTTCAAACATCGAGATTCCGACAACGCAGAAAGGCTATACAAAGAGCGATGGTGAGAAAGTAGAACGCATCAAGGGTGAAGTAATACTTGAGATAGATCCAAAACTCACTATGAGCCTTTTTGATATGCGTCAGGGATATATTCACCATATCTCCATGATTGCTAAATATTCCAAGAAGGTGAATACACCTCGACTCTATATATATCTGCTTCGTCAGATGGGACTAGACAAGAGCCTGGATGTTAAGGTTGAGTTTTTGCCGATGAAACAGTATTTGGGTCTGGTAGAACTTGATGAACATGGCAATATTCTGCTTGACGACAAGGGGGAGCCTGTGATGAATAAATATCCTAAATTCTCGCAATTCAGAAAACAGGTACTCGATGTGGTAAGGGAAGATCTCAACAGAATGGCTAGTCGCAGTGAGACAGATATCGTATTTGATGAATTTTCTGAAGAAGACTTTATTTATCGGAACGGAAAGCATAAGGGAGATCCTGAATATGTTATCTTCCATATCAAGCGGACGGATGTAGGTATCAATCATATCGGAGATAAAGATGCAGATATTGCTCGTCGTCTGAATGAAAAAATAAACCGTAATAGGGGAAAGAAAACATCTGATGATGCCACGCAGCAGGGAGATCTTTTTGCGCATGTATATCAGAATCCTGACAAGAAGATAGAAGTAGACACGACTCAAGGTTTTGAGCAATGGAATCAGTTTATTTCGATGGTACAGGATACCAGTCAGCAAGCCCTGTTGGGCAGATGCAAATTCATAGGAATCAAGAATGACAGATTCTGTATTGCTGCTAGTGATGATGATTTTGCTGCTTTGAAAACATCGGGTCTTGAAAGGCTGGCACAAGAATTTTTTGACTGTGTCGGTTCATTCATGCCTGTATTCTATAGAGGCTAAGCAGAACAAGAAAGCAGAAGAGGAAGTAGGGGAGTACCGTACTTCCTCTTTTTGATAGTATGCAAAACCACATTTCTGTTTACCTACTTTTAAGAATGGCTTATCATCAAAACCACAAAACTGTTTACCTGAAATGTCATTTATATAATTCATTCCATTTTGAGGTTATATTAATTATTTACCAAATCCCGTGTTATAATTTGATATGTAATAAGTTATATCATTTTTATATCAGTCTTTTATTCTTAGGTAAACAGTTTTGTGGTTTCTGGTAAACAAAATAGTGGTTTCAGGTAAACAGTTTTGTGGTTTTTATCTTGATAAGATACTGTTTTTTATCTTATTTTATTTGAAATCAGGCACCTGAATACAATTTGAATATGTGCATAACTATCAGTATATTAGTATGTTATGTAAAACGCCTAAAGGAGTTGTCTAGACATTTTGATTCTTTCTTTAGTAGCAACTGAATAAGAATTTAAAAACCACAAAACTGTTTACCTGGCAGAACGTTCATCGATTTTTCTCATAAACCACATTTCTGTTTACCTGTTTTTCTCATGAATTTAACTAGGTAAAAACCACATTTCTATTTACCTAAAGAGGAGCAACTGCTTTTTACTAGGATAGGTAAACAGTTTTGTGGTTTCTGGTAAACAAAATAGTGGTTTCAGGTAAACAGTTATGTGGTTTAGGTAAATAGAATAGTGGTTTAGGTAAACAAAAATGTGGTTTGTGCTACAAAATGCAGTGATTTTTGGTAAACAACTTTGTGGTTTATGCGTAGTTTTGTGGTTTTAGGTAAACAGTTTTGTGGTTTTCTCCTTATAGAGAATCAAATTCATAATTGCCTAATTGTAGAATTGACTAATTGCCGGAAAAACTACAAGTAAGTTTCTTTTTTAGGTTATTATTTTGTCATTGAACTGCTTTCAAGTAAGTTCTCACCGCATTCACAAGTTCTATGATGGTTATACCAGTCATGGCCCAACGTGAAACCAGAGCCATCAACTTTTGAGGTCAGGAATGAACTGTTTGCGCCTGATGGAAAACTCTTGCAAACTTTCTAGAAAAAATAGTGCCAAGAAAGCCCAATGGTCTTTTAGCCTTTGGATTTTCTTGGCACAAAATTTAGCCTTAATCTGTTTCCTTATGTTTATGTAAACGGCTGATTATCTTGTAGCCTCTTCCGTATCTTTTGCCTTTTATTCCAATCAGTCCACCATTATAATAATTCAGAACTTCATTTTTATGGAGTCTTGATAGGGTGGTGTTGAAACAGTTTATCTTGAGAGTAGGATAGAGTTGCATAGTCTTATCAATAAGACTCTCTTTGGTTTGCGGGAGGGACTCCTCTGTTAAGACTTTTACCATCGTAGATGCCAAAGAAGGTTTGGAATTATCTTTCAGGATAGTCTTTTCTTTTTTCTTTTCCTTCTTCTCCTTCTTCTTATGGTTATCTACAGTTGGAGTGGCAGTCTTTTTCTCTTCCTTCTTTGCCTGTTTGGCAAAGGATTCCGCATTGATGTCAAGCTTCAGTCCCAGAATTTCCGAAATGATGTTCTTGAGGACATAGATGAACAATTCGCTGTCTTTACTCTTGAGTGAGGTCTCTTGTTTCCAGTAGCGACTCTTGAAAGCAAGTTGGGTCAACTCTTCAATCTCCTGTTCAGAAATATCTTCTTTGTTAGCGAGACGTGCATTGGCCACATTGAGGAATGAAGCAAAGGAGAAGGTGGAGAATTGACTTGGAATTACGTATGTGAAAATATGATTGTTTTCTCCCTTTGCTGAAGGATGTTTGAGATTAATCATACTCATCCCTTTTACCAGAGCAATTAAAAAAGCCATGCTGGCGTATGAGAGATTTGTATTTTCAACCTCACAGATTCCTTTATAGTCGAGGTTCTTATCCGAGATAAAGTTCATGGTAAAAATACCATAGTTAGTCCATTCTGTAGAATGGAGCAACTGCTGGAGTGTGGGATCTTCTGGTGCACCCAAGCCTCTGTTAACGCTATCTATATAGCGACGCATTGTTTCTACTTCTTCCCATTGGAGAAGTGAATCATCTCCCGGCTCATGGTTTCTGATGCAGCCGATGGTTCCCAGTCTGATAACATCAGCAGAAGTTGAAGTTCGCAGGTGATTTGCGAGCTTGGCAAATAAATTAGGCATCCAGTCGAAATCATCAACCGGTGAATCTATATAATCTTCCTGATAGTGATTGTTATCAGTAAAATCTAAATCTTGATACATGCTATATTTTGTAAAAAAATGAATTCAAATCTTTCATTTGCAAAGGTAAGAAAAAATATTCTATTCTCCAAATTTTTGGCTAACTATTTGAACATCAGAGTATATTTTATGGTTTTGTTTGCTGAAAAATCACAAAAAATGGTCTTACTTGTAAAAAAAGACAGACTTTTTAATAGTTTACAGCTCAAAAGGTGAGAAAGAATCTGTATTTTTTCTTGTATGATTAAAATGTTTTTTGTAACTTCGCAGCATGATTTAACGTGAATAATAATACTTATATATAATTAAGGTGAAAGCATTTACATATATCCAGCAAGGAAAGTTCGGCTTCGCAGAAAAAGTGAAGCCTACGATAATAGATGAGCATGATGCCATCGTAAGAGTAACGCTGAGCAGTATCTGCACCAGTGATCTTCATATCAAGCATGGTTCTGTGCCTCGCGCAGTACCGGGGATTACTGTTGGCCACGAAATGGTAGGCATTGTAGAGGAAGTAGGGGAGAGGGTTTCCCATGTGAAGCCGGGAGACAGAGTAACAGTGAATGTAGAGACCTTCTGTGGAGAATGCTTCTATTGCAAGCATGGATACGTGAACAATTGTACTTCTCCACATGGCGGATGGGCTCTGGGATGCAGAATCGATGGCGGGCAGACGGAATATGTGAGGGTTCCTTATGCTACAACCGGCTTGAACAAGATTCCTGATTCGGTAAGCGATGAGCAGGCGCTCTTCGTTGGCGACATCCTTGCTACTGGATTCTGGGCTACGAGAATATCTGAAATTACGGAAGAGGATACTGTCTTGATTATCGGTGCTGGCCCTACGGGTGTCTGCTGTTTGCTTTGCACCCTGCTCAAGAATCCGAGAAACATCATCGTCTGTGAGAAATCAAAGGATAGGCGAGAGTTCATCCAGAAGCATTATCCGCAGGTGATGGTTGTTGAACCGGAGGATTGTGAGGCATTTGTCAAACAACATAGTCTGCATGGGGGAGCTGATGTGGTGATGGAGGTTGCAGGTGGACCTGATACCTTCCAGCTTGCCTGGAAGTGTGCCCGTCCTAATGCCATCGTCACCATCGTTGCGATGTATGACAAGCCGCAGATGCTTCCGCTTCCTGATATGTATGGCAAGAACCTCATCTTCAAGACGGGAGGTGTGGATGGATGTGACTGTGGGGAAATCCTTGATTTGATAGCCCAGGGAAAGATAGATACCACTCCTCTGATTACCCATCGTTTCCCACTTTCAAGAATAGAAGAGGCATACGATGTATTCGAGAACCGCAGGGATGGAGT
>ENA-UERC01002035-UERC01002035.1-human-gut-metagenome-genome-assembly--contig:-NODE-2035-length-10452-cov-4.145349_pt1 | contig 10452 bp, 9 predicted proteins | sample MGYA00242955_ERZ507955 | MGnify/ENA primary metagenome ERZ507955 (study PRJEB26167, sample SAMN06115394) | human gut metagenome | host: Homo sapiens | place: China:Hubei | collected 2016-04-27 | study... | reverse complement strand
AATACTTCGAATCAATATTTTTTCATCTCCCAAGTGAGTCATATATAGGTGAAAGGGCTTTGTCTTGTCGTGAGCAGGTGGCGTATTGTTATTAGAACAAGCTGCTAATACTAATAAACAAAGCAAAGAGATAATTTTTTTCATAAGGGACCTTACAAATATCTGGATTTAAAATGATTTTACTGAATAGAAAATTATTTTGCTATTTATTTTTATAGGAATGGCTAAATGTCGAGAAGGTATGAGATGAAAGAAAAAATAGCACCAACAGATTGGTTGGTGCTATTGAAATAAAGTTATTTTAATTAACCGATTCTGCCACTGAAACCATAGATATAGAGAGGCAACCATATTGGTGCGGTAATAATCATTAGCGTATCTTTAACCCCGTCTTTAGCAGCCTCTTTTGTATTTTCGTTCATTTATCGTTTCTCCTATTTTACCATTTTCTTTAAGCTCTGGCGCACGATCTCTTCAAGCGGTAAGTTTTCCACGTCCACGCCCTTCATCGCGACCGCGATGTCCTGCTGCGTGTAGCCGAGCACCGCGAGCGCGGCGGCGGCCTCGACGGCCTTGCTCTTCTCACCCGCAACGATGCCGGGGGCGGTCGGCATACCGATCTCCTGCTGCTCCTTGGTGAGCTTGTCCTTGAGCTCTAAGATGATGCGCTGGGCGATCTTCTTGCCGATGCCCGGCGCGGCGATGAGCGCCTTTTCATCGCCCGTGATGACGGCCATTGCAAGCCCCTGCGGCGTGCAGACCGACAAAATGGCGAGCGCCGCCTTCGGCCCCACGCCCGAGATGCCGATGAGCTGCTTGAAGCTCCCGAGCTCACCCTGCGTGGCAAAACCGTAAAGGTCAAAGATCCCCTCACCCACGTGCAAATAGGTGTAAAGCTTGCTTGCTTTACCCACTTGCAGCTGTGAGATCGTCGTGCTGGTGGTCTTGCAGGCGTAGCCCACGCCGCCGCAGTCGATCACGGCGAGGTACGGCTCCACATGCGCGACCGTTCCGCTGACATAATAAAACATAAACTGCCTCTCTCCTGCTTAAATGGTCTGCTTGACGTCGTTCCCGCCCACGCGGCTCAGGAGCGACGTGGCGCTGCGCGCGTGGCAGATGGCAATGGCCAGCGCGTCGGCAGCATCGTCGGGCCGCGGCACAGCCTTGAGCTTTAAGAGCCGCTTGACCATGTCCATGACCTGTCTTTTTTCGGCAAGGCCGTACCCTACGACCGCCTGCTTGACCTGCATGGGCGTATATTCGTAGAGCGGCACGCCGCTCTTTTCCGCGGTACACAGAATGATGCCGCGGCCGTGCGCCACGGCGATGCCGGTCGTGATGTTGTTCGAAAAGAACAGCTCTTCGACCGCGATGGCGTCGGGCTTTAGCTGCGCGATGAGTTCTTCCATGTCCTGCTCGATCTGCACAAGGCGGCGCGCCAGCGGCAGTCCCGCGGGCGTGGTGATCGCGCCGTAATTCAATAGCCGCGTTTTGCCGCGGTCCGCTTCGATCAGGCCAAAGCCCACGATGGCGATGCCCGGATCGATGCCGAGTATCCGCATGCGCATCACCTCCCACGATACTTATTTAGAAATTATATCAAACAACTGTCCGAAATGCAACGAGAAATCACAGCATGAAAAAGGCCGCTCAAAGAGCGGCCTTCCAATTTTCTTTTCATGCCCGCGGATGCGCCTTCTGATAGACGTCCTTGAGGTGCTTTTTGACGACATGCGTGTAGATCTGCGTCGAGGAAATGTCCGCGTGGCCCAGCATCTCCTGAATGGAGCGCAGGTCCGCACCGTTTTCGAGCAGGTGCACGGCAAACGAGTGGCGCAGCGTATGCGGCGTGATGTCCTTCGAGATGCCGGCGGTCTCCTGATAGTGCTTGACGATCTTCCAGAAGCCCTGGCGGCTCATGCGCTCGCCGTTCATGTTGACGAACAGCGCCGTTTCCTCCGGATCAGCCAAAAGCTGCGGACGCACCTCCTTCATGTAGTGCGAAAGCGCCTTGACGGCGGCGGGATAGAGTGGGATGATACGCTCTTTGCCCTTGCTCTGCGCGCGGATGAAGCTCGCGCTCAGGCTCACGTCCTCTTCATTGAGCGAAATGAGCTCGGAGACGCGGATGCCCGTGGCATACAGCAGTTCGAGCATCGCGTGGTCGCGGTAGCCCTTAGCGTCCACGCACTGGGGCTGGTCAAGGAAGAGCTCGACCTCTTTGCCCGTGAGGATCTCGGGGAACTTGTGCTCCACCTTCACCGCGGCAACGCCCTTGGCCGGGTTCGCGCTGACCTCTCCGGTCATCTGGAGGTAGGTGTAGAGCGACTTGATCGATGCGATGGAGCGCGTGATCGTCGCGGCGGACTTGCCCTTGCCGCCCATCCAGGCGACATAGCCGCTGATGACCTCCTGCGTCACCTGCGGCAGCGGCATGGGGTGGAACTCGTCCAAATACACGGCGAACTGGTGCAGATCGCGCATATAGGAGCTGAGCGTATTCTGGGAGGCGTGCTTTTCCGTGGCCAGATATTCTTCGTATTGCGCCAAAAGGTCGGCCATGATCGCACCCCTCCTTCCTAAAAAACAGCTCAAGACGCCGCCAGCAGCAAAAACTGCGGCACGAGCCACAGCTCCAGCAGAGCGGCAAACAACAAACACACACAACAAATGCCAAAGCGGTACCAGTACGCGCTCCCGTAGCTGACTGCGCGTCCCCGTCCCCCGCCGCCAAGCGAAAGCGACAGCAGCACGCGGGACTTGTCAAGCGACGCATTCCCGAGCAGCAGCGTGCACGGCAGCACCGCCAGAAGCCGGATGCCGAACAGCGCCAGCAGCAACGGAAAGCTCCCCCGCCCGAGCGAGAGCGCAAAGCAGAACAGCGAGTACGATAGAAGAAACCCCTGGCACGCACACACGAGCGGTACCGCCACAATGCCGATGGACGCAAAGCCCAGCAAAAACACGATACCCGGCGCGCGGAAATAGCACAACAGCGTTTCGCCCAGCGCCCTTACCGAAAACGGCCTGTTCACGCCGCCCGATAAAAACGCGTCGAAATACTGTTTCAGCTCGCCGCCCGCGCTCTGCAGCGACCGGAGCGCAAACACGTACCCAAGGATCACACCCAACACAATAAACGCCGATAACACCAGCATCGGCACAGGCACGCGCTGCGGCAGCGCGCCGCGGCGGTCTCTTCTGTTCGTTCGACTCAGCAAGTATGTCACCCCTCGTGAAGGGAAGCGGCATTCTGCCCGCGGAGCAAAACGATAGAACGCACCTATAAATATAGGCCGTTTGCACTCTTTTCGCAAGCGGAATTGCCAACTTTTCCCATTTTTGTTAATTATGTCAAAATATTATGTAAAGTTCATTATGTAAACTATTGAAACAAATTGAAAAAGCGGCGGCATTTTACCAAGATATGGGGTGGTTTTCGTACCCGTTCCCCATATCTGGAAGCAGTTCTCCGCTTCACCACCCAAGTCAGAAAAAGTCATATTTTCCCGTCGCTCTTGCTCCATTTGTGCAAGTTGTTACAGCTTTTCGCGCCGCATTTCCTCCACCGCTGATCAAAAACGTTTGAATACGCCTATTGCTTTATGTTCACCTGCGCTTGCGGCGAGCGCGTGCCTTGGCGCCTCTCCCCTTTTTCCCGTTTCTTTGTAGTAGGAGCGGCGCCACCGCGCCGACCGCCATCGCCGCCGCCAGCTCGAGCGACCGCTCCGGCGTCAACCCATCATAAACAAAAAAGCCGATCACCTGCATCGTGACCCACGCGCTCGCCGCGCAGCCCGCCGTCATCATCGCACGCTTGCTTGTCTTCCTCGCTCCGATCATGCAACCCAAAAACGCCGCGACCGCCGCGCAGACCAGCACCGCGCCGTTCGCCATCTCCTCGCTGATCGCACCGCGCAGTATCAGCGCCGATGCCAGCATCAAAAGCACCAGCTCCGTGCCGCAGCACACAAGCGTACCCAGCGCGCATTTTTTCGCGTACCACGCGGTGTTCACCGTCTTTTCCACGCAAAAACCTCCCCTGCATTCGCCTACATGAGCGTATGTCAGGGGAGGTTTGTTTATGCTATGCAGTTGTCGATCTTACTTGATCTCAGGATCGTAAGAGGGCTTATCCTCGGACTTTTCAGCCTTTTCCGCCTTATCCTCGACCGGCAGAGCCACCGTCTTGGCCTCTTCCTCGGTCTGAGGCTTTTCCTCAGCCTTCTTCTCCGCCTTGTCAGCCTTCTTGGCCTTGGGCGCAGCCGCCTGCTCCATCGACTCCGCAGACTGGATGCCCCACTTGGCGACCTCGATGCGGACGCGGTCCTCAGAGGTCTCGAACACAACCGTCGCGTCGTTCACCTGAACGATGCGGCCGACCAGACCGCCGATGGTGGTGATGCGCTCGCCCTTCTTGAGGCTGTTGCGCATGTTTTCTGCCTGCTTTTTGCGCTTGTTTTCCGGGCGGATGATCAGGAAGTAGAACACCGCGATCATCGCAACCAGCAAGATAATGCTATCCATAGTACAAGTTCCTTTCCAAAACAAAAGATATTGGTATTATAACGGATATTTCACTATTGTGCAAGGGGTTTATCCAAAGAATCAAACTCTTTCCGACAGCTTCGTGCTGTACTCCGCTCGGAAAGCCGCAAACTCTCCCGCGTCGAGCGCGTCGCGGATGCGCTGCGTCAGCTTGTTGTAGAAATACAGATTGTGCATCACCGCGAGGCGCAGGGCCAGGATCTCCTCCGCCTTAAAGAGGTGGCGCAGGTACGCACGCGAGAAATTCCGGCACGTCGGGCAGTCGCACTGCTCGTCGATCGGCTGCTCGTCGAGCTTGTACTTCTCGTTTTTGAGGTTGATCGAGCCGCTCCACGTGAAGAGCTTGCCGTGGCGTGCGTTGCGCGCCGGCATCACACAGTCAAAAAAGTCCACGCCGCGCGCCACGCCCTCGATGATGTTTGACGGCGTACCGACGCCCATGAGATAGCGCGGCTTATCCTGCGGCATATAGGGCTCGACCGCGTCGATGATGTCGTACATTGTCTGCGTCGGCTCGCCGACCGCGAGGCCTCCGATGGCGTAGCCGTCACAGTCGAGCTTTGCGATCTCTTTCATGTGCCAGATGCGAAGATCTTCGAACGTCGCACCCTGATTGATGCCAAATAACATCTGCTGCGGGTTGACCGTATCTGACAAGGCATTCAGCTTGTCATGCTCGATCTTGCAGCGCTCCAGCCAGCGCAGCGTGCGCTCACAGGATGCCTTCGCGTACTCGTAGCGTGCCGGGTTTTCCACGCACTCGTCGAAGGCCATCGCAATGTCGCTGCCGAGATTCGACTGAATGCGCATGCTCTCCTCCGGCCCCATGAAGATGCGCCGGCCGTCGAGGTGTGAGGCGAATGTCACGCCCTCTTCTTTGATTTTGCGCAGGCCCGCAAGGGAAAATACTTGAAACCCGCCGCTGTCGGTCAGGATAGGGCCGTCCCAGTGCATAAACTTGTGGAGGCCGCCCATTTGGCGCACCACATCGTCGCCGGGGCGCAGATGCAGGTGGTACGTGTTGGAAAGCTCGATCTGACAGCCGAGGTCTTTTAAGTCCAGCGCGCTCACGCCGCCCTTAATGGCCGCCTGCGTGCCGACGTTCATAAAAACCGGCGTCTGCACTTCCCCGCCGTGCGCGCATTTGAACTTACCGCGCCGAGCCTTGCCCTCGTATTTAATCACTTTGAACATAGTCTTCCCCCGTTTCAGGAAACGAACATAGCGTCGCCAAAACTAAAAAATCTATAACGTTCTTTTACCGCCTCTTCGTAGGCATGCAGTACGTGCTCGCGGCCCGCGAGCGCCGAGACCAGCATGATGAGCGTGGACTGCGGCAGGTGGAAATTCGTCACGAGTGCATCCATCACCTTGAAGCGGTAGCCCGGGTAGATGTAGATGCTCGTCCAGCCTGCGGACGGCTCCATGTGTCCGTCCTCCTGTGCCCAGCTCTCGAGCGTGCGGCACGACGTTGTACCGACGCAGATCACGCGTCCGCCGCGCGCCTTCGTCTCGTTGATAAGCGTCGCCGTCTCAGGCGGGATAACGCAGTATTCGCTGTGCATATCGTGCTGCTCGATGTCGTCCTCCTTGACAGGACGGAACGTACCGAGGCCGACATGCAGCGTCACATAGCCGATGTTCACGCCCTTTGCCTGAATTTTTTCCAGCAGCTCCGGCGTGAAGTGCAGGCCCGCCGTCGGCGCGGCGGCGCTGCCGTTGACCTTGGAATAGACGGTCTGGTAGCGCTCCTGATCCTGCAATTCCTCCTTGATGTAAGGCGGCAGCGGCATCTTGCCAAGGTGTTCGAGCACCTCGAGGAAAATACCCTCAAAGTCGAATTTCACCATGCGGTTGCCGTCAGGTAACACGTCCACGACCTCCGCTTTGAGCTCACCGTTGCCGAACTGCATCTTCGCGCCCTTGCGCAGGTGCTTGCCCGGCCGCACGATGCACTCCCATGTTTTGTCGCCGCGGTCGATGAGCAGAAGCACCTCGCACGCGCCGCCGCCCGGTAGGCGCTGGCCCAAAAGGCGCGCCGGCAGCACGCGGGAATTGTTCAAGATCAGGCAGTCGCCGGGGTTCAAAAAGTCCGGCAGCTCATAAAAATGGTGGTGTGAGAGCTCACCCGTCTCCTTGTCAAGGCACATCAGGCGCGATTCGTCGCGCTTTTCGAGCGGCGTCTGCGCGATCAGCTCCTCGGGCAGGTAATAATCAAAATCTTTTGTCTTCATGTTGTTTCTCTTCCCTCATCGGATGCTGACATCCGTGTAGTAAAACTGCAGAATATCGCGGTAGGAATAGCCGAGGTTTGCCATCGAGTACGCCCCCCACTGGCTCATGCCGACATTATGCCCGTAACCGCTGCCGGAGATCACAAAGCTGCCGCTGCCGGACGATGTCGTCGTCCGCTGCTCAAGCTGCGATGTGCCGCTCGACGTGATGACGTACACGTTGCCGGACAGTGCCGAGCTCTTCCCGCTGCTGTCGATCGCGCTCATAGAGCCGAGCGCGACGCTCTCGCCCGTGTCATTCACGCTGTAAGCGTTCTCGCTCCCGCCGCCGCCGATCGTAAAGCGCTGGCTGCGCAGATTCAGCAGCGTCCGGCATGCCTCGCGCGAAACGGTCTTGCTGCCGCTCGTACCGGTAAAGGTGACGGAATAGACGTTACCTGTGTCGGTATAGGCCGAGACATAGGCGTTTTTCACCGTGCCGATGCCATAGCCGCGGTTGTTGAGAAGTGTTGTGAGTTCCGACGCGGTAAACGTCGTCGACCAGTTGTACTGTGGGATGATCGAGGCGATCTTGCCCTCATAGGGGTCGATCTTGCCTTTGAGATAGCCGACGTCATTGCCCCAGACGTTCAGGCTGTCCTCGCTCGCGCCGCCGTTGCTTGAATAATACACAGCCTCCTGCACGAGTCTTCCGCTGTAGTAGAGGAACTCCCCCGCCGTCTGGTCGACCGCAGCATCGGAATTCGCACCGCTCGCCGCCGTGCCCTGATAGACCTGACAGTGCGTCGTTGCGCAGATGTCAAAGCCCTGCGCGCGATGCTTCGTCTGACAGACCGCGTAGGTGCGCGCACAGACCGCCTGCGCCTTGAGCGCCTCGACCGGCCAGTCCTTGCTCATTTCCCAGGGAATGACACATTTGACATAGTCCTCGAGATCCACCACGTTGATGACATTGATGTTCCCGCCGCTCACGCGCTGGTATTCAAAGCCGCCGTAGTAGCGGTAGCCGCGGAACCACGTGACCGTCTTTTCACGCGTCTCGATCGGCAGGATGCCGAGGTTTTCGCTCCCACCGCAGTCGAATTCAAAGAGGATCGTATCCGTTCCCGTCACGATGACCGTCACGCCCGTGCTGCTGCCGCCGACGGCAGTGCCGCCGTATTGGGCTGCCGCGGACCGCGCCGCACTCAGGCTCGTGTAGCTGCCAGCGCGCGCATAGAACGCGCCATCCTCGTAGGCAGCGAAGCCGCCGCTGTACTGCGCCGCTGTGCGCGACGCGTCGCCGTAATCGTAAAACGTGCCGGAAAGCTGCACATGATAGGTCGTATCCGTCGTCACCGTGATCTTTTCATACAACTGCGGCAACGCGCCCAGCTCTTCAAAGCTGCCGTCCGCGTCAAAATACCCCAGCGCGTAGCCGCCGAAGGCCGAATAATTCTGAAGGTTCGCCGCGCTCATCGCGTCCGAGCCGTACTTGAGCCCCACGCGGAGCGTCTCACCGTCCGTTGCCTGCGCGAGCGTGCACAGTGAAAGGCACAGCAGACAGGAAAGCAGGAACGTTCTGCACCATTTTTTCATAGTATCCTCCACAGCCAGTTTTGCAGAAGCGATCGCTCTGCGCCCGGCTGAACATATCCATATGAATCGTATTTTACATTATACGACAGTTTCCCTCTGCTTTCAAGCAAAACTGTATCTCTTTTTGGCCGCCGCTCCCCCCTACCGTTTTGGCGGTCAAGCGTCATGGAAAGGAGTCCTTTATGAAACCCTGTGTGTTTACCGGCAGCGCCGTCGCTATCGTCACACCGTTTTGCGGCGACGGTGTCGATCTCGAAGCCTTCGACCGTCTCATCGAGCGCCAGATTCAAGGCGGCACCGACGCCATCGTCGTCTGCGGCACAACCGGCGAGGCCGCGACGCTGAGCTACAATGAGCGCATGGCGCTCATTGAGCGCTGCGTGCGCACCGTCGACCGCCGCGTGCCTGTCATCGCGGGCAGCGGCACGAACAGCACCGCGTCCTCCATCGCGCTCTCCAAAGCCGCGCAAAGCGCGGGCGTCGACGCGCTGCTCACCGTCACGCCGTACTACAACAAGGCCTCGCAGAGCGGTCTTGTGCAGCATTTCTCCGCCATTGCGGACGCGGTCGACATTCCGGTCATCCTCTACAACGTTCCCTCCCGCACAGGCGTCGGCTGCACGGCGCAGACCTATCAAGCGCTTGCCAAGCATCCGAACATTGCCGGTGTCAAGGAGGCGAGCGACGACTTCGACCTCATTCAGGACACCCTCAACCTCTGCCCGCCGGACTTCACCGTCTGGAGCGGCAACGACGGCTCCACCGCCGCCATCATGGCTCTTGGCGGCAAGGGCGTCATCTCCGTCGCCGCGAATGTCGTCCCGCGTGAAATGCACGAGCTGACGCAGCTCTGCCTTGAAAATCGATTCTTGGAGGCAGGCACGCTTCAGCTCAAGCTGCACGAGCTGATCCGTGCGCTGTTCTGCGAGGTCAACCCCATCCCCGTCAAGGCCGCCATGGAGCTCTTGGGCCTGTGCAGCGGCGAATTGCGGCTGCCGTTGTGCCGCATGTCTGAGCGTCATTTGGAACAGCTATCCAGTGCGCTAAAGCCGTTCCGATCCTCGGTATAAGTGGTTCTTATTTCTCGTTTATGCAATATTCATCGTGTATTCATTTTGTATTCACGTAATATTCATTGCGGTATTCATCAAATGTTTACTGTATTCATTCTACCGTTTTGCTTTGTGCATTCAGTCAAAAAGCAGGACTCTGCGCTGAAAACGCGCAGAGCCCTGTTTCGCTTTTTCGTTTACGTTTTGTAATCAGCCTTGCTTACGCCTTCACGCGGTGGAAGACCTTCTTACCCTTGCGGACGATGACGCCCTCGCCCTCGAATCGCTCGCGCGCAAGGCTCTCGTCGATGGAGGCGACCTTCACATCATCGATCGTCACACCGCCCTGCTGGACCAAACGGCGCGCCTCACCGCGGGACGGGCACAGGCCGGTCGCGACCAGCATCGAAAGGACATTGATGTTGCCGTTTTCAAAGTCGGCATCCGTCAGCGTGCTCGTCGGCATGTTGGCGTTATTGCCGCCCGCGCCGAAGAGCGCCTTGGCAGACTCCTCCGCCTTCTTGGCCTCCTCTTCCCCGTGGACGAGTGCAGTGAGCTCGTAGGCGAGGATCTCCTTCGCGCGGTTGAGCTGGCTGCCCTCCCACTTATCCATCTCGTCGATCTGCTCGAGCGGCAGGAATGTGAGCATACGGATGCACTTCAAAACATCCTGATCGCCCACGTTGCGCCAGTACTGGTAGAAGTCGTAGGGCGTGGTCTTGTTCGGGTCGAGCCACACCGCGCCGCTCGCGGTCTTGCCCATCTTCTTGCCCTCGGAATTAAGAAGCAGCGTGATCGTCATCGCCTGCGCGTCCTTGCCGAGCTTGCGGCGGATGAGCTCCGTGCCGCCGAGCATGTTGGACCACTGGTCGTCGCCGCCGAACTGCATGTTGCAGCCGTACTCCTGGAACATGTGGTAGAAGTCGTAGGACTGCATGATCATGTAGTTGAATTCCAGGAACGAAAGGCCCTTTTCCATTCTTTGCTTATAGCATTCGGCACGAAGCATATTGTTTACAGAGAAGCACGCGCCGACG
>ENA-UERC01002021-UERC01002021.1-human-gut-metagenome-genome-assembly--contig:-NODE-2021-length-10520-cov-6.297711_pt1 | contig 10520 bp, 10 predicted proteins | sample MGYA00242955_ERZ507955 | MGnify/ENA primary metagenome ERZ507955 (study PRJEB26167, sample SAMN06115394) | human gut metagenome | host: Homo sapiens | place: China:Hubei | collected 2016-04-27... | reverse complement strand
GTTTCTACCCATTATAATTCCGGCATTGGACAACGCTCCCACAAAAACATCGTCTGTATCGGAAAAAGGCGGCGCAGCATCATTGAGAACAACTTTTGTAGTCATTGCATCAGACATCTGCTTTATCGCAAAATAAATCAACCTTGCAAACTCATCACGCTTTATCGGCTTTGTATAATCATCATAATCAAACGGGATGCTTTCGGTCAATTCTTCAACATACGGTTTTGCATATTCGGATATGCTTGCAGTTTCAAGCGCTGCAACTCTGCAAACAGGAAGGGTTGCAAATATGAAAACCACAATCAGCAAAACCGATATTGATTTCAAATGACAAGAGAGAGAACTTCTCATTATACATCTCCTTTTATTTTTCGAGCCTTGCATTGCCGGTATTTGTTAATGTTGTCTGCACCGCCGCAATATCACTGCTTGAAAAGTATAGTGGATGCTTATTGTTGTTTACGGCATACGCTGCCGCTACACCTGCAGCGTCGCCCAATACGCAAAGGTTCGGGAAAACTCTCATTTCAGCCCATGCATATGATGAAGCACCTGCCGCATAACCCGGTATCAACAAGTTGGCTACATAATTCGTTGTTAAAGCATTGTACGGAATATATGCCGGATGCCGCGGTGAATTATCGTCAACAGGGTAGGCACTTGTATGTAAATCATCACGAAGTTTATTTGCAATATCTCCTCCCCAAATATAAACACCGTTCTTCTTCATATCTTCAAATTTATATGCGTTAATGTCAGACCAATAATAATTAAGACCAATTCTTGTCGCATAGTTCGCCGCATCACTGCCGTTGTTCGGTGAGGTTCCGGCGCGGTGGCATTCGAAGTCGGTAACTTCGTAATTTGAATTGTATGTGCCGTTTCCTCGGTTGGCTGAATTCTTTGCCATATGTATTGTTTCTCTTATATACATAACAACTCCGACCTTAGGCTGTCCACCGACCATAACAAGCTGTGCATTTCCGAAGCCACCAAATCTTCTTAATGCTGTCATAAATGAATACGGACTGGTTTCGGTCAGCATATTCCGCGCATTGACCCACGCTTGATCAACGGTAATATAATCACTTCTCATGTCAGTCGGAAAAAATGCTGTGTTCCTATCACGTTCGTGCGCTCTGCCGTCAACATTGAATACCAATAGTGTGTTTATCCACCAATTAGGGCTGTCTTTACCGTCTTGTGCAGCATTTAACGGTTTAATTGCAAATCCTCTCGGTCCCCAATAATTATTAAATGCTTTCAAATAACTGTCATTTGTATAGGTAACTCGCCCGCCGTAACCACCTTTCGTCCCATTCGTCGACGTGGCCCAATTCATATCATTGTTACTGTTTTGTCCGTTGAACTGAATGTTTTTGACTTGAAACATGAGCGATGCTACCTGTTGCCTTGGTTTGCCGCTTGACCCTCTTTCGTCTGAATCAAGTTTGTTACTCGGCCAATCATAGCGTCCGACTGTACCGCCAAAGTTTACAAGTCTTGTCAACCTTCCATCATCAGAAGCATCAACAAAAACAGTTCCGCTTAATGTATATGTTCCTGTGCTCCATTCCACAAATCCGGTAGATGAATTTCGTGCGATTTTTTTTATTGTTACCTGTGTTATTCTGTACGGGCTGGCTGCTGTGCTAAACGAAAAAATATCATATCCGTAAAAAACTTGTACATTGCTGTATTTGGTAACATCGGTTGTGAGCCGTGCTGCCATTGCTTCTGTGTTGTAAAACGAACCTCCCTGACTGTACCACCATTCAAATGAACCTCTATACGGAAAAGATCCATTCCAATGACGAACATCAAAAAAGTTTTGCCCACCAAGCGTTCCGATGCTTCCAAACGCCTTTGAAGTGTCTGATACAGGATAAGGAATTATAACATAGATTTGCGCATTTCCAGCTTGCGATGCTGCCTTTGACGCTGCCGCCGCTGCTTGAAATCCTCCGCCATAAATTATTATGTTTGCCATTTGTAACCCTCCTTTCTGCCAGTTACATATTTTACTTTTTAGATTCACACAAACCTTTCAACATACGGCAAAAACCGCAACAAGCCTTCATCAACAGCTGTTGCGGTCTAATAATACTTCACTTGTGGAAGGCATAGAAACCGTTTGTATTGTTTGCTTAAAACGGCAGACCGCGGTGTTCGTACCTCTCTTGTTACATATTTAGTTTACCATATAGCATTGAAAAAAAGCAAGCATTGTCAAACCGTTTTGTGTAACATTTCTATGAACGGGAGGACTTGAGCTGTAGGCTAAGAACCACATTACATATGGCAGATTACTACTTTATGGGTGATAGCTTTCCACCAGTCTTTTTCAAACCATCAATACGCGACCGCAGAAAGTTTTCTGCGGTTTTTTGCGCCCGTTCAGCAGGCCGCTTTAGCCGCCGCAGCGAGATAAGAGAAAAATATTTTGAGGATTTCCCCGAAACTCCGCCAAAATGGGCGCTCCCAACACCAGTGTGGGTAAAGGGAAAATTTTTTCTAAAACTGGCCAAAAACGCCCTTTACAGAACGAGTAGTAGGTGAAGAGAGAAAAGATTTTTTGAGAAATTTACGCAAAACTGGCCAAAACAGCCCTTTGCGTTACCAGTAATGGGTGAAGGGGGAAACGCACGAAGCTGTGGCAGGGGCAGAGCGTGAGTTGTCAGAGCAAGATTCTACCGAGGTGCCATAATTCGCCGTTCGCTCATTCTGCCCCATCGGAATCTTGTTGGGGAGTGCCTTCCCCAAACCCTGCTTTACCCCTGCGGGGAAAAGAAAAACGGCTGAATCGCATTTGTAAACAATCTGTGAACTTTTCAAAACGAGGGGTACGATTTTTGCCGATTTTTCTTGAGGTATATGAGGAGGTATTTACACGCGCCCGCTACATGGGCGCAGAAACAGAAAGGAAGTGAAGCCCATGCCCCACAAACAGTACGACACGCCGCGCCGAAAGCGGGTAGTCAAAACCCGGCTGACCGAGGAGGAATACGCCGACTTTGCCGCCCGCCTTGCACCCTACGGTATCAGCCAATCCGAGTTTATCCGCCGCGCCATCCGGGGCGCTACCATCCGCCCCATCGTCACCGTTTCCCCGGTGAATGACGAGCTGCTTGCCGCCATTGGGAAGCTGACCGCCGAATACGGCAGGATCGGCGGCAACTTAAACCAGATCGCCCGGACGCTGAACGAGTGGCACAGCCCCTATCCCCAGCTTGCGGCAGAGCTGCGGACGGCAGCTTCCGACCTTGCCGCCTTGAAGTTTGAAGTTCTTGAAAAGGTAGGTGAAGCGGTTGGCAACGTTCAAACATATCAGCTCTAAGAACGCCAACTACGGCGACGCTGAAAAATACCTGACCTTTGAACACGATGAGTTCGCCATGAAGCCCACGCTGGACGAGCAGGGGCGGCTTGTGCCGAGGGAGGACTACCGCATATCCACGCTGAATTGCGGCGAGGAAGATTTCGCTGTTGCCTGTATGCGCTCCAATCTCCGCTACGGAAAGAATCAGAAGAAGGAGGACGTAAAGAGCCACCACTACATCATCAGCTTTGACCCACGGGACGGGACGGACAACGGCTTGACCGTTGACCGTGCGCAGGAGCTGGGCGAGAGGTTTTGTAAAGAGCAGTTCCCCGGACACCAAGCCCTTGTCTGCACCCACCCGGACGGGCATAACCACAGCGGAAATATCCATGTTCACATCGTCATCAACAGCTTGCGCATTGAAGATGTTCCCTTGCTGCCCTACATGGACAGACCCGCAGACACGAAAGCCGGGTGCAAGCACCGCTGCACCGACGCGGCTATGGAACATTTCAGAGCCGAGGTCATGGATCTGTGCCACCGGGAAAACCTCTATCAAATCGACTTGCTCCACGGCAGCGCAAACCGCATCACCGAGCGCGAGTATTGGGCGAAGAAAAAGGGGCAGCTTGCCATCGACCGGGAGAACAAAAAACGGCTGGAAAACCACGAGCCGCTGATCCACAGCAAGTTTGAAACCGACAAGGAGAAGCTGCGCAAGACCATACGAAAAGCCCTTGACCGGGCAAGCGGCTTTGACGAGTTTTCTTCTCTGCTGCTGCAAAAGGGCGTGACCGTCAAGGAGAGCCGGGGACGGTATTCCTACCTGACCCCTGACCGGACGAAGCCCATCACCGCCCGGAAGCTGGGCGACGATTTTGACCGTGCCGCTGTGCTTGCCGCATTGGAGAGAAACGCCCTGCGCCCGGTGAATACCGCAGCGAAACGCGACGCTATTCCGGCAGACCGCACCCTATCTTCCATCAAGGGTGCTTCCGGCAGGCACGCCCCGAAGCAGGGCGCACCGCAAGCCCCCGCCATTGGGCGCATGGTGGATATTGAAGCCAAGAAAGCCGAGGGGAAAGGCATCGGTTATGAGAAATGGGCGAAAATCCATAACCTCAAACAGATGGCGGCTACCCACAATTTCCTGACGGACAACGGCCTGATCGACCTTGACCGTCTGAATGAAACCGTGCATGAGAGCCACAGCAGAATGTACGCCCTGCGCCGGCAGCTCTGCACCGTGGAGAACGAGATCGCCGCAAAGAAGGAGCTGCAAAAGACCATCAACGACTACCGCCGCACGAAGCCCGCAGTGGAAGCGGGCAGGAAACTGAAAGGCAAAAAAGCGGAGATGCACCGTCAAGCCTACGAAATGGACTATATCATCTGTGAGGCCGCCGTGCGCAGGCTGAAAGAGATGCTGAACGGCGGGAAGATACCCGCAGCCGCCAGACTGAAAGGCGAGATCGAGGCCCTCATTTCCGAGAAAAACGGCATTTACAACGAATACCGCCGCGCAAAGGACGAGTATGACGAGCTTGCCAATGTGAAGTACAACGCCCAAAGGCTGATGGAGGCCGGACAGACGCAGAAGCACAAGAAACGCAGCCACGAGCAGGAGCGGTAACGCCCTAAGCTGAACTTAGCTCGTTTGCCGGGGTAAATATCCCGTCCCGAAACGCCGCAGAACGCACGAAAGGAGCTTACCCATACCCGCATACCACCCATCTTGTAAAAAGAGCGTACAGGGCAAAAAATCGCCGAAATTGATACCGAGATTTACATTTTTGCCTACCATACCATGACACCCAATAGACGAAAGATAGGAGCGTGAAAGATATGCCGAGAATGAGCAGAGAAAAACGCCTGGAATGGTCGTTCTTCCTCAACCACAGAAACCGCATCGCCTACAACGCGCTTTGCCGGAGCTGCACCCACGACTGCAAGCAGAGCTTCCGGGCAATCGTTGTCCTTTGCCCCCGCTACTGGTCCAAACGGTGGAAGCCGCCGGATGGAGGTCCAAAACAGACCCCCATCCACGGCAAAGGGCTGCCGTGTTTCAGCGTACCCCCCGTGCAGAGGAAAGGGGTATCGTGTTTCACGACAGCCCCGACGCATCCCGAGAAACCCGCACAAAGGAGCGTGAGCCAATGGCAGATAACCGCAAATATTACTACCTCAAGCTGAAAGAGAGCTTTTTCGACGGGGATTCCATCGTGCTGCTGGAAAGTATGCCGGACGGGATATTGTTCTCGAATATCCTGATGAAGCTGTACCTGAAATCCCTGAAAAACGGCGGCAAATTGCAGCTTGACGAGCATATCCCCTACACGGCGCAGATGATCGCCACCCTCACCCGCCACCAGATCGGCACGGTGGAACGGGCGATCAAGGTTTTTCTGCAACTGGGGCTTGTGGAGCAGCTTGACGGCGGATTGCTCTACATGACCGATATTGAGCTGATGATCGGCCAGTCCTCCACCGAGGGGGAGCGGAAGCGGGCGGCAAGGCGGGAAAACCGGGCTTTGCTGCCGCAGCGGACAAACGTCGGACATTTGTCCGACATTCGTCCACCAGAGATAGAGAAAGAGATAGAGATAGAGAAAGAGAGAGAGCGAGAGGAAGGACAGTCCGCGCCCGCCGTGTTCGGAAAGTATCAGAATGTTTTCCTGACGGATTCCGAGCTTGCGGAACTGAAAGAGGAAATCCCCGAAAAATGGGCGTATTACATCGACCGTCTTTCCGGCTATATCGCGTCCACCGGGAAGAAATACCAGAACCACGCCGCCACCATCCTGCGCTGGGCGGCAGACGATACCGCGAAGGCAGCCCTGAAGCAGGGCATACCGGACTACACCTACAAGGAGGGAGAGAGCTTATGAAAAACGAATTGGAAGCTGTTTTTACGAAACTGACGACGGTCACGCCGGAGCAGGAGGACTACACCGGAGAGGACGGACTGCTGTACTGCGGCAAGTGCCGTACCCCGAAGGAAGCCTACCACACGGAGGAAACGAGGGCATTGACAGGGCATGACAAGCGCCCGTCGGAGTGCGACTGCCAGCGGGCGAAGCGTTTGGAGCGTGAAGCCGCCGAGCAGTGCAGAAAGCACCTTCAAACCGTGGATGATTTGAAAAACAGGGGCTTTACCGACCCGAAAATGCGGAAATGGACGTTTGAAAACGACAACGGCAGGAATCCGCAGATGGACAAGGCTCGCTTCTATGCGGAGCATTGGGCGGATATGAAAGCGGAGAACATCGGCTACCTGCTCTGGGGCAGCGTCGGCACGGGCAAGAGCTACCTTGCCGCCTGTATCGCAAACGCACTCATGGAACAGGAGATTCCCGTCCGCATGACCAACTTTGCCGCCGTGCTGAACGACCTGAACAGCCGCATTGAGGGAAGAAACGAGTACATTTCCCGCCTTTGCCGCTACCCGCTGCTGATCATTGACGACTTCGGCATGGAGCGCGGCACGGAATACGGGCTGGAACAGGTCTACAACGTCATTGACAGCCGCTGCCGCAGCGGCAAGCCCCTGATCGTCACCACCAATCTGAGCCTTGCCGAGCTGCAAAACCCGCAGGACACGCCCCACGCCCGCATCTATGACAGGCTGCTGGAAATGTGCTGCCCCGTCTGCGTATCGGGCGAGAACTTCCGCAGGGAAAACGCCGCGCAGAAAATGGACAAGCTGAAAACGCTGATGGAAGGAAAGGAGCGCCGATGAACGAGAGCAGGAACAACGAACCCCGCCGCCCGGACTGCGTGACCGAGGTGCGCATGGGCAACACAGTCCTTGTGGTGTCCGGCTACTTCAAGAAGGACGCTGCCGCCACCGCAGCCGACAAGATGATGAGGGTGCTGGCAGCAGAGGCCGCCATCCGAGCAGACGATAAGCCCGCATTGGAAAAATCGTCATAATGACGGGTCGTAAAGAAGCGAAATTTACAATTACCCGCTATACAGGCCGCCGCCCCGTGTGGTATGATATTCATACGGAATCGCGGGGCGGCTGTCGGAAACGGAGGATTTTATGTTAAGACAAGCCACCTACACTACCCCTGTTACTGCCCTTTACGCAAGATTGAGCAAGGACGATGAACAGCAAGGCCCGAGCCTGTCCATTGAGAATCAAAAGCGCATCCTTGAAACCTTTGCACGGGATAATGGATTTTTGAACTGCCGCTTTTTCGTGGACGACGGATGGAGCGGGGCGAATTTTCAAAGACCCGGCTTCATGGAGATGATGGACTGCGTGGAAAGCGGAGAGGTCAAATGCGTGATCACCAAAGACCTGTCGAGAATGGGCAGAAACTACTTGCAGGTCGGCATGTTCACCGAGATCACCTTCCCCAAGAAGGGCGTGCGCTTCATCGCCATCAACGACGGAGTAGACAGCGCACAGGGCGAGAACGACCTAACGCCGCTAAAGAATTTATTTAACGAATGGATGGTGAGAGATACGAGCAAAAAGATCAAGGCGGTCAAGCGGGCAAAGGGCATGAGCGGCAAACCCACGACGACCCAGCCCGTGTACGGCTACCTCATGGGCGAGGACGAGCGCTTCATCGTGGACGAGGAAGCCGCTCCCGTAGTCAAACAAATCTATGACCTCTGCCTTGCCGGGAACGGTCCCTCAAAGATCGCCCGTGTGCTGACGGAGCAGGGCGTCCCCACGCCGGGTACGCTGGAATACCGCAGGACGGGCAGCACCCGCCGCTACCACCCCGGCTATGAGTGCAAGTGGGCGACCAATACTATCGTCCATATCCTGGAACGCAAGGAGTATCTGGGGCATCTGGTCAACTTCAAGACGGAGAAGGTGTCCTACAAGGTCAAATCCAGCGTGGAGAACCCGGAAGAAAAGCAGGTGATTTTCGAGAACGCCCACGAGCCTATCATCGACCCCGACACATGGGAGCGTGTGCAGGAGTTGCGCAAGCAGCGCAAGCGTCCAAACCGCTATGATGAAGTGGGCTTGTTCTCCGGTCTGCTGTTCTGCGCCGACTGCGGCAGCGTCCTCTACCAGCAGCGGTATGAGAACAAGACCCGGAAACAGGACTGCTATATCTGCGGCAACTACAAGAAGCGCACCCATGACTGCACGGCGCACTTTATCCGCACCGACCTTCTGACCGCAGGCGTGACCGCCAACCTCAAAAAAATCACCGCCTACGCCGCCAAACACGAAAAGCAGTTCATGAAGCTGCTGGTTCAGCAGAACGAGGACGGCGGCAAGCGCAGGAACGCCGCAAAGAAAAGAGAGCTGGAAGCCGCCGAGAAGCGCATCGGGGAGCTGTCCGCCATCTTCAAGCGGCTGTATGAGGACAGCGTAGCCGGACGCATCACCGACGAACGCTTTTCAGCGCTTTCCGCCGACTATGAAGCCGAGCAGCGGCAGGTCAGGGAACACGCCGCCGAGCTGCAAGCGGAGCTTTCCAAGGCGCAGGAAGCGTCGGTCAATGCGGAGCGTTTTATGAACATCGTCCGCAGGCACATCAGCTTTGAGGAGCTGACCCCCACCCTGCTGCGGGAGTTTATCGAGAAGATCGTAGTGCATGAGTGCAGCTACGACGAGAACAAGCACCGCAGGCAGGAAATTGAAATCTACTACTCCTTTGTCGGCAAGGTGGATTTGCCCGACGAATAAGCCCGACCTGTCCGGCGCAGTGCGCAAGCGCCGGACGGGAACGGCAAAAATTTTTACACTTCTACTGCTTCTTTATCTAATAACAGCAAAGTCCCAGGGCATGAAGCAGTTTATGGCTAATTAAAGGGAACAAAAAGAAAGGAAAAGCACAATCCAGACGGTATCAGCGGCAGGATACAAGAATAAATTGTGATTACACAAGATTGGTGTTATAATAAGAGAAAAGTTCCTGCCGGGGCAGCCGCCCCGGTGGTATGGATAAAAAGGCAGGAAAACAATATGCACATCAGCTATAAACCACTCTGGCATACACTGTTAGAGCGTGATATGAGAAAAGAAGATTTAAGGCTTGCCGCCGGTATGACAACGAATATGATTGCCAACATGAGCAAAGAGGGAAAGCACATCAGCATGGATACATTAGCCCGTATCTGCGAAACGCTGAATTGTGAGATTACCGATGTGATTGAGTTAGTACCAGACGAGCCTGCTTCCACAGGAGGTAAGGAACATGAGCGAATTGAAACCAAGAATAACGGAAAACGGAATTGATTATATCCTTGTCGGAGATTACTATATCCCAGATTTGAAGCTGCCGGAGGAACACCGCCCTATCGGAAAGTACGGACGGATGCACCGGGAGTATTTAAGAGAAGTCCACCCAGCCAAATTGAACACCTTGACCTTGACAGGGGAGTTATGGACATACCTTGCAGACCTGAACGAACAGGCACAGGAACGGTTAGACACCATCATGGAGCAGATGAAAGATGCCGAGGGCGTGACCGAGGAATTGAAACGAACCCAACAAATGGAATGGGTGCGGCGTTGCAATAACATTCACAACCGGGCAGAAGAAATTATTTTGCAAGAGATGATTTATTCATAACGGTATGGTAGAATGATTATGACAAATCGAAAGTTGACAAGGAGTTTTGATAGCGTGAAAAAAAAAGTTTATGGAAGAAGTTTTAATTGATGATAATATGGTTTTTGATATTGATAATTTAAAAGGATTTCTTAATGATACCAGTTCATTTGGGTTTATAGCTAAAGAAAATAATAAAATTATAGGATTTGCATATTGCTATACACTTTTAAGACCTGATGGAAAAACAATGTTTTATTTACACTCAATAGGAATGTTACCTAACTATCAAGACAAAGGTTATGGTTCAAAATTATTATCTTTTATTAAGGAATATTCTAAAGAGATTGGTTGTTCTGAAATGTTTTTAATAACTGATAAAGGTAATCCTAGAGCTTGCCATGTATATGAAAAATTAGGTGGTAAAAATGATTATAAAGATGAAATAGTATATGTATATGATTATGAAAAAGGTGATAAATAAATGAATATAGTTGAAAATGAAATATGTATAAGAACTTTAATAGATGATGATTTTCCTTTGATGTTAAAATGGTTAACTGATGAAAGAGTATTAGAATTTTATGGTGGTAAAATAGTAAAAACAGATGTGTCAATTGCAAAAAACTACTTAGAAAAAGAAGAACTTGCAGAATTAAATGAGA
>ENA-UERC01002020-UERC01002020.1-human-gut-metagenome-genome-assembly--contig:-NODE-2020-length-10520-cov-21.196208_pt1 | contig 10520 bp, 11 predicted proteins | sample MGYA00242955_ERZ507955 | MGnify/ENA primary metagenome ERZ507955 (study PRJEB26167, sample SAMN06115394) | human gut metagenome | host: Homo sapiens | place: China:Hubei | collected 2016-04-27... | reverse complement strand
GAGGCCGTTCGTTGGAGCAACAAGTACCACGACCTGTGGTACGACGTGAAACCCTATCTGGATGCTCTCCACCGTGCGCCCGAACTGGTGCGTGGCTTTCTGGAAAAGATTCTTGCCCCCAAGCAGGAGCACACCATGAATGTGCCGCAGAAAAACCGCAAGCGTGGGCAAGATGTAGAACTTTAAGCTGAATTTTTAGATGATATGACAATATAAGGAGCAATGCTTATGGATTTTGACCGTAATTCTATGACCGTCCCTGTGCAATCTTCCGATTATACGAAAAAGTTCTTGCAAAAGGACTCGAATCCCACTACAATGGAAGTGGTCACTCAAACCAATGCCGTCAAGTCTCCGACTGACAGCCCGGCAACCACGAAACTGGTGTACACGGTGGAAGAGATCGCGCGAATGCTGGCCATCAGCCTGCGCTCTGCTTACAACCTGTGCAACAGCACCACCGAATTCCGTGTCCTGCGGGTAGGCGGAAGCATCCGTGTACCGAAAGACAGTTTCGATGCGTGGCTCTACCGGGCAGCTTGATAAGGAGGCAAACAGTATGGCATATATTACGAAGCGCGGCAACTCTTACAGCGTCCGATACACCTACGAAGATGAACACGGCAAGAGCTGCGACAAATGGGAAAGTTTTCCCACCAAAGAGGAGGCAACGAATCGAAAGAAGCAGATCGAGCATGAACTGGCAGCTGGCACTTTTCTGATCCCGTCCTCGGTGACGGTGGCAGAGTTCCTGATGGACTGGCTGCCCAAGCAGTGCAGCAAGCACAAGTGGGCACCCAAGACCTACGAATCCAACCTTTCCACCATCCAGAATCTGATCATCCCCTATATCGGCGGCATGGAAATGCAGAAACTCAAGCCCTCCCACATGGAGAACCTCTATACGACCCTGAGCAAAACGCCCTGCGGTTCGTATATCGAGGGCAAAAAGCAGGAACTGAATGAAAAGCAGAAGCAGCGGTTCCTTTCCGGCACAACGATTCACGAGGTGCATCGGCTGCTGGGTACAGCCTTCCAGTATGCCGTAGAGTGGGGTATTCTCGTCAAAAGCCCGGTCCCTGTGGACAGTCCCAAGAAGTCCACGCAGGAGCGCACCATCTGGACAGTAGAGGAAATGCGGGCGGCTCTGGACAGCATGGAGGATCCCATTCTGCATCTGGCGGTGCACCTCACGCTGGTGGGTGCACTGCGAGAAGGAGAGATTGTAGGTCTGACCCCGGAAGATCTTGATTTTGACGCAGCAGATGGTATCGGAACCTTCCGTATCAACAAATCCATGCAGCGGGTGCGGAAGGAAGCCCTGAATCAAGTAGACGATGGCTGCATCATCAAGGTGTTCCCGGATAAGCTGGAACGCAGCACCACTTCCCTCATCCTGAAAAGCACCAAAACGGCGTCTTCCTGCCGCACCATCTTCATGACCTCCGCACTGAAAGAGGAATTGAAGAAGTGGCTGAATCAGTTGGCGGCAGACGAGAGGAAAGACCCGGCACGTTACCACGACAGCGGAATGCTGTTCCGTCTGCCCAACGGTCTGGCGGTGGAGCCGGTGCTCATCCGCAAGAAGTTTCTGAAATGGCAGGATGCCCACCCAGAGTTCCCTCGCATCGTCTTTCATGGTCTGCGGCATTCCAGTGCCACCTATCAGCTGATGATCTCCGGCGGCGATGTGAAGGCCGTTCAGGGCACCACAGGACACGCCACGGCGGATATGCTGGTGAACACCTACGCTCATATCCAGCAGTCCTCTCGTGTAGAACTGGGCAAGAAGTTTGAGGAAGGTTTCTACGCCAAACAGGAAAGCCCCAGCCCGCAGGCTGTACCCGCCGAAGGCGAACCGACCATCTCTGTGACTGCTCTACTGGAACTTCTGAAGAACGCCGACCCTGAAGTAAAGGCACAGCTCCGTCTGGCACTGCTGACCTGATGCAAAATTTACCACGCATTTCAAAGCAATTCCAGCTTATGCAGAGGATTCCCACGAAAAAGACGACCGTGCAAAAACCGTGCATCGACCGTGCAGACCCCGATTTTTCGGGGTTACATAACAAAAAAGAACGCCAAATCTTACGATTTTACGTTCAAAATTTGGTGCACCTCGCGCACTCATATCCGAACTTTTCTCCGCTTTCACGGCTTCCCCGAAAGCGATCGTTTCCGTACCTTCCTTATAATTAAAGGTAATGAGAACCTTATCATCGTAGAGATAGATGGCATTGATGAAGGTGTCCACCAGTGCCTGCCGCTGCTCCGGCTGGGTCATATCCAGCTTACGGAAGCGGAGCAGCCATCGCAATCCAACTTTTTAATCGTTTGCAACATCGTTGGATTGCATATCGCAAAATATGCCGATTAGAACAGTATTCCAAACCTGCCCTTGCGATTGAACCGGACGAACTCTTCTTTCATCTTCGGCTTGGCCAGCCGTTCCTCTGCAATGCGGGCTTGCAGTTCTTTTCGCTGATCTTCCAGAGCTTCCAGCCGCTCCTTGGTGGAACTGGTCAGGATTCCGGCCTGAATCGCATTGAGCATATTCTGGATACCTGATTCCGCATCCCGGAGCTGCTTCTCATAGAGGGGAAGGTTGGTGTTCTCCCGGTCCTGCAGCTCCATGACCTTGGCGATGATGGATTCCATAGCAGCATCGTCCCGGACAAGTTGCATGGTCTGATTGACCACCAAATTTTCCAGCCACTGTTTGCGGACGGTCTTTTTCTTGCAGCCCTTGTGCTTTTTTGCGGTAGCACATTCTCAAAACGGCGGTCGGCATTGATGGTGTACCCGAATGGAATCGCACCACCGGTAAACTTGCCTTTGAGAGCGTTCTCGGTCATGCCGCGCACGACCTTTTCAGACAGGTCAGCCGAGTAGTATTCGGCGTAGCCTTCCAGCACCGATTCCAGAATAATGCCCTCCGGGCCAGCCGAAATGACTTCCGTTGCCGATACCAGTTTCACACCGTTTCGCTTCAGCTGAGTCTTGTACCGGGCACTGTCGTAGCGGTTTCGGGCAAAGCGGTCGAGCTTCCAGACAATGATGACGTCAAAGATGCCACGCTCACTGTCCTTGATCATCTGCTAGAACTGCGGGCGGTTGTCCGTTTTTGCAGAGACGGCACGGTCAATGTAGTGCTTTACCACCGTGAAGCCGTTCTTTTCCGCATAGGCGGTGCATTCCCGGATCTGACCTTCAATGGATTCTTCGCGCTGACTATCAGTAGAATAGCGGGCATAGATCACGGCGGTCATGGCAGGCACCTCCCATTTATACATCATTGAACGGTGGAGCGTTCTTTCAAAGCGCTATTTCGTATAATATGTATACCACAGTTTTTAACCGAATACAATACTTTTTCCAAATATTGCAATCCAACTTTTTAATGCAACAGCAACATCGTTGGATTGCATATCGCAAATATGCTGTTTTCATGTTGCACTAATTTCTTGCCTTGCGATAAAAGCCGCCATCATTCTCAGATTGTCCAATTCTGGCTTGCCGACTGCAGATCCACCATGTGGGTGTACAGTCCCTTCCGGGCGTACAGCTCTGCCGGGCTGCCCTGTTCGGCCACGATGTCGCCCGACAGCACCACCACCTGATCCGCACCGGCTACAGTGCGCATCCGGTGGGCAATGATTAGCACCGTCTTGTTCCGAATCAGCCGGGAAAGAGCCTCCTGAATGGCAGTTTCGTTTTCCACATCCAAGCTAGCGGTGGCCTCGTCCAGCAGGATGATAGGCGCATCCTTCAGAAAAGCACGGGCGATGGAAATGCGCTGACGCTCGCCGCCGGAAAGGGCGCAGCCGTTCTCGCCGATGTTCGTGTTCCACTTGTCCGGCAGCTTTTCGGCAAATTCCGCGCAGTTTGCCAGCTTTGCCGCCGCAAGGACCTCCTCGTCGGTAGCACCCTTGCGCCCCAGACGAATGTTTTCGAGGATCGTGTTGTCAAACAGCGTCACATCCTGAAACACGATGGAATACAGGCTCATGAGCTTTTCCGGGTCGATCCGGGAAACCTCCATGCCGCCCACGGTGATGCTGCCCTTCTGGTAGTCCCAGAACCGTGCCGCCAATCGGGAAACGGTGGTCTTGCCGCCGCCGGAGGGTCCCACCAGTGCCGTGACCTCCCCCTGCTTTGCGGTAAAGGAGACATCCCGCAGCACCGTTTCGCCGGAGTTATAGGCAAAGCCCACATGGTCGAACACGATATCGCAGCCCTGATTGGTCAGCTGCTCGCTGCCGGTCTGCAGGGAAGCGTCCAGGATCTCGTTCATCCGCCCCACATTGGTGCGCATGGCGATGACCGCCGCCAGATTCTGCAACGCGCCCTGCATGGGGTCGTACATCCGGGATGCCGCCATCAGGAACAGAAACAGAGTCAGCACGTCGATACTGCCCTGCACCAGCAGCACCGAACCGGTGAGCGCCACCGACGCAATGCCCAGCTTGAGCACCATGCCGGCGGAGGACACAAACAGCGCTGTTTCCAGCTCTGCCGCGATGGACTGCTTTTCCACTGCCCGAATTTTGTCGGAAAGGCCAGACAGATACCGCTGCTCCGCATTGCTGGCTTTCAGGTCCCGGAGAGTCTCGATGTACTCCTGAATGCCGTCCGCACAGGCCATTTTCGCCGCCATGGTCCTGGCCTGCACCTTGTCCTGCACCCGGTAGCTGCCCGCCACGATGGCGGCAGACACCGGAATGACCCACAGGGCTGCCAGCGCCATCCGTCCGTCAAAGGCGAACAGGCTCAGGGCAATGAGCGCGGTGGAAATAAGGGAGCCGAACAGACCTGGGATGAAGTGGGAGCAGTCCTTTTCCAACACCTCGCAGTCCGCCATGATGGTGCTGGTCAGGTCGGCAAGGTCTCGCTTGCCGAAAAAGGACAGAGGCAGCTTGCGCAGCCGCTCCGCAAGGGTCAGGCGGCGGGTGCCACTCTCTTTATAGGTGGTAAAATAGGTGCCGTTGTACTGGAACCATGTGGTCAGTAAAATCAGTGCAAAGCAGGCAACGCATCCCAGCAGATAGAAGGTGCTTCTCCCGCTCGTGGAGCCTGCCAGCAGGTCTTTTACCAGAAGATATAGCAGCCCGGTGGGCAGCATGAACGCCATGTTCTGGAACGCACAGGCCAGAACGCCCTTTACAAGCCCCTTTGCGCCCTCCGGAGAGCTGGCCGTGGCGTGTTGAATTTTTTCGATCATCCCTTACCCCTCCTTTGCGACCTTCCACTGCACCGAGGCCTGATAATCCTGCCACATCCGGGCAAACAGGCCGTTCTGCGCGCACAGTTCGTCCTTTGTGCCAGTCTCCGTAATACGCCCATCCTGCACCACATAGATGCAGTCAGCGTTGGTTACGGTAGACAGGCGGTGTGCGATCATCAGCACGGTTTTGCCCTTGGCAAGCCGGGCAAAGGCTGCCTGCACCTTTGCTTCATTGTCCGGGTCGGCAAAAGCGGTAGCCTCGTCCAGAATCAGGATGGGCGCATTTTTCAGCATGGCGCGGGCAATGGCAATGCGCTGCTGCTCGCCGCCGGAAAGATACACGCCCTTGGTGCCGATAACGGTATGGATGCCCGCCGGGAACTTTTCTATAATATCCATGCACTGCGCCGCTTTCAACGCTGCCAGCACCTCGGCTTCGGTGGCCTGCGGTCTGCCCAGACGGACGTTATCCAGAATGCTGCCCTTGAGCAGGCGGCTGTTCTGGAACACAAAGGAGATGGCATCCATCAGCTCTTCCTTGGGGATAGCCCGCACATCCGCTCCGCCCACCCGGATGCTGCCGCTCTGCACATCAAAGAACCGGCAGACAAGGTTTGCCAGCGTGGATTTGCCGCCGCCGGAGGGACCTACAAAAGCCACGGTCTGACCCGGCTGAATCTCCAGCGAAACACCCTTGATGACCTCGGTTTTTCCGTCGTAGCTGAAATGCACATCCCGCAACGTGACAGAGGAATCCTTCGGGTGCTGCGGAACAGCCTGCACCTGCATGGGTGCCGCCTCCAGCACCGAGTCGATGCGTGCCAGCGCATCCGCTACCACCATCTTGTTCTCACTCATGTACATTATACGGGTCAAAGTCAGGGAGATCACCGGCGTGATGATGATATAGAACAGCAGGTTCAGCAGAAATTCCGGGGTCACGCCGTGGGTCGTGAACAGCAGCCCGCCTGCGATCAAAAAGGCGAACACGCCGTTGACGGCGGCGGTATAGAACATCATGGGCAGGCGCAGGTCTTTGGTGTAGGAGATGACCCACTTTTCATACTCATCAATGGTGGTCTTGAACTTTTTGAAGGAAAATACCGACTGCCCGAAGGTCTTGACCACCGGGATGCCCCGGACGTACTCCACGGCCTCGTTGGACATAGCCTCCAAGGCGTTGCCGTACTGCCGCATTTTTTCGGCCATCCGCTTGCCGGTCATGGTCGCCATAATGAGGAAAGCCAGCACCACCGGCGCAAGGCTCAGCAGCCCTAATCGCCAGTCGAACGCCAACAGCAGCACCAACAGCCCCACCGGGGTGGCGATGGCGTTGTACTGGTCGGGCAGCTGGTGGGCAAGATAGGTCTCGGCGGCTCCGGTGCTCTCGTGGATGATCTTGCGCAGCTTACCGCTGCCAAAAGTTTCGGCAAAGCCCAGCGGCAGCACCGCCAAATGCTCCGACACTGCCAGCCGCAGATTCGTCGCCACCCGGAACGCTGACAGATGGGAGCACATCAGCGCCGCAATGTAAACAAGGTAAGACAGCACTGCAAACAACACTGCCATCCAGCCGTAATGGGGGATGCTCACCGCCTGCGCATAGTCAGGTGCGACAGCCAGCACATCCCGCAAGATCATCCAGATATAGAGGAACGGGATCAGCGCCATCAGTGCGCTGACAGCGGAGAGCACCAGTGAAGCATAGGTGAATACCCGATGTCCGCCTGCATAGCCCATCAGCCGGGAAAAGTCCGATCGTTTTTTCAATCAAATCACATCCTTACCGTAATATTGCCATGCGTACCGCCTGACATGATCGGGTGCGCATGTGCCGTTTATTCTGCCTCAGACAAATTTTCCGTGACGAAAAGTTCAATGACATTTTCCATAGTTGCCTGATCATAGTCCTCTGCGATGGCGGCAGCATTCCAATAAGCATAATTTCCTTCATACCAGCTCTGCAGGTCGTCGAGATCCTCTGCATAGCGGAATTCCAGATGATACGTCGTTTCCATCGTATCGGGCGCAAAGGCAAAGTAGGTAAACTCCCCGGAATCCGCATCCTCGCTCTGGTAGAAGAGGAAGCTGTTTTCATTGTCCACATCCAGTTTCTGGTAGGTGTGTGCAAACACTTCCTGTCCTTGCGCATCCAGACCGGTGATGGTGTCGCCATTCATCACGAATTTTTCCACGCCGCCCAGAAAATAGCAGTTGAACGCCGTGCTGTCCGGATCTGCTGCATATTTTTCAACAGCCTCCTCGCCATACGGCTCTGCCATGCACATTCCCAGCAGCATATCCGTAGCCGATTCCGCATTGTCCTCGCCTACCAGCGGAGTCGCAGCGTCGATCCACAAATTCCGGTATTCACTCTTTGCCATCTCCGGGAACAGTTCCACATAAGTCCCGCTGATACCAGACAGATAATCCTCCGTATCCATTACCTGACTTGCGGAAGCCGAAGAAGCCACCGAGGAGGAAACGCTGGATGCCGAAGACGCTGTGCTTGCGCTCTGCTGGCCGCAGCCGACAGCAGACAGCAGGCAGACCGCAGACAAGGCCACTGCAACAAATTTCTTTTTCATCATCATATGAAAGTACCTCCGGTTTTAAAGTAAGTTTGTTCTAACCGCTCTGTACTTTAGCATATTTTTCGGCCGTGGACTACTCCATTCTGATTTCCCTGCTCCGTTTTGCGAGTCCATTTGCGTGGGTGCGGTACTGCGACGGGGTCGTTCCATATCGTTTCCGGAAAGCCTCCGAAAACTTGCTGGCGTTGTCATATCCTGCATTCTGTGCGATCTGCGTAATGGGCTTTGCGCTCCGGACAAGCTCTACGGCAGCCTGTTCCAGACGGTATTCCTTGATATAGTGGTATACTGGCACACCGTAGACCTGTTTGAACATTTTTTGCAGGTGCGAAACCGAGATCCCGTGTTCTTCTGCCAGCTGCGCAAGGGAGACATACCCCTCCCGGTTTGTCAGAAGGTGATCCCGGAGATGGTGTGCCAGTTCGGTCTGTTCGGTAGAACAGTACAAGTCCGTTCCTTCCTCCTGCGGAATGCGGCTCAGCAGCATCAACAGCTCCACCACCTTGAGCCGCAGGAACCGGAGATCCATGTAGGGCGCATTTTCGTACAATTCCCGGAAAACGTGCTCACAGCGGGGTCCTGCCGTACCGAACATGAACCATCGGTTTCCCAGAAGATTCTGCTTCAGTACCGCAAAATCCACCGAAAAGCCCGGTGCGTTCTTCTCAAGCCAGTTCTGAGCGGCTGCTGGATCAACTTCCAGACACAGCCCTTCGTAACAGCCCAGCGGGAACCGTGACTCTGAACATGTTCCATGCCGTCCGTCGTAGCAGCTGACGGCCATATCCCCCGGCTTTAGCAGAACGCTATCACGCATGGAAAAGCTGGTTTCAAAACGGCCATTGATGCAGAAATTGATCTCTATCATACCGATCTGCGTGCGGATTTCCGTATAGGTCTCCATCTCCAGCCGCAGCAGCATGATCCCCACGCCATCAAACAGCCGGTAATAGTGAATTTCTCCACTTCCGGCCGCATTTTCAAAGCCGCCTGTTTGTCCGGGATTATAGGGAGTGACCCCCGTTTTGTCATGAAAAATGATATCAATCATACTGTCGAATCAGCTTTTTCGGTTTCTCCGTCTTCATCTTTTTTGCCTCCGATTGCAGTTCATGATTCTGCTTTTCATTTGGGCAATTTCCAACTTCTTAGAAAATCAAATGGACAATACCGCCGACAATTGCCGCTCCCGCAACCCAGATCAGCGCCAGTATGCTTCGCTTTTTCAGCACCTGCCTCCAGGTCTGCACGAACGGCGCACCTTCAAGCCCTGGCAGCACCCAAAACTGGCTGTGCCCGACCCATAGCTTGTCGATTACAACGCCGTCATAGATATTCATAACCTCAAGAAACAGCAGCGCCTGCCAATAGGCCTCACCAAAGGAGGAAGCCCCGTTCCACAAACCGATGATCAGAACAAGAGCAGCAAGCATCACGATAAAGAACGGTATCATAAAGCATTTTCGTTTCCGGTTCATCGTATTGCGGTCGATCAGTCCCAGTTCGATGGCGCGATCCTGCACCTCCTTGGGATAAAAGTACAGTCCATTGACAGCACCGCCGATCACAGCGATTTTTACCATTGCGGTAAACAGCAGACAATAAAGCAGCAGTTGCAGTACGATCATTGTTTTTCTCCTCTCAGTCTGCGTGCGAATCGGGCATATGCTCCCATTTCCTTCGTCTTCCATCGTGGTTCATACAAAACAAGAAAGTATGCCAGAAATACCATGTACCGAATCGTTTGATTTCCATTTCAATATGCCGCCCACTATTATCTGACCTTCATGCAAAAATCGCAGCGGTCATTTCCACGCCCCAGCGTCATGGTTCTCTCCCATATCAGCTTCGGATGCAGCCCGGTATAGCTGATGTCATCACTGTCGCAAAAGCAGCGGCACAGCTCCGGGCAGCCGTATTCTGCACAGGTGTCATGATACGGGCATTTCATCATGTCCACACGCCATACGCCGTTGCCGGTCTGCAGTTCTTTTGGGGCAAAGCCCGCCGCCGGGCCGAAAACGCTCCGGGTGGATTTGACAAAAACGCCGGGAACAAGGCGGTAAAGCCCCGGTATGTGCAGCAGGGCGGCAAGCTGTTTGTGGCTCGTTCTCGCCAAGCGCTCCACATAGCCGTGAACGGTTTGCAGTGCCTCCTCTTTCGGCATGACCCGCTGCAAGGTCTCGTAGGCCGAAATGCCCGGCAATATCTGCCGCTTGAGGTGATATTGCTTTTCCTTGCTTGCACCCGCATTTTCAGCCAGCAGTGCATTCAGGCGTATATCGAAAGCGGCGTTCAGCTGCTTCGCCTGCGCAGGAAAGCGCTGTGCCGCAGTCTCCCGGAAATCACGGGAAAGATAGGTTTCCTTCCTCTTCATCGTCCGTTACCCTTTCTTTTTGTACCCGCAGTCGCAGTAGGATCCGCCGGAAGCAAGGGTATACTGCCGCACAAAATTTGTCACACCGCCTGCTTCGCTCATGGTGTAGTCCAGATGGCACAGGGCGGGGGTCAGGTCGTACAGACCCAGCTCCTTCATCAGCACACAGATGCCGCATTTTGTAAAGCGTCCCTCGTAGCCGCTGCCATCCGGGTATTCGTAAAAGTCCATGTTCCACGAGTAGGGGTTGCGGTCGGCGGCTTTCAGAGCGGCGGTGGCTTTCATGGCGGCAATGTCCTTTGCGGTAAACTTGCTTTTTCCGCTC
>ENA-UERC01002018-UERC01002018.1-human-gut-metagenome-genome-assembly--contig:-NODE-2018-length-10539-cov-7.101319_pt1 | contig 10539 bp, 7 predicted proteins | sample MGYA00242955_ERZ507955 | MGnify/ENA primary metagenome ERZ507955 (study PRJEB26167, sample SAMN06115394) | human gut metagenome | host: Homo sapiens | place: China:Hubei | collected 2016-04-27 | study... | reverse complement strand
CATTGTTTTTGAAAGTTTACCGTCGTTTTCTTGTGATCCATAAAAATGTACAGGTAAAAATAATTCCCTTTACAATGGAGGTTGAAGAAATAGCCCACCATATTCCATCCAGACCCATAATACCTCCAAGAATGATCGACAGCGGAATTCTTGCACTGGTAAAAGCTATACTGATGATACTGCAAAGTCGGGTTCTGCCGAGCCCTGATAATGCACCGACTGTCATCAGTTCCACACACATAAAAGCTTCACTGAAACCTATGATGATCAGATATTCAACTGATGTTGCGATTGCTTTGGGTTCATGAAAAAAGATTCTGGCAATCGGTTCCGGAATACATATAAATACAGCTGAGATCAACAGTCCCCAGATACCAACCGTCCACAAAGAAGCCTTATATCCTTTTTTGACACGGTCATTTTTGCCTGCACCATAGTTCTGTGCGATAAAGGCATTTAATGCCGCTGCAAAACCGTCTGCAGTATTCCATGATATCGATTCAATCTGACCTCCGACTCTCTGCGTTGCAACAGCTTCTGCACCATACCCGGAGATCATACGTGTCAGCACCATGGAGATTGCACAATATGCCATTCCCTGTATTGCTGTCGGAATTCCGATCTTACAGATTCCCTGCAGATATTTCCGCGGGATTTTTGCCAAAAGCCTAGTTCCTTTTAGTACATTTTCTTTCTTTTGTATGACAATTCCGACTATCATGATACTCATAACGATCGCCTGTGCTGTCACTGTCGCAATTGCAGCCCCGACAACACCAAGCTTCGGAAACATCCCCACTCCAAGAATCAACACAGGATCCAGAACCATATTTGTGGCCAGGCCGACAAGATTCGCTATAAAAGGTGTCTTTGAATCTCTCTGTGCCGTAAGAAAAAAGAACTGCAACTTAATCTTCTCACCCTTTACCGTGAATACATTGCCGCCGCTACTCTTCCACGGATACGTCTTAGTCCAATTGGTACCATCAAAAAACAAAGGATCAGAGTCCTTCGTCTTCCAGTATACAACAAAATATACAGTATATGCTTTATGTCTCTGGCTTATGTCACTGTTCTTTCCATATTCATTATAATCTCCAAGTCCCACTATTGTCATATATGGCTCATCATCTGCTGTTTTAAGTATATCATTTGCAAAATCTGTCCCTATAAGAGACACATCATTGTTCTTGGCATTAACAGCCACATTGGCAGCCTGTGCAACTCCTCCTTCGGCATAAGCCTCAGCCATCTTAGACTGTGTTGCAGTCATAATGTTCTTGGCAGCTAATATATCCTGTGAATCCTTTGCCTTATCTATATAGCCAAGCAAGGCAGGTACAAGAATGGCAGCAAGAATAGCCAGTATAACAAGCACCACTATTAATTCAACCAAAGTAAAACCTTTATTATTTCTTTCTTTCAAATAACACCACTCCAGAATCTAATATATACATATTAACGATTTAATTTATACATAGTTACTATCTTATATTTTTGTATTTTTCTCAAGAAAAAAAATATGCGAATAGAGCAGCAAAAAAATATGCGAATAGAGCAGCATCCACTTGAAATTGCCTGTTTGGTATTGCCCCCTCATATTAATAAAAAATTTAATAAAAAATGTGCCGTAGGACATACGGCACATCTTTTACACGATTATCTCAAGGGCTTCTGCCACAGAAGCTACTCCTATAACCTTCATCCCCTCTATTTTTTTCATTTTATCCTTATTGGACTTTGGTATTACACAGGTGGTGAATCCCATCTTCTGTGCTTCATAAACCCTCTGCTCCGCTGCCGATACGGCACGCACCTCGCCGGACAGTCCCACCTCGCCAAAGGCTACCAGGTGTTCATCAACAGGCCTGTTCCTATAGCTTGACACAATGGCATATATTATACCAAGATCTGAGGATGGGTCATCAAGTCTTATTCCTCCTGCAATATTTACATAAGCATCACAGCCTGACAGTATAAGCCCTGCCCTCTTCTCAAGGACTGCCAGCAGGAGGTTGACCCTGTTGTAATCAAGTCCCACTGCCGTTCTTCTTGGCAGATTAAAGTTTGTCTGACTCACCAGTGCCTGTATCTCTATAAGAAGCGGCCTGGTTCCCTCCATGGAGCATACTACCACAGAACCGGATGACGCCTCCGGTCTTCCATCCAGCATAACCTGTGATGGATTGTTCACCTCTGCAAGCCCCGTCTCGGTCATTTCAAATACACCTATCTCATTTGTAGAGCCAAATCTGTTCTTAACAGCCCTCAAAACCCTGAAGCCTGCATTCCTGTCACCTTCAAAATAGAGAACCGTATCCACCATATGCTCAAGATTTCTCGGGCCGGCAACAGTTCCTTCCTTTGTTACATGTCCTACTATGAATATGGCAATGCCCATCTGCTTGGCTATACGCATAAGTCTGGCTGTAACTTCCTTTATCTGGGATATACTCCCTGGTGCAGAGGATATGTCATCTGTTATCATTGTCTGAATGGAGTCTATGATCATTACGTCAGGTCTGGCCTTCTTGAGATAATCCTCCACATATGCCAGCTCATTTACGCACAACAACAACATATCCTTGGAAAATGTCCCTATCCTTTCAGCTCTCATCTTGATCTGGGACATGGACTCCTCTCCCGATACATAAAGAACAGTCTTGCCTGCCTCGGTGATATTTCTGCACATCTGTAATAAAATTGTAGACTTACCTATACCTGGATCTCCACCTACCAGCACAAGAGAGTCCCTTACTATCCCCCCACCAAGCACTCTGTCCAGCTCCGCAAATCCTGTTGTAAATCTTACTTCGTCTGTTTTTTCCACCTGTAAAATGCTTGTAGGCGCTATAGCTTCCCTCATAAGAGTCTGCTTCTTAGCGCCTACTACTACCTTTTCCTCGCAAAATGTATTCCAGGACTTGCACCCAGGGCACTGCCCCATCCATTTTGCAGATTCAAAACCGCATTCCTGGCAGAAAAATATCTGTTTTTCCTTTGCCATATATGCTCCTATTATTCAACTACTTTCTTTACATCAACCTTAACTGCCCTGCCCGGCTCAAGATCTACACTTATATTGAGTTTTCCTCCAAGGTTTGTCTTATCCTTGCCTGCATAGATCTCATCAATATGTATCTTGTATTCTGTCTCCGCTTCAAGCTCAAGTGTGATAGACGATGTCTCAGGTCCCTCAACAACAAATGAAACGTCTGACTCTGATGACTTGAAATCATGTACCGCTGTTCCCGGAACTGATTCATATACAAATGTACCGTTCTTCTCAAGCTTTGTTATCTCATTAAAAGTCTTAATCTTATAAATATCGCCCTGGAACTCGAAATTATCCTTCTTGGTCTTTGACTTAAGCTCGTAATTACCGAAATCAAGACTGCCCTCTCCTGCTATTATAAGATCATTAACTACTGCCATAATGTTCATCCTCCTGTGTATACTATATGGTTACCCCTACCTTTGTTCGGCGGTATTTTATGGGAACATTCCCTTAGTTCATTATCGTATGTACAATACATACAAAACTTTTCTTACTTATTATACAATATTTACATGGTTCTGGCTATATGAAAACCATGTAAATATTGTGTTTTTATATTTATTTAATTATTTGCTCTTTATCTTTTTTGTTTTGTTCACGAACTTAACCTTATCATTCCTTACAGTGATCAGCACGTTGTCTCCCGGCTTCACATTTTCCTTAAGAATCTCCTCGGCAAGCCCGTCCTCAACGTAGGTCTGGATAGCACGCTTCAATGGTCTTGCACCGTATTTCTTGTCATAGCCCTTGTCAAATATATACTTCTTCAAGGTATCACCGTATCTGAGTTCTATTCCAAGCTGATCTGCGGTACGCTTCTTAAGCTCTTTAAGAAGAAGATTGCAGATATCCATAACATTTTTCTCAGAAAGTGCTCTGAATACGATTATGTCGTCAATCCTGTTGATAAATTCCGGTTTGAAACTGCGTTTAACTTCTTCCATAACATTAGACTTCATGCTTTCATGCTCTTTTTCTGCATTATTATCTGATACAAAGCCCAGCTTCTTAGGGTCAATGATACGCTCCGCACCTGTATTTGAAGTCATGATAAGTATGGTATTTTTAAAATCCACCTTTCTTCCCTGAGAATCGGTTATATGTCCGTCATCAAGCACCTGTAATAGTACATTAAACACATCCGGATGAGCCTTTTCAATCTCATCAAATAATATCACGGAGTAAGGATTTGTCCTTACCTTCTCGGAAAGCTGACCGCCTTCTTCAAAGCCTACATATCCCGGAGGTGAGCCTATGATCTTGGACACACTGTGCTTCTCCATATATTCCGACATATCAACTCTTATAAGAGCGTCTTCACTGCCGAACACTGCCTCTGCCAGAGCCTTTGAAAGCTCTGTTTTACCTACACCTGTAGGTCCAAGGAACAGGAAAGAACCAACCGGTCTCTTAGGATCCTTAAGTCCCACACGGCTTCTCTTCACAGCCCTGGCAACACAGGATACAGCCTCCTCCTGACCGATAACCCTTTCATGCAGCACTTCCTCAAGTCTTGCAAGCCTGTGGGATTCCCCCTCGGTAAGCTTATTTACAGGGATCTTGGTCCACACCGCAACTACCTGGGCTATGTCCTCACCGGTCACCACCAGATTCTTCGCTGATTTTTCGCCATTTACAAGTCTATGGATCCTGTTCTCAAGCTTTCTCTGTTTGCCGGTTATCCTGCCTGCCGTCTCCAGATCACCACTTACCAGTACGTCCTCCAGCTCATCATTAAGGTTCTTTATCTCAAGCTCAAGGTCTTCAACCTTTCTTCCCTTATCGGAAAATCCCAGACGTTTTCTTGCACATGCCTCATCCATAAGATCTATCGCCTTATCCGGGAGAAATCTGTCACTTATATACCTGATGGACAGGTCCACCGCCTCTTTGACAGCCTCATCACTTATGGTAAGCTCATGGTGCTGCTCATAGCAATGCCTGAGTCCCTTTAATATATCAACAGCCTCATCTCTTGTGGGTTCCTCCACATACACCGGCTGAAAACGCCTCTCAAGGGCAGCATCCTTCTCTATATACTTTCTGTACTCCGCCATGGTGGTGGCACCTATCATTTGGATCTCACCTCTGGACAGAGCCGGCTTAAGTATATTGGAAGCGTCTATTGCCCCCTCTGCTCCACCGGCGCCTATAATTGTATGAAGCTCATCTACAAATAATATAATATTGCCGTCAGCCTTAACCTCCGCCATCACTTTCTTGATACGTTCCTCAAATTCTCCTCTGTACTTGGAGCCTGCCACCATGCTGGAAAGGTCAAGGGATATGAGCTTCTTGCCCTTTACCGTATCAGGCACGTCACCTCTTGCTATCATATAAGCAATTCCTTCAACTACGGCTGTCTTTCCTACCCCCGGCTCTCCCACCATACATGGGTTGTTCTTCATTCTCCGGCTAAGGATCTGCATTACTCTCTCAATTTCCTTTTCCCGGCCTATAACAGGGTCCAGTCTTCCCTCAAGAGCTTCCTTCGTAAGATCCTTTGAATACATCTTAAGGGTAGGTGTCTGGTTCTTCTTGCCGGAATTTTTCTTTCCGGACATACTACTCTCCTTCTTCGCCTCTGAAGGACTCATCCCACACACTATGAGAGTATCTGCCTTTATCTTCTGTATATCAGCCTTACAGCTCAAAAGGAGCTTATAGGCAAGACATTCCCTGTTATCTATAATAGCCAGAAGCAAATGCTCAGAGCCTATCTCTCTGTCCCCAAGCTGTCTTGCAATCTTTCCGGCATCCTCGATCACTGCCTTGGCTTTCTCGGTATACTCACCCTTTCTGCTTCCTGTCCCCTTCGGAACCTTCACCAGATCCTTGTACACTGCAAGCACGTTCTGCATGGTTGCATTATTCTCAGATAATATAGAATGTGCTGTAATATCTTCCGTATCCAACATGGAAAGGAGAATATGCTCGCTTCCCACGAAACCGTTGCCTAACTTCTTCGCTGTCGTCTTGGCATGCTCAAGCATATCTTTCGTAGGTTCATTAAATTCCAGTTTCATATTAAGATCACCTGCTTTATATTTTTACACATAAGGATATCTTCATATCCCTTGGGTATTTACAACAAAGGGCTCTGTAAATCCTTACAATAAACAGAGCCCCTCAATGCTATTTCATCCAACTTTACTGTTCGTCTATGGCCTTACCGATATCATGGCGCATATACTTGTTATCAAAGCTTATCCATTCTGTAGCTGCATAAGCGTTCTTTCTTGCCTCAAACAAATCCTTGCCTGTAGCTGTAACACCCAGCACACGGCCGCCGTTTGTAACGATCTTATCCCCGTCAAACTTTGTTCCTGCATGGAACACATAGTATCCATCCTTATCCTTAAAGGTCTCAAGTCCCGAAATAGGAAGTCCTTTCTTGTAAGAAACAGGATATCCGTCAGACGCCAGGACTACACATACTGCTGCATTGTCCTCGAACTGAAGATCTATCTTATCAAGAGTTCCGTCTATACATGCCTCGAACACATCTATGATATCGTTCTTCATTCTAGGAAGCACTACCTGTGCCTCAGGATCTCCAAATCTTGCATTGTACTCAAGAACCTTAACACCCTTTGGTGTGATCATAAGTCCACAGAACAGAACGCCCTTAAACTCTCTTCCCTCTGCACTCATGGCTGCTATGGTCGGCTTGTAGATATGCTCCATACAATATTCATCTATCTCTTTTGTGTAGAATGGGCTTGGTGAAAATGTTCCCATTCCGCCTGTATTAAGTCCTGTGTCTCCGTCACCTGCACGCTTGTGATCCTGTGCTGATGTCATAGGCTTGATAGTTTTGCCGTCACAGAAGCAGAGTACAGAAACCTCACGGCCTGTCATGAATTCTTCTATTACCATGGTATTTCCGGCATTTCCGAAGTGCTTGTCAAGCATTATCTCCTTAACTCCTGCCTTCGCCTCTTCAAGTGTGTTACAGATAAGAACACCCTTTCCGAGAGCCAGTCCGTCTGCCTTAAGTACTATAGGCATGTCAGCAGTCTCAAGATACTTTATTGCTTCATCAGGATTAGTGAAGTTCTCATATGCTGCTGTAGGGATACCATATTTCTTCATAAGATCCTTGGAGAATGCCTTTGAGCCCTCAATAATGGCTGCATTTGCCATTGTTCCGAAATCTATCTTCAGCCACTTGAAGGTAACGATACCCATAATCAATACCGGAACCACAGTCAACGCAAAACCCGTAGCAATCCATAACAGCCCTTCCGGCCGGAATACCGTATCGAAGAAATGGGCACCTGCATCCAGTCCCAGGCAAGCCAGGTAAAGAGACAATCCCAATGCACGGAGCATCAGGTTCGCACTGCGCGTAGTATAAGTCACCATGTGCATCCTCGGACCGAATGTCCCGATAAGAATACCTACGATGATAGGGCCTCCTGCCAATCCGAGCCGCACGGGAGCGCTGATGCCGGGAATGGAAATAGGAATTGCTCCCAAAGCCAGACCGATGACAATGCCGATAAATACCGCCACCAAGTTCGGTTCCTTCAGGCTTTTCACAGCATTGCCCAGCACCTTCTCCACATTTTGTATAGCAGCGGCTTCGCCCACTACGGTCAGGCGGTCACCCAATTGCAAGGTCAGTTCCGCTGTGGCCAGCAGCTGCACGCCGCTACGATAAACCCGGCTGATATTGATACCGTAATGATTACGCAGATGGAGAGAACCCAGCTTCTTGCCGTTCAACTCCGGGCGCGTCACCACGATACGTTGCGAAATCAACTGGCTGTCTATGGCATTCCAGTCTATATCTTCCTTGTTCCAATCAGTATGCTCCTGCTCGCCGAAAAGCACGGTCAGAGCCGGCGTATTTTTCTCCGAGGTAATCACCAGCAGGCGGTCACCTTCCTTTATAATCTTTTCCGAGGTAGGAATACTCACATTCCCATCCCGCCACAAGCGGGAAATCACGAACTTCGGATAGCTGTTCAGCCCGCCTATTTCCTTGATACTCTTGTTGAAGATGGCAGGATTGTGCACCTGGAACGCAACAATGTAAGGCTTGTTCACGTCATCCTTCTCTTTCAATTCCAGGTCTTCCTTATGCGCCAGCGTCTTACGGATGAACAGTACGGCCAGAATGACCCCTACCACCCCCAGCGGATATGCCACCGCACACCCCAAAGCAGGGGTACTGGACTCCAATCCCATCTGTTTCAATGTCTGCTGTGCCGCACCGAGTGCCGGTGTGTTTGTCGTGGCACCGCAAAGTATGCCCACCATATCCGGCAGGGATACCCCCAACCCATAGCTGCCCAGTACAGTCAGCAGGGTGCCGATAAGCACTACACCCGTGGCGAGCATATTCAGTTGTACCCCTCCTTTACGGAAAGAGCTGAAAAAACCCGGTCCCACCTGCAAACCCAAAGCATACACAAATATCACCAGCCCGAAGCTTTCCGCATAATTCAGCATCTGCGGGTCTATGGACAACCCGAAATGCCCGGCAATGATGCCGGCAAAGAATACAAACGTCACTCCCAATGAAATGCCGCAAACATGTATCTTCCCCAATCCCAATCCGATAGCAGAAATCAGTGAGAGTACCACAACCGCCTGCAAGGCGGAGTGCTCGACGAATAAACTATATAGCCAGTCCAATGTGCATTCTATTTTACAGTTTCAGGCTGCAAAGATAGTGCAAACCTCATGCAAAATAAAACGAACCCGTCTATTTTTTATGCGGCAGCACTTCTAAAAAAGGGATACGATACAATAAATCCCTGCTGCCAGCAAAGCACTGACGGGGATAGTCAGCACCCAAGCGGTCATCAGACTCTTCGTAACTCCCCAACGCACAGCCGAAAGCCGCTTCGTGGCCCCTACTCCGATAATAGCTCCCGTAATGGTGTGTGTCGTACTTACCGGAATCTTCAGATACTCCGTCAGATAAAGCGTAAACGCACCGGCAGTTTCCGCAATCACCCCTTCCAGTGGCGTCACCTTCGTAATCTTAGTCCCCATGGTCTTCACAATCTTCCACCCGCCGGACATGGTACCGAGTGAAATGGCCGTAAAACAAGAGAATGCCACCCAGTCCGGCAGGTCATCAATACTGTTTATCCCCATTCCCAGTCCTTCCGAATGTCCGGCTATCATAGCCGCAGCAATGATACCCATTACCTTCTGTGAATCATTCAGACCGTGCCCGATGCTGAACAAAGCCGAAGACACCAGCTGCAGTTTCTTGAACCACACCTCGGCCGTATGGGGATGCGCCCTGCGGCAAATGTACAAGACCAACAACGTAAAACCAAATGCCACCACCATACCAATCAAGGGAGCCAGAAAAATGAATGCCGCAATCTTCAGAATGATACTCAACTGGATGGCCTCAAAACCGTGTGCCATGATGGCAGCTCCGGCAAAACCTCCGATAAGCGTGTGCGAAGAAGAGGAAGGGATTCCCTTCCACCAAGTGAACAGATTCCAGGCAATAGCCGCAATCACGCCGGCCAGAATGATAGGCAAAGTAATGTAAGGCTCCATCACCGTTTTCGATACGGTGTTGGCAATGCCGAAACCGCCGATGACACACTTGGCGATGAAAAAGGCCACAAAATTGAAGAAAGCCGCCCATATCACCGCCTGAAACGGTGTAAGCACTTTGGTAGACACAATGGTGGCAATAGAATTGGCCGCATCATGAAAACCGTTGATATAATCGAATATCAGAGCCAGTACAATGATAATCACTAATAGTTCCATGCGTCCGTTCGTTTATGCGTATTTCACAATCAGGCTCCTCAAAATCTTGCCCACGTGTTCGGCTGCGTCCGTCGTTTTTTCCAACTCATACATAATCTCCTTGATTTTGATGAGTTCAATGCAGTCCTTCTCTTCTTCAAAAAGCCTGGTGATGAAAAATTCATAAATATCATCTGCCCGGTTTTCTATGTCATGCAGCTGGTTGCAATATGCGCGCAGCTTATCCGGACTCTTGCGGAATGCCTCCAGTTCATCCATGGCCTGGCCGATGAGGGCCGCTTCTTGTTGAACCATATGTCCCAGCTCTTTCCCCTTGTCCGAAATAGGATGCGGATTATAGATAGTGATACGCTTGGCACAGCTGTTTATTCCATCAATCACATCATCCATGCCCGAAGCCAGGTCATGGATATCCTCCCGGTCAAAAGGAGTAATGAAAGTAGTGCCCAGTTCATCCAGAATCAGATTGGTCAGCTTATCGCCCTCGCGCTCCAAATCTTTGATTCGTTTATAATCTTCCGCCCTCTTCTCAGGCGAGTCATGGCCCAATATTTCTATCAACAGAGCCGACGAGGACAATAAAATCTCAGACAATTGCTTCAGCAAAGGAAAGAATTTCGGTTCTTTCGGTGTGAACCGGCTAAAAAAAGAATTCTTCATCATGGATAAATGTACCAAGTATATTAATTTATTTTTGTTTTCGTTGTTTCAGTCTTGCACGCAGCACT
>ENA-UERC01002014-UERC01002014.1-human-gut-metagenome-genome-assembly--contig:-NODE-2014-length-10550-cov-19.600210_pt1 | contig 10550 bp, 10 predicted proteins | sample MGYA00242955_ERZ507955 | MGnify/ENA primary metagenome ERZ507955 (study PRJEB26167, sample SAMN06115394) | human gut metagenome | host: Homo sapiens | place: China:Hubei | collected 2016-04-27... | reverse complement strand
CCAATATCAGACTTCTTTCTGTCTCAGTACACACTTTCTTGTGCAAATATACTATTTTTCCGGGAAATCGCACGAAGCAAGGGCAGCCGGCTGTATACCGGCTGCCCTTTCTCCGGACGAATGTGCCGGACGGGATTACCCGATCTCGACCAGTACGGCGTCGGTAGCCACGTTCTCGCCGGGCTGTACCAGCACCTGCTTTACCGTGCCGGCGTAATCGGTCGTCACGGAATTCTCCATTTTCATGGCCTCCAGGATAATGATAACCTGGCCTTTCTTCACGGTATCACCCACATTGACTTTGATGTCAAGGATAACACCTGGCAGCGGAGATTTTACACCTGACTTGCCGGTAGAAGCAGCGGCCGGTTTTACTACCGGAGTAGCAGGAGCAGCAGGAGCGGATGTGGCTGCCGGACGTGCTACCGGTTTAACGACTACCTTCGGTGCTTTTTCCATTTCAACTTTGTAGGGAGTACCGTTCACTTCTACATGAGCGATGTTGTCTTCAATATCTCCAATGGCAACTTTATATACGTTACCGTTTATATTCTTTCATCTTTTTATTTTATAATGGATGACTTACTTTTTCTGAGGAGTCTCACGCAACGTATAAATCTTTGAACTCCACGGTGAGTAACTGCGTTTTACACGGGTAATGGTAAGTATCGTGTCTTCCACATCGTGTACATCGCTTTGGAATTCGTGCATGGCCATTGAAATGGCAGCAAAAACTTCTCCCGGAGCCTGCCCCAGTTGTTTCTCTTTTGCTTCTTGTTTATCAGTAATACCTTTAGCTTTCATGGCATTGCGTTTGCTGAGGTTAACTGATATTTTACCTATAATCTTGAAGGAGATGTAGAGTAATATCAGCCCGCAGAATACAACGCTCATGGCAGAAATAGCCATACCGATACCTACGCTGTCATGCTCTTCGAATTTTTCCATTTTGGCATTGCTGTCGATAGTCTTGTTGTTGGTACTCGGAGTGACATATTTATCTTCGCTTCCACCCTTTACTTCCCATTGGTCGGCTGCATCACTGACACGGGCATAGGATTGGTTGGCTTTTAAAGTACCGGCAGGCACTATGACTTGATCAAGCAATTTCTTGCCGGAATCATACAACCCAATCCAGTTGGCATTTGTGGCATCCAGTTTGAAGTTCGTATGAAATGTACCGCGTCTTGGTTCTCCATCAGCCCAGAAAAGTGCATGCTGACGTGGTTTTATGAGTGTCAGAACGTCACCTTTGGGAATGAAATAACTGGCAGTATCACCCGGCTGGCTGCTGAATTTCAGATAGCAACCTGCAAGGTCGGCGCTGCCGTATGATCTGTTGAATATTTCAATCCATGCGCTGTGCACACCGTAGTCATCCTGATAGTTGCTTTCGTTGTTGACCAGCACTTCATTCAGCAGCAGTTTGTTGTTCGATTTCTGTTCTTTGCAAGAAGAGCAAAAGCCTAACACCAGCATCAATGAAAGGAATATTCCGATTTTTGTTTTATTCATAATCGTTCTTGTTTTAGTGTGAAAAGCTTGATTACAAGGGAATATTACCATGCTTCTTAGCCGGGTTAGTCAATTTCTTGGTTTGCAACTGTTGCAGGGCACGAATGATGCGGAAACGTGTGTTACGCGGTTCGATAACATCATCAATGTAGCCATATTTAGCTGCATTATAAGGATTGGCAAACAACTTGGTGTATTCAGCCTCTTTTTCAGCCAGGAATTGAGCCGGATTTTCCTGCTCTTTGGCTTCGCGGGCATATAATACTTCTACAGCACCTGCACCACCCATTACAGCGATTTCAGCAGTAGGCCAAGCATAATTCATGTCGCCACGCAGCTGCTTACAGCTCATCACGATGTGCGAACCACCGTAGGATTTACGCAGTGTGATGGTAACCTTGGGTACAGTAGCTTCACCGTATGCATACAGCAGTTTGGCACCGTGCAGGATGACGCCGTTGTACTCCTGGCCGGTTCCCGGAAGGAATCCCGGTACGTCTACCAATGATACGATAGGAATATTGAAGGCATCGCAGAAACGGACGAAGCGTGCGCCCTTGCGGGATGCGTTGCTGTCGAGCACACCTGCCAGATACTTCGGCTGGTTGGCAACAATACCTACGGACTGTCCGTTGAAACGTGCGAAACCAATAATGATATTCTTTGAATAATCTTTTTGGATTTCGAGGAACTCACCATTATCTATGATAGCACCAATTACCTCGTACATATCGTACGGCTTGTTCGGGTTATCAGGAATGATGTCGTTCAGGGAATCTTCCAGACGGTCGATAGGGTCTGTACAGTCTACATAGGGAGCTTCTTCCAGGTTGTTCTGGGGAATGTAGCTCAACAGTTTGCGGATAAGAGCCAAACCTTCTTCTTCTGTCTGTGCAGTAAAATGAGTAACACCAGATTTGGTGGAGTGAACGCTCGCACCACCCAGGTTTTCCTGGCTTACGTCTTCTCCGGTTACAGTCTTTACTACCTTCGGACCGGTAAGGAACATGTAGGATGTACCTTCCATCATCAAAGTAAAGTCTGTCAAGGCAGGAGAGTAAACGGCGCCACCGGCACAAGGACCGAAAATACCGGAAATCTGCGGAATGACACCCGAAGCAAGTATGTTACGTTGGAAGATTTCAGCGTAGCCAGCCAAGGCATTAATACCTTCCTGAATACGTGCACCGCCCGAGTCGTTGATACCGATACACGGAGCACCCATTTTCATGGCTTGGTCCATAATCTTACAGATTTTCAGAGACATGGTTTCGGACAGTGAACCGGCAGAAACTGTGAAGTCCTGTGCGAAGATATAAACCAGACGGCCTTCGATTGTACCGCAACCGGTTACTACACCGTCACCGGGGTAGTGTTTCTTTTCCATGCCGAAGTTGGTGCATCTATGTTCTACGAACATGTCCATTTCTTCGAAACTGCCTTCGTCGAGAAGCATGGCTATGCGCTCGCGAGCTGTATATTTACCCTTCTCGTGTTGCTTTGCAATCGCTTTTTCACCACCACCGAGACGTGCTGCAGCGCGGCGGTCTATAAGCTCTTTAATCTTTTCAAGTTGATTACTCATGAATTTATATTCTTTAAGTGTTTATACAATTTATGATTTGATGATTTTACAGTCTTGCTTATTCCGGTTTCTCGCAAAGCTCGGTCAGGACACCGAGAGTTGACTTCGGATGCAGGAATGCAATGTTCAGACCTTCTGCACCTTTGCGGGGAGCTTTGTCTATAAGGCGGATACCTTTTTCTTCGACTTCGGCAAGCGCACCGGCCACTCCGTCTTCAACGGCGAATGCGAGATGATGCATGCCACCGTTACCGTTGTTCTTTTCGATGAACTTGGCAATTGTGCTTTCGGGAGAAGTAGGTTCCAACAATTCGATCTTTACATCGCCCACTTTCAGGAAAGCGGTTCTAACTTTCTGATCTTCCACGGTTTCGATGTTGTAGCATTTCAAACCTAAAACGTTTTCGTAGTACGGAAGGGCTTCTTCAATGCTCTTAACGGCAATGCCCAGATGCTCAATGTGTGAAATCTTCATAACTATATAAATTAATGTTAGTATTGTATCCTTTTTAATAAAGGTATAAAGCAGCACAAAGAAAGAGAATTCTTCCTTAATAAAGAAATTTTTCATCAATTAATTAATGGTTAATTGAACTTTAGAAGGATTTTTTCAGACTTTAGATAGAGACCGGTTGTTTTCTTGATATCGTCCGCTAACGGACATCCCCACTGTCCGAAAATGAACACTTACCCCTCTATGAAACCTTTCCGGCCACTTGGCACACTCTTTGCTTTTCTGTTTGCGACAATTTTAAAGATTGAACATGAAAAAGAATATTTTACTTGCAGTTTGTTTTTTGATGCCGTTGGCAACCATGGCGCAGAATGATACTTTGGGACATGAACGCAATATTACGCTGTCGGAGGCCATTGTACTGGCCCGTACGCAGTCTGTGGATGCTGCTGTGGCATTGAATGAATTGAAAACCGCGTATTGGGAATACCGTACATTCCGTGCGGACTTGTTGCCGGAAGTGAATTTCACCGGTACACTACCCAACTATAACAAGTCCTACAGTACCTACCAGAATTCCGACGGCTCCTATAGCTTTGTTCGCAACAATACACTGGGGCTGTCCGGACAGCTTTCGGTAGACCAGAACATTTGGTTTACGGGGGGTAAGCTGTCACTGACTTCTTCGCTGGATTATCTCAAACAACTGGGTTCCGGAGGAGCGAAGCAGTTCATGTCAGTCCCCGTGAGTCTGGAGTTGACGCAACCGGTCTTCGGAGTGAATACCTTGAAGTGGAACCGCCGTATAGAGCCCGTACGCTATGCCGAGGCAAAGGCCGAGTTCATTTCAGCTACGGAAGAGGTGACGATGAAAACCATCACTTATTTCTTTGAGTTGCTGCTGGCCAAAGAATCGCTCGCTACCGCCATGCAGAACAAGACGAATGCCGACCGCCTTTATGAAGTGGCCATAGCCAAACGTAAAATGGGACAGATATCCGAGAATGATTTGTTGCAGCTTAAACTGAATTCATTGCAGGGCAAGACCGACGTGACTGAGGCAGAGAGCAACCTGAATGCAAAAATGTTCCAGCTCCGTTCTTTCCTCGGGGTGTCCGAGCAGGAAAGCCTGAATCCGGTGTTGCCCGCCACTGTTCCCGATATAAAGATGGAGTATGACCGTGTGCTGAACAAGGCACTGGAACGCAACTCCTTTGCACAGAACATTCGCCGCCGCCAGCTCGAAGCTGATTATGAAGTGGCAACGGCACGCGGAAACTTGCGCAGCATCGACCTCTTTGCCAGTGTGGGCTATACGGGGCAGAACCATGAATTCTCTTCAGCCTACCGGGACTTGCTTGATAATCAGATTGTGCAGGTAGGCGTCAAGATTCCTATCCTTGACTGGGGCAAGCGCCGCGGCAAGGTAAGGGTGGCAAAGAGCAACCGTGAAGTGGTCTTGTCCAGAATCCGTCAGGAACAGATGGACTTTAACCAGGACATCTTTTTGCTGGTGGCTAACTTCAACAACCAGGCGCAACAGCTGGACATAGCCGAAGAGGCGGATGTCATTGCTGAGAAGCGTTACAAGACCAGTGTAGAGACCTTTATGATAGGTAAAATCAGCACCCTGGACCTGAACGATGCACAGAACTCTAAAGACGAAGCCCGTCAAAAGCATATTTCAGAGCTGTACTACTATTGGTATTACTTCTATCAGCTCCGCAGCTTGACCCTTTGGGATTTTGAACGCGATACGGAATTGGAAGCTGATTTTGAAGAGGTGGTAAGAGGATAAGTCGACGGGTTGCAAGTGATAAGTTATGAATTATTTGCCGGTAAAAGTACCGTATATGCGATATTATAGGTAAATAACTTATAACTTATCATTCATAACTCTGCTTTTTTACTTATTTTTGCGGGAAACAATGAACATTCTTTAGATAAATTCAAGGAAAATCTTTCAAGATTACCTAATAGTTAGTAAAGAGTCGATAGACTAAAGTACCACCATCCTCTTTTATTTCAACTGAATATCCATCCCGCCGCACCGCAGCGGCACATGAAGCAGTAAATCCGAAAAAGATTTGCTGCTTTTTTTGCGTCCATTTTTGGCAAATTTCCAAAAGTTCCGTATTAGACAGTGAAACCAAAAAAGGCTGCCATTTTTTTCAGACAGCGGGCAAAACGCAGCTTCCGAAACGCCTTATTGTCGGGAAAGACCGAGCCGCCGGAAAAGTTCTTGCCGGAAAGTCCGTCATTTTTGCTTTTTGCGGTGTTGTAGGGAGTAAGAGGAAGAACGCCAGCCCGCAGCCTTTTATGAAAAAGCTGGTTATAGATTTTCTGAAAAAGTGGCAGTAGGAAGTGAACGGCAGTCCGGCAGTTTCTTAGAGCAAGATTCTACCGCAGTACCAAAATTCGCTTATCGCTCATTTTGCCCCTGCGGGAATCTTGTTGGGGAGTGCCTTCCCCAAACCCTGCTTATGCGGCTTACGCCGCTGGAAAATCCCTCAAAATAATTTTTCGGATTTTTCAAAAACAGTTCCGCTTTACACCCTGTTTTTCTCCTATTAGTGAGAGGACACCACGCACAGCCGAAGGAGGTTTTACCATGCGAAAACGATATAACACGCCGCACCGCAGCCGGGTAGTCAAGACACGCATGACCGAGGAAGAATACGCCGAGTTTGCGGAAAGGCTTTCTGCTTACAACATGAGCCAAGCCGAGTTTATCCGGCAAGCCATAACCGGGGCAGCCATACGCCCCATCATAACCGTTTCCCCCGTCAACGACGAGCTGCTTGCCGCTGTCGGGAAGCTGACCGCCGAATACGGCAGGATCGGCGGCAACTTAAACCAGATAGCCCGGACGCTGAACGAGTGGCACAGCCCCTACCCGCAGCTTGCCGGGGAGGTACGGGCGGCGGTTTCCGACCTTGCTGCCCTAAAGTTTGAAGTCTTGCAGAAAGTGGGTGACGCTGTTGGCAACATTCAAACATATCAGCTCTAAAAATGCGGACTATGGCGCAGCGGAAGCCTATCTCACATTTGAGCATGACGAGTTTACCATGAAGCCCACCCTTGATGAAAACGGGCGGCTGATACCGAGGGAGGATTACCGCATTTCTTCCCTCAACTGTGGGGGCGAGGATTTCGCTGTTGCCTGTATGCGGGCTAATCTCCGCTATGAGAAAAACCAAAAACGGGAAGATGTGAAAAGCCACCACTATATCATCAGCTTTGACCCACGGGACGGGACAGACAACGGCTTGACCGTAGACCGGGCGCAGGAGCTGGGCGAGCAGTTCTGTAAAGAGCATTTCCCCGGACACCAAGCCTTAGTCTGCACCCACCCGGACGGGCATAACCACAGCGGCAATATCCATGTGCATATCGTCATCAACTCCCTGCGGATTTATGAAGTCCCGCTTCTGCCCTACATGGACAGACCAGCCGACACACGGGAGGGCTGCAAGCACCGCTGCACCAACGCCGCTATGGAATATTTCAAGAGTGAAGTCATGGAGATGTGCCACCGGGAGGGGCTTTACCAAATCGACCTCTTGAACGGCAGCAAGGAACGGATAACCGAACGGGAATACTGGGCGGCAAAGAAAGGGCAGCTTGCCCTTGATAAAGAGAACGCCGCCAGAGAAGCCGCCGGACAGCCGACCAAGCCCACCAAGTTTGAAACGGACAAGGCGAAGCTGCGCCGGACGATACGGCAGGCACTTTCCCAAGCTGGCAGCTTTGACGAGTTTTCTTCCCTTTTGCTGCGGGAGGGTGTGACCGTCAAGGAGAGCCGGGGGCGGCTTTCCTACCTCACGCCGGACAGGACAAAGCCTATCACAGCCCGGAAGCTGGGGGACGATTTTGACAAGGCTGCTGTCCTTGCCCTGCTCACGCAGAACGCCCACAGAGCCGCCGAACAGACCAAAGCCATACCCGAATACCCTGCCGCAGTTAAAAAGCCGTTACAAGGGGAAAAAACCACAAAAACCACCCCGGCAGACAACACCTTGCAGCGCATGGTTGACCGGGAAGCCAAGCGAGCCGAGGGCAAGGGCGTGGGCTATGACCGCTGGGCGGCAAAGCACAACCTAAAGCAAATGGCAGCTACCGTTACCGCCTATCAGCAGTACGGCTTTTCTTCCCCGGAGGAACTGGACGAAGCCTGTTCTGCCGCCTATGCCGCCATGCAGGAAAGCCTTACAGAGCTGAAGCAGGTGGAAAAGACGCTGAACGGGAAAAAGGAGCTGCAACGGCAGGTGCTTGCCTATTCCAAGACCCGCCCTGTCCGGGACGGGCTGAAACAGCAGAAAAACGCCAAAGCAAAAGCAGCCTACCGACAGAAGCACGAAAGCGACTTTATCATAGCAGACGCAGCCGCCCGCTATTTCAGGGAGAACGGCATTTCCAAGCTGCCGAGCTATAAAGCCCTGCAAGCAGAGATTGAAAGCCTTATCAAAGAGAAAAACAGCGGCTACAACGATTACCGGGCAAAACGGGAGGAATACCGCCGCTTACAGACTGTCAAGGGCAATATCGACCAGATTTTACGCCGGAGCGAGCCGCAGCGCAGAAAGGAGCAGAGCCATGAACGGTAATATCCCCCGCATGGACTACCGCCAGTACCGGGCAGCCCGCCGCCTTGTGCATGAGTGCTGCAACTATGACAGCGGGAACTGCCTGCTGTTGGAGGACGGCGAGCCTTGCGTGTGTGTACAGAGTATCAGCTATTCGCTGCTCTGCCGCTGGTTTACCGCCGCTGTCCTGCCCCTTGATGAAGCACTGGAAGCCGCCCTCTTGCGCCGGGGAAGCCGGAAACGCTGCGCTGTCTGCGGGGCGTTCTTCTTCCCAAAATCCAACCGGGGGAAATACTGCCCGGACTGCGCCGGACGCATGAAGCGGATAAACGCCGCCAAACGGAAGCGGAAACAAAGGGAGAAATGTCACGCTTTAGGGCATTTCAAACCCGCATAAATCAAGGCTTTTTTGGAGGGTGTCAAAGGGTGCGTGATACATTTATCCTTTTCCCTTAAAAACGCCCCCTAAAAGCGTAACAGAACCCACAGACAGACACCACAAGGAGGTGAACCCTATCGCTGATTATATGACCGCAGGAACGGAGCTGCCCGCTTACCTGCCTTACCCCCGTTTCCTGCTGGAAACAGACCTATCCCACACCGCAAGAGAGTTATATGCGCTGCTGTTAGACCGTTCCACCCTTTCGCAGAAGAACGGCTGGCAGGACAGCGAGGGACGGACATACATTGTCTACCCCATAGCAGAGATAGCGGAAATGCTGGATAAAGGCTGCACCACCATAAAGGGCGCACTGAACGAACTGGACGCTGCCGGGCTGCTGGAACGCAGACGGACGGGCTTTTCTGCCGCCAACCGTCTGTATGTGAAAGTGCCGCCTATCCCAGTGGTACAGTTTTCCGACCAACTGACGGACGGAAAACCGCCCCTCATAAGGGCGGGAAACCGACCAACTGACAGCCGGAAAACTGACCTTATGACGGTCGGAAAACCGTCCCCTAACCAAACTAATATAAACAACCTAATAGAGAGCCAAACAAAAGGAGCGAGTGAGGGGCAGCCCCCCGCCGCTTATGGCAGATATAAAAATGTATTTCTTTCTGACACAGAACTTTTGGAGCTGGAACAGGACTTCCCCGGCAAGTGGGAGTATTACCTTGACCGCCTTTCCTGCCACATCGCTTCCACCGGGAAGCAGTACCAGAGCCATGCAGCCACCATTTACAAGTGGGCGCAGGAGGACGCTGCCAAAGAGAAGCCAAAGAAAGGCATACCGGACTATTCATTCAAGGAGGGAGAAAGCCTATGACCGATACAATCCACAACACCATACTGCCTATGACCGACACCACAGCCGAGCCGGAGGATTACACCGGGGAGGACGGGCTTTTATACTGCGGCAAATGCCGGAAACCCAAAGAAGCCTATTTCCCGGAGGGCAAGACCTTTTTCGGGCGTGACCGCCACCCGTCAGAGTGCGACTGCCAGCGGGCAGCCCGTAAGGAACGGGAAGCCGCCGAGAAGCGGCGCAGCCACCTTGAAACGGTGGAACGGCTGAAACGGCAGGGCTTTACAGACAAGACCATGCAGGACTGGACATTTGCCAACGATAACGGCAGCTGCCCGCAGATGAAGAACGCCGCCGGATATGTGGCACGCTGGGAACAGATAAAGGACGGGAACTACGGGCTGCTCTTGTGGGGCAGGGTAGGCACTGGGAAAAGCTATTTTGCCGGGTGTATTGCAAACGCCCTCATGGAGCAGGAAGTCCCGGTGTGCATGACAAACTTTGCAGCAATATTAAACGACCTTGCCGCCAGCTTTGCGGGCAGGAACGAATATATTTCCCGCCTTTGCAGCTTCCCCCTGCTCATCATTGACGATTTTGGAATGGAGCGTGGCACAGAATACGGTCTGGAACAGGTCTACAATGTGATTGACAGCCGCTACCGGAGCAGGAAGCCGCTGATTGTGACGACCAACCTCACGCTGGAGGAATTGCAGCACCCGGAGGACACCGCCCACGCCCGGATTTATGACCGCCTGCTTGAAATGTGTTCCCCTCTCTGCTTTACCGGGGAGAATTTGAGGAAAGCCGCCGCACAGGGAAAAATGGAACAGCTGAAACGGCTGCTTGCCGGAAAGGAGATTTGCCTATGACCGACACCCAGAGAAACAAACGCCCTGCCCGCCGCCCGGACTGCGTGACCGAAACGAGGATAGGCAACACAATCCTTGTGGTGTCTGGCTTTTTCAAGGAGGGGGCGACCGACACCGCCGCTGACAAGATGATGAAAGTGCTGGAAGCAGAAGCCGCCGCCGGATATTTGACCTGTGATAAGCCTGATTGAAAAACCGTCATTTTTACCGACCGTAAAGAAGCAGATTTGACGCTTTTGCCGCTATACAGACAGCCGCCCCATGTGGTACAATCAAGGTACGGAATAGTGG